>Ga0209121_10004960_pt1 | contig 12242 bp, 10 predicted proteins | sample Cruoilmetagenom3_FD_187292 | JGI IMG/M metagenome (GOLD analysis project Ga0209121, IMG submission 187292) | Oil polluted marine microbial communities from Coal Oil Point, Santa Barbara, California, USA - Sample 3 (SPAdes) (version 2) | ecosystem: Environmental > Aquatic > Marine > Oil seeps ... | reverse complement strand
AGGAAATACTTCAATTTGCTTAATTATTCGGTTTCTGGTACATACGCTAATGTTAAGTACTCGATTAAGACAAACAAAAAAGCCGTAAATGCCCATTTAGATACTCTTGGTAAGAGTTTTCTTCTTTCAAATCACCCTGACATGATGCCTCTCGAAATAGTTTGGCTATATCGGCAGCAATACACGGTGGAGCGGGCGTTTAAGTACATAAAAACACCATCCATGCTCTCTGTCAAGCCTATGTTCCATCGAACGGACGATAGTATAAGAGGTCATTTATTCACTTGCGTTCTTGGCCTATTACTCTTGACTCTTCTAGCTCGAAAGGTTCAGAGCGAATTCAAGAAAATGAGCCTTCCGAAAATTGTAGAAACGCTCTCAGAACTCGAATTAGCCGTAATAAAGTATGAGGGATCCAAACGAACTATTAAAAAAATTGTCGATGTATCAAAAGAAGCAGAAGAATTGTCCAAGTTTTTGGAGCTCGAAGCTTATATCTAAACTAAATTTTTGTACCCCCTAACTTTTTTGTCACTCCTTTAAAGGATGCCATCTTTTATAGCTACAGAGAGAAAAAGTTATGAAGAAGTAATAACTTATAAACTCAAGAAATTATTTTAATTTTTTTTACATATTGGAATCTTTTGAATATTTTCATTAAAAATGTGGATATGTTTAATCTTATAAAATCCTTTTCAAATGCTTAATAATAATGAAATTATTAGTATTTCCGGTAATGAAGATAAAATTATTTTAGAGAATTTACTTTTTTTTTTCATATTTAATTTAAGGAATTGAAAAAATAATAAAAAAGAAAAATAAAAAATTCAAAAAATTAGGGATTTGCCCAGATGGGCTTAAAAGCAGCGGTGAATCACTTGGGGCCCCATCTCTTTATACTCCCGACGCGTAACCCACATTCGGTGGAATGTTTTCAAGGAGCTTAAGATTGAACCGCCAATCCATACGGAATACATACGCTCTGGAGGGGCAATGATTTTAACGTCAACAGACTCTGGAATCTGTTCCTTAATTTCTTTGGTTAAACGTTCTTTAATTCCAGGGAACATTGTTGAGCCACCAGAAAGCACAATATTACCATAAAGGTCTCTACGAAGGTCGACATCACATTCAGAAATAGCACCGACAATTACATCATCGAGAGGTTCTAATTCTTTCCCGATTACTGATGGATTGAAGAAGCATTCAGGTGCTAAAAATCTTTCGACACCTACATTTATAGTTTCTCCGTCAGGAAGCATGTAGCTTTTTTCCATTCCAGCAACTTTCTTTGAAAGCATCATTTCTTTCTCTGGATCGATTGCTACATAGCAGAGTTTTTCCTTGATATCTCTGACGATTTCTTTCTCTGCAGAAGTTGTAAAGGAATACCCTTTTTGACGGAGTAATCTTTGTAGGTATGTTGTGATATCACGGCCAGCAAGATCGATTCTTTGGATAGCATGACTTAAAGCGAAACCTTCGAAAATAGGTACGACGTGAGAGACTCCATCTCCAATATCTATTACACATCCAGTAGTACGCCCAGAGGCGTAAAGAGATAGGACAGCTTGCATCGCAACATAAAGGGCTGGAACGTTGAATGTCTCAAACATTATTTCAGCCATTTTTTCTCTGTTTGGTCTTGGGTTTAATGGAGCTTCAGTTAAAAGAACTGGATGTTCGCTAGGATCGATTCGTAAGTCGGTATAAAATGTGTAATGCCAAATCTTTTCCATAGCAGTCCAATCTTCGATAATACCATGTTCTACAGGAAACATCAACTTTAAAACGCCTTTAAGTTGCATAGCTTCCTCTCCAATGTAATATTCTCGAGTGTAATGTTCAACATCGGTCATTATCGATTCGTATTTAGGATAGCCAATAAGAGTTGGAAATACAGAACGAGGTTGGTCTTCACCAGCGAAACCATTCTTTGAAATCCCGGTACCGTTATCAACGACTAAGGCTTTCGCGTTTAAAAAACTTTCTTCTTCTGCCATAATATTCAGCTTTTTAATTTTTATTTACTTGTTAATTTTATTTAAAATTTTTTATACACTTATCAATATTATTTTTTAGAGTATAATAATATCGACAAATTATAACAAATTCAAATTATCATAATAATAAATTATATGTATATAAATTTTTTTTATTACAAAAAAATTGAGATACTTGGGGGGTATTTCTTTAAAAAAAATAAGTTTATATTCCTTTTAATAAAGAAAAATCACAAAATAATTTTTTCATTTAATTTTTTATTTTTTTATTTTGGTGTAACAAATCATAATTTTTGAAATCCCAATAAAAGATATTTGTGTATACAAATGAATTTAATTAATTAAAAAAAAATTATATAGATTTGAAATTGAAGAATATATTTTAAATAAGCAATACGATTCTTTGATAGAAGATATCAAACATATATTTTAATTATTTAAAGATGGATTTAAATCCTGATTATATTAAAAAAAATTTGGACCAAATCGGTAAAAGAACGGCAAGAGATATATTAAAAGAGTGGATTGTAAATTCAGATAATATTAGTTTAAGGGAAACCGCGTTAAACCTCTATTCTTCTATGGATGAAGGAAAGGAGTTTAAGTTTTTTGAACAATTATTTCTTTCAGATGAGAGTTTTAAAATTAGAGATTTATCAGGGAACATCTTACGAGATAACTACTTTTATCATAAAAAGTTCGTATCTCTTTTAGAGTTTACTCTAAATAATGTAAATAATATGGATCAAAAATCTTTTGCTGTAGAAACATTAAACTTGATTGACACAAAAAAAGCCCGTAAGATCATTAAAGATTATTTGAGGAAAGCTATTAAATTAAGTTTTAAGAAAAAGGCTTATGAGTTTCCAGGAGAAATATTTAATTCTAATTACGATACCCCTCTTCCGAGTTCAATCTTAGAAGTTTGCTTTAATTTAATTCTTTACGACTATTACGTAAATTCTTGTGGATATAATGTAACATTAAGGAAAGGATTAATTATCTTGTTAAATTGTGAGGGTGGTAAGTTGAATGATATTTCTGAAATTCAGGCTCTTAACAAGCTTGTCAAATTAGAGCATTTGCAACTCCAAAGAAATAACATTCAAAATATTCATGGTCTTAGCCATTTAACACAATTAAAAACTTTAAATTTGTCGCAGAATCAAATTAGAAAGATTGAAAATTTGGACGGTCTGAATAATCTCCAGGAAATCTCTTTATCTTCAAATAAAATAAAAAAGATTGAAAATCTGGATTTTTGTAATTTAAAAAAATTATCGTTGGAACGGAACTTAATTACAGAAATTGAAAATTTAGATAATTTGCACGATTTATCACTGTTAAATCTTAGTTATAACGCTATTTTAAAACTAAAAAATCTCGAAAATTTAGGTAATTTAAGAACTCTTTTTTTGTCTTTTAATCAAATAGAAACAATTTCTGGTTTAGAAAAACTCGGAAATTTAGTTACATTACGCATAAACGATAATAGGATTACTCATATTCAGGGGTTAAAGCGGTTGTTAAGCTTAAAAGTTTTAAGTTTATCCAACAATATTATTGAGAATATTGATAATTTAGATAATCTAACAGAATTAAACAAATTAGAGATTTCTAGCAATAAAATTGAAACATTTGATGGATTGGAAAATCTTAAAAATCTTCAAGAGTTATTTATTGATAAAAATCATATCAAGCAGATGGAAGGAATAAATAATCTAGAGAGTTTAATTATTCTTTTTTTAGAAAACAACGATATTAAAGATTTTAAACTAAGTGATATTGATAATTTAAAAAATTTGAACTTTATTTTTTTAAACGAAAACCCGTTAACTCCCGAGAGTTGGGAAATCTATCAAAAGAGAACTCGCTTTCCGTAAAGAAATCTCTTTTAAATTTGAAAGAATTTATGGGTTGTTGGCTAAATAATCATCTATCCACAAATCCAATAGGATTTCGTCGTAATACTTAGAATCCATGTAAAATTGTTTCTTTCTTATGCCTAATATTTGAAAACCCATTTTTTTATAAAGGTATAGAGCTCTTTTGTTATTAGAAAAACAACTTAAGATAATTTTTTCTTTATTATTTAGATTTTTAGATTCTCGAATCGCTTCGTTAATTAGACTAAAACCAATTCCTAAATCTCTAAATTTTGTTTGTACAATTATACCTAATCTACCTACGTGAGTGGCAGCATCCCATTCAAGATTTGAGATTTCACATTGACCAAGGATATTGTATGGATTTTTTAATTTTGGGTGGACAGCTACAATACATATTTCTCTTTCTTTTTTAATATTTTTATACCACGATTGTTTTTCGAATTCAGATCTTACCGGGAAAAAAACTGGAAGATATATTCCTTCATCGACAACTTTATTGAAATTATTCCAAACCCCGTCTATATCTGAATCGTGAACGTGTCTAATGATAATGTTTTCTCCGGTTTTTAACTTTAAAACTTTTTTCATTAATTGAATATAAGTTTTTATAATTAAATTCCTTATCGTATTATTATGGAGAATAAAAACGAAGATAAGAATTCTAAAAGAGATGGAAGGGATAAAGAAAAAATTCGGAATTACTTAGAGCAAATGGCTCAAAATAAAAAATCACCAGTTGCAAAAGATTTGGTACAATTGAAACACGTCGAAGTAAAGAAACAAGAAGTAAGTCAAGAAACAGTAGAGCTTGCTAAAACTCTAAAAGACCAAATTTTAGAACACGATCAATTTGAACGCCTTTCTAACGACGAGCTTACAGTTCTTGAATCGTTTATGAGTAAAAGGATGTTTCTTACACGCATCGCGATTGTTGTTAATCAAAGTAGAATACCATTGGGTTTTGAACCATTTAAAAAAGCAGATTTAGAAAAAATTCTAGGCGTTTTAATTTCTAAGGGTTATTTAGAAACAGAACAAGTCGAAGGAAATACCGTATACATTCTTACAGAAAGAGGTAAATACAGAATTCAATAAAATTAAAGGATATTGGAGCTAATAAAACATTTTTTATGTATGAATATTTAAAATGCATTAATCTTTTTTAAAAATTAACTTATTAATAGGAATATCTTGATATTCTCCTGAAGGATACTCCCTTCGAATTGTTAGGGGTAAAATTTTAGATTTTAATTCAAGCAAGGCTATCTTAATTGGGTCTATTAAATTCTTAGGCTTATCTACTAATATAGGAGCGCCGTATGAAATTTGTAGTGCTCTTGCACCTGTGATGCGCGCTTTTTCATATCTAGAAAGAAAAATAAAACCGACCTTAATATCTTTTCGAACTTCTTTATACAACTTTCTCAATTCACGAGACTCTAAAAAAGAAGACATAACATAAACCAAAGAAATAGTAATTAAATTTTGAAATGTAATATAAAATAAAACTTTTTTGGATTTAATTAATAAACCTCAGTAAGAAACCTTGAATTTAGTGATAAAATATTTATAATTTAAGGAATTGAATTAAATATCAAGTGCAAGTGGTCTAGCTCGGTATGATGACACGCTCACACCGTGTAAATCTACATTAATTCTTTATGTAGATCACGTCGGTCGGGGGTTCGAATCCCTCCTTGCACACTAAATTTATCTTATTTTAAATAGCGAATTAATAAATATTAATACTCTATGAGATTAAATAGTAAATAATAATTCATTACATATGGATAAATCTGATGTAAAACAGAAGGATAAGAATCAAGAAAATGTTGAAGATATGTGTAATAATTTGATTTGTCTTATAAACAAACATTATCCTTCTAACTTAAATCTGATTCCTTCCTTAGGCTCTTTAGCAAGAAAATATAATTTAAATAGAAATACAATAAGAAAGTATATTTTGATAAATTTAAAGAAAGAAACGAGTCATGAAAACGCTAATAAAATCTATTCAGATATTTGGAATAGAAATAAAAAGAAGGTACAAGATAGATACTCAAAATTCTTAACCCTAATCGAAGATCAGTTTGAAAAAATTTATTATGGAAATCCAGAAAAAATTATGGGAATAAATTCGATTCAGAAGGAAATTGGTGCGTCAAAAATAACAATCATAAAATGGTGTAAGTCATATCTTAACAGCAGATTTGGAGAAAAAAAATCAAATCATATATATGAGAAGATATGGGGGGCTAATTGTGCTCTTAAGAATAAATATGACTATGATACAATAAAAAAATATATGATTGATCAAAAAGGGTATTTATTAACTACAAGAGAGGAGTGGAATATGATGGAAGAAGTACCTTCAGAGAGATATATTAAAGTTGGGCATCTAACAAGAAACAATCATCATAATTGGTCCGTAAAAGTGAGATATTTAATAAATCAAAGTAGATGGTGTCCAGAATGCAATGATTATTTCTGTCAAAAAATCATGCAAATGTATATGAATAAAATTTTTGGTGTAGATTTTAGACCAATAACTTTGAAAAAAGCATTTGGGTTGGAGATTAAAGATGGAGGATTGTTAAAATATGATTCTTACAATGAGAATGCAGAAATTGGGGGAAAAATTTTCAAAGTTGCAGTGGAATATGATGGAAAACAACATGATCTTTTTCCTAATAATTACCATGAATCAAAAGAAGAATATAGTAATCAAAAAAGAAGAGATAATCTTAAGGATAATATATCTTATCAAAAATATGTTGTCTTGATTAGAATTAAAGCAGTTAACGGTTTTCATAGGAATACGATTAATAGTTTTCAGGAAGAGATTACTAAACAAATTAACTCTCATCCGATAATCAGAAAATCTAAAGTCAAAATAAATAATATTCCAAAATATGTATATAATCCATTTTTAAAAAAATTAGAGAAGCAAGAATCAATAATGGACTTTCTCCGTTAATATCTGTAATTATTAAGAATCGTTCAAAAATATCTATTAACTAATTATTAATATAATTTAAGAGATTCTATAGACTCTAAAACTTTAAAACATATACTAAAAACATAACTGTAAAAAGCCTTATAGAACTATATTTTCTGGTGATCTCTATATCGAAAAAAGAACAGTATATATCTCACCCGTTAATTAAAGAAAATACAGTCTTAAGGCGAGCTTATCAAGAAAGTATATTTATTAATTGCCTAAACACCAACTGTTTAGTGGTTATTCCTACGGGGCTAGGAAAAACGATTATAGGCTTAATGTTAGCAGTACAGAGATTAACAGAAAAACCCAATTCAAAAGTAATATTTTTAGCTCCAACCAAACCATTAGTTAATCAACATTATAAATCGTTCTTAGGATTAACTGTTATTCCTTCTCAGAGCTTGAAAGCAATTACAGGAACGACTTCACCAGAAAAAAGGAAAGAATTATGGGATGAATTAAAAGTCGCTTTTATGACGCCACAAGTGCTCCAAAATGATGTAATTTCAAATCTTTATTCAATAAATAGTGTTAGTTTAATTATTTTTGATGAATGCCATCGTGCTGTTGGGGATTACGCATATAGTTTTATTGCTAAAAAATACATGGAATCCTCGAAAAATCCTCAAATATTAGGGCTTACGGCAAGTCCAGGATCAACAGAAGGGAAAATTAATGAAATAAAAAAAAATTTATTTATCGATCACCTTGAAATTAGAACAGATCTTGATTCAGACGTTAAACCTTACATTTACAAAGTCGATAACGAGTGGATTAAAGTTAAGCTTCCAAGTGAGTTTTTAGATATTAAAAAAATTATTTCAGAAAAATTAAGAACAATCTATAAATGGTTAAAGCAAAAAGAATTATTGAATACATCAGATATCTCTAAAGTTACAAGAAAAAATTTATTAGCTTTAGATAAAGTAATCAATGGAAGGATTTCGACATCTAGAACTGATGACGAGAAGTTCCAATTATTTAAGGCTAAAAAATATACTGCAAATGCTATAAGGCTTTCTCATATGGATGAACTTATAGAAACTCAAGGATTGAGCGCTTTAGATGATTACATGAAAAAAAACATAGAAAAGATAAAACAAAATACAGCAAATAAATCGTTAAAAGAACTCTTAAGAGAACCCGACATTAAACGCGTTATTGAATTAATTGAAGCTAACAAAATAAAGGGAGTTGTACATCCTAAACTAGAAAAATTAGTGGAAATTCTACATAATCAGATAATTGGAAATAAAGATTCAAGGATTCTGGTATTTTGTCATTTTCGGGATTCTGTTAACAATATAATTAAATACCTTAAAATAGATCCAAGTATAACGGCACATAAATTCGTTGGACAACAGACTAAAACATCTGACAAAGGTTTAACTCAAAAGGAACAAATCAGCCTTCTTGACGACTTTAAAAAGGGAATTTACAATACGTTAATAGCGACGAGCGTTGGCGAAGAAGGATTAGATATAGCAGAATGTGACTTAGTTATATTTTACGATGTCGTTCCGAGTGCTGTACGTTCAATTCAACGTCGCGGGAGGACTGGTAGAAAAAAAGAAGGAAAAGTTATTATTTTAATGGCTGAGGGCACCCGTGATGAAGGGTATTATTGGGCTGAAAGAGCTAAGGAGCGCACTATGAAGCAAAGTTTAAAAAAAATAAAAGAAACTGATTCCAACTCTAAAGTCGTTGGGCAATCGAGTCTCTTAAATTTCGTTAAAAAAGAAAAAGAAAGTAGAGATAATGCTAATTTAAAAAATCAAAACGAAATTCAGTTGATCCAAAAAATTCAAGGTGCCGAAGAATTTACAATTATTTGTGACAATAGAGAAACCGCCTCTGCGGTTGTTAGAACACTATCATTGATGGGAGTTGATTTAAAATTAAAACAACTATCTGTAGCGGATTACATAGTGTCGGAAAGAGTTGGGATTGAACGAAAATCTGCCCAAGATTTTAATGATTCTATTAAAGATGGAAGATTATTTAACGAATTGAACGACCTAAAAAATAATTTTATTAGGCCCATCTTAATTTTAGAAGGAGACCCTTTTATTAATTCAAATATTAATCAAAACGCGCTTTATGGTGCAATAACATCCATTATTTTAAATTTAGGAATTTCTATATACAAAACAAAAGATCCCTCTGAAACTGCTACTTTCCTTTTCCAATTAGCGAAAAAAGATCAATCTAGTGTTAAAGGTGAATTAAAACTAAGGTTCGAGAAGAAACCCATCGAAATTTCTCGTTTATTAGAATACATTGTTGCAGGCGTTCCTGGCGTAAATGCGCTTAGAGCAAGAAACCTTCTTCGAGAATTGAAATCCCTCCAAGATATTTTCAACGCTGAAATCGGTGATTTATTGAAAGTTGAGAATATTGGAAAGAAAATCGCTCAAGAAATCTATAAATTAAGTAGATTTAAATATCGTAGTGACTCCTAAATTGAGAAAAAAATATTTTTAAGTTAATTTTTTGAGATTATGGACGCCTTTACCTATTCGTTCTATAATCTCTTCAATTTCTTCTTCTTTCACGATTAACGGCGGCATCATAATAATGGTATTTTTTCTATTACCACAATAATTTTGTAAAACGCCTTCTTTTATTATGGAAAGCATAGCTAATTGCCCAAATGTTTCGCTATTAAACTCCATCCCCCATATAAGCCCTCTTCCCCTCACTTCTTTTATTAATTCAGAATTATCGTCCGCTATTTCTTCTAAACCTTTACCAAATAACTTACCCATTTCTTTTACATGTTTTAAAAATTCAGGATCGGACTGCATGTCTAACATCTCGCACGCAATCGCACAACCTAAATCTGAGCCACCAGTTGTAGAAATATGAATGAACGGATCGTCCTTAAAAACTGACTTTTCTATAAATGGTTTGTAACTACAAGTAGAGATTGGATATATCCCCGAGCTCATACCTTTCCCTAAAACCATAAAATCAGGAACAACTTTTTCATTCTCATATAAACCACCATAAATCGCCCAGAAATGCCCCGTTCGTCCAAGTCCGGCTTGAACTTCGTCAATGATCATCATGGCCCCATGTTCGTCGCAGAGTTCTCGAACCTCTGAAAAGTACCCTTCTGGAGCGATTAATACTCCGGCTGTTGCAGGAATAGTTTCTAAAATAACGCACGCAACATCATCCGAAATAGTTTTTTTCAAGGCGTCTCCATCGCCAAAAGGAACTTGCTCAAAACCGGGAAGATTCCATAGAAAGTTTTCTTTGAAGCTAAAGTCTCCAGTTGCCAAGGCAAATCCGGTATGTCCGTGAAATCCTCCAATTGCGGAGATACATCCTTTCCTTTTTGTATGTGCCCTTGAAAATTTAATGGCAGTATCAACTGCTTCACCACCGCTAACTCCAAATGTAGTTTTTGTTATTCCTGGAGGCATTAATTCCGCTAATTTTTTCCCCAAAATAGCTCTCCATTCTGATAATAGCAGATGATCACCTATATCTAGCCCCCCATCTATAGCATCCTTAAGAACTTGAATAATTCTTGGATTTTGATGACCTAAATTATAAACGCCTCCACACGTGTGGCAATTAAACAGTTCCATTGGCGGATCAGAGGGTTTTGGTCCAGCAAGCGTCCTAAATTTGACTCCTTTTCGCTCTCCCGGTACGACCCCTAACCCAAATCCTTTAAAAGTGCGAACTTTTGGTGCGTTCACATGTTTTGCGTATAATTTCATTATCTCTTTCTGTGATAAAGTCCCAATATATTTTTTATTTGAACGATTTTCCATGATTTGACAATATTTTTTTTTCTATTAAAATATTGCTTATAGTTTTTAATGTAAAAGCGAAAGAACACACACATAGAAGTAAATTTAGCTTTTTTTTATTCAATATTGAATTATAGAAATAAAAGGATACTTTTTATGGCAAATAATACTAAAAAGGTTGTAATAAAATTTCATAATTTCATGAGAAATTTTTTAAAAATTTAAAATACAAACAATTAAAATTATAAATAAAATTTTTATGATTAAAGATTAATACTTTTATTCTAATATTTACAATAATAAGATTATAATCAAAAAAACTTGGTGTAAAAACAATTATCAAATTTAAAGTAATAGTAGCAGGTGCTAAAAATGTTGGAAAAACATCTCTCATTAGGCGCTATGCTACTGGAAAGTTTGATAAATCAACTTTATCGACAATAGGGGTTGATTTCGAAACAAAAAAGGTTGTTGTGGACGATACAGAGATTCTTCTCAACATTTGGGATTTTGCAGGAGAAAAAAAGTTCCGTCTTTTATTACCCTCTTACGTCTCGGGCGCTTCTGGAGCTCTTGTTCTTTACGACATTACGAATAAAGATTCCTTAGAAGATCTTCACAATTGGATTAAGGTTATTACTTCAGTTCCAAATTCTCCAAAAACTAAAATAATGATTGGAGCTAAGATTGATTTAGAAAACCAAAGGGAAGTCAAACACGAAGAAGCTAAAGATCTATTTAATAAATACAAATTTCAAGGAGAAATAATTGGAGTTTCTTCAAAGACGGGAGAAAATGTAGAAAATGTCTTCGAAATGCTTGGACGACAGATTCTCAAGAATTCTTTAAAAAAGTGTTCTAATTGTAATAAATATTATCCACTAGAGCTTAAATATTGTCAATATTGTGGCCAAAAAACTCGCTAATTATACTATATTGAAAAAAATTCTTGTCGACCAAATGACACAGATGATTTTAAAATCGCGGCCTAATTTTTAATTATAAGGAAATTAATTATTTATACTTTGAAATTAATAAATTTAATAATTTTTTGAAAATTTTATAAAGCTAAAAAGGCGTTATATAAAAATGGTATATAATATACAAGATGATGTTACTGAAATAATTAATCGACTAAGAAAAGATAACATTTCATTTCAAGATAAAACTATTTTAGTAACTGGAGGCGCAGGATTCCTGGGTTCTTGGGTGTGCGATGTTCTAGTAAAACAAGGGGCATATTGCATATGTTTAGATAATTTATCTTCAGGGAGGTTCGATAATATCTCTCATTTGATGGAAAAAGAAAATTTCCGTTTTATTAATCACGATATTTCTAAACCTATTTATTTTGGAATGACTCATCATCCAAACGGGATTTGCGTGGGCGATATTAAGAGAATTGATATTGTTATGCATATGGCTAGCAGGGCATCTCCATTTGAATTTAAAAAATTTCCAATTCCAATACTAAAAAGTAATACTCTTGGGACGATGAACGCCTTAGGTATTACGAAAGCCCATAATGCGTTATTTTTCTATACAAGTACTTCGGAAGTGTATGGTAATCCTCCCGATG
>Ga0209121_10004959_pt1 | contig 12244 bp, 8 predicted proteins | sample Cruoilmetagenom3_FD_187292 | JGI IMG/M metagenome (GOLD analysis project Ga0209121, IMG submission 187292) | Oil polluted marine microbial communities from Coal Oil Point, Santa Barbara, California, USA - Sample 3 (SPAdes) (version 2) | ecosystem: Environmental > Aquatic > Marine > Oil seeps ... | reverse complement strand
TGGCGGGCGAACTCACCCCATCCGAATTCTATTGTCAGGAGGACGCACAAGCATGCCTAAACTCTGCCGAATTGATCTTGAAGACCGTGAGGGAATACAAAAAGAGCTCCTGAGGTTTGTGAAAATACTCAAGGAGAAGCTCCCCGTCTCCCGGGTCTACCTCTTTGGCTCGTTCGCTCACGGGAAGGTTCACGAAGGAAGCGACATCGATCTTGTCATCATCGGCGACTTCCAGGAGCGGCTGTTCGCGCGAATTGAGCAGGTTCTTTCGTTGACCGACCTTCCGATTGAACCGTTGGTCTATACCCCCGCGGAGTTCGAGGAGATGGTCAAGAACGCAAATCCCTTTCTCCTGCACGTACTTCAAGAGGGGAAAAAATTGTAAGGACACCCGAAAACCGAAAAAAGGAGACAGGCTGCTTTTTTGTCGTTCTCTACTGATATCACCAAGGACAACTTCAGTGCCAGAGCGATCAGCTTGCAGAAACTGGAGGTTCTGTTTTTGGCTGATAACTGATCGCTTTACGGGCCATCTGGACGTTAATAACGGCATTTCGGTGATGTACCTAAACGAGGTCGGCTTTGATTTCAACCATAAGAGGAATAGTCTTATATAGGTCTCCAATTTAAGAGAAGGTGAAAGATGGGCTCGCAGCAGGATGGCTTCTTTGGAAGCTTTTTTGTGATTTGGGCTTTGTTTTCCCTTTTTCTAACCCTGCCGGTCCTCTCGCAAACGATCGATTTTAAACAGGAGAATGCGCTCTCCTTCACCCGGGACATCGTAGGCCTTGCCGAGCAAAGGCTCAAGGTGGAATTACAGCTTACTCTTTCCTCTGCGCTTGCGGATGTATCGATGGACGTGGACTACACCGTGGAAGGGGTTTTAAGTGGAGTGAGTCTTCGGACGCTCAATGCCCTTCGCAGCGAGACAGACACCCTGCCTCCAGGCACGCTTAAAGACGCACTAGAACAGGCACTCGGGCAGGCCGAAGCCGCGATTGCGGCAATCAGGGATATGGTGGATCCTATTTCAATCAGTGCGCTGGAAGACGAGCTTGAGATCATCGAAGACCAGCTCGACGATGGGGTCATCGATCCTGTAGAGGATAGCAGCGGACTTTCTCGTACGAAGGCGGGGGTGCTCCTCGCCCTTGCTAAGCCGATCGAGCAGCGCTACGACTACCTTGAGTACATCGCGAGCAAGGTTAGGTTGTATGCAAGGGATGAGGTGAAGCCGCAGATCGCGAGCCTGTTGCGGGAAACCGTTCTTCACCTTGCCGATGGCAACAAGGCAGACTATATTCGCGATTTAGAGAAGCTTCTAGCCCGTGTTGATCAATACCGTGGCGAGATGATCAAGGAGGAAGAAGTGGGCAGGATACGGAAAAAGGTTGATTTGCTGTTGCAAAAGATTGCCGAACGGGGGACGGAGAACCTGTGGGGTGTAGATCTATCAACAACGGTTGGGGGTATTGACCTCGATGGTACGCTCACTTGGGAGTCGGATGACTACCGTGCCCCGAGCAAGGATGTTCATACGACGGACTTGGAGATTGGGGCGGGCTTTGAAGATGAGGACTGGGGAACCTCTATCAACTACGAGCAGGAACATCGTGATTACACGGACCGGTTGAAGGACGATAAAGACAGGATCAGCCACAGTCTCGACCTTGCGCTCTCTTGGGATCGCGATCCTTGGGCGGCATCGGGGTCGGTCTCCTTTGACTCCGAGTTCTACCCGAACTGTATCGACGATGAGATTGAGCCCGCCCGGGTTTCACAGACGATCGCAGCGATTCAGAGCCTCATCGACGAGGTCCGCGCGTTGGGGCTTCCTGCTGGGCTGGAAGACGACCTGTTAAAGGAGTTAGGAGAAGAGGGCGCATTGGGGGAACTTGTGGCCGGGGATCGCAGAGGGGCCGTCGACCAGTTGGAGGATTTCATCGATCGAGTCTACGATGCGAAATGGGAGTGTAAGATAACGGGGAAGACCGCGCAGACGCTTAACGATAGGGCGCTTCCTATTCTCCCCCGTAAGAGAATGCGCCAGCTTAATGTCCCGCTGGCGCTTGATTTTCCTTTCCGCGGTGGGGAGGTGGCAATCGACGCAGAATGGGAGAGGAAGCTCTATCCAGCGGACAGCCTCCTTGATCGTGATACGACAACAGGGGAGGCGACCTACAAGAGGGAAGAGGAGGCCTCCACCTTCACCGGGTCACTCAAACAGGAAGAGCTAATCTACCCCCATGCAGAGACCAAGAACCGTTTTTTGGAAGAATGGGAGATCAAGGTCGAAACCCAACATGAGTGCTGCGATCTTACCTCAAGGCTCTTTCAACAGGAGACGACCTATCCCCATGATGCGGTCAAGGACAAACAGGTACAGGAAGGTGATTTCACCCTTAGTTTTGACCTCACCGAGCTCGGGGTAACAGCAAAACTAACGCAAAAAGTGACCCATTACCCCAATGACTCTGACAAGCCCGCCTACAGGGAGGAAGACTTAGACCTTGACGCCTCCTGGAAGCTCGGGGAAGGAACGTTCCAAGTGAAACTGAGCGATGAGACGCAACAGACCACCCTTACTCCTGGTGGGGAGAGCCTCACAAAGGAGAGCCGAAGCGTTGATCTCTCCTGGAAGGGGGATATCACAGACGATCTGGAGATCTGTCTATCATCGTTGTGGAAACGCGTAGTCTATTGGGAAGAACCAGAGAAGGACAGTACAAAGCTAACCTTCGAGATTGACTTTACCCTCTCTGTCTAGCTGCTGATTAGGGAGCAGGAGGCAATTGCTCACGGCTTTATTGCCCTTAGCAGTTCTTTCATCTAGACTTGGGGTTTAAGGAGGTCCTGTTTATGAGATGTTTTGTCGCATTCGTGGTTGTTGTCGTTACCTCTATCTCCCCGCTGGTCTCTGCTGAGACGATCCATCTTCCTGGTGAGATGACGCTTTCCGGCACCATCCTTATCGCGGAGGCTTTCTACGAACAGGTAAAAGGAGAAGACGAGCCTGTCCCCTTGGAGTTTGCGGCCTGGCCGGGGAGTCATGGTTTCCGCGATGCCGACTGGTTCGACGTTCGCATCGAGGCCCATCCCGGCGATGTGATCGTCCTTTCCGCTGGAACGTATCCCATCGCTCTGTGGGTCTTTACCCCGGGGATCACGATCACCACAGAGGAAGCGGCGGAGGAACAGGCGATAATCCACGGGACGGTTGAGATCGACGCCGATCGGGTCACCCTCGATCGAATCGCCGTCGTTGGAGAGCGCATGTATGGCTTAAGTGGGCACGGGATCGAGGTTAACCGTGAGGTGATCGATCGGATCACTATCCGGAACTGTAGAGTTGAGGGAAATGAATGGATGGGGATTCACATCATCGGCCCGCGGGGAGAGATCACGGAGTTACGGATAGAGGACTGCCAGGTTCTCAATAACGGGAGCTTTGGGATCGAGGCACAATCCGTGGGGAACCTCATCATCACCGGCTGTACGATTACCGAAAACAGTGAGGGGGTCCACATCGGAAGCTACGTGGAAAACATAAAGATGCACGATAATCTGATTGCGGGTAACCGTTTTGCCGATGTGTTCCCAAAAAGTGAAGTTTAAATAGGTTCTTCGCTATCTGGCCTGCCTGCTGCAGGCAGGTGTGGGTAACCAGCAAGGGAAGCCCCTTTTCCTCGCAAAGACGCCAAGATCGCCAAGGATTATAGATTTTCACCCTCTGCGTTCTCTGCGGCTCTGCGAGAGGCTGAAGCCTTTCTCTCGCCAAGACGCTAGGATCGCCAAGGGTTTATCAGCTCTCAGCCGTCAGCAATCAGCTTAGAACACCCTTAGCTTTCTCATGGATTCCTGGATTCCTCATAGGTTATTGGATTCCTATCGATCCTGTCTTTTCTCCGTCCTTTGCGTTCTTAGCGCCTTTGCGAGAGTCTCGTCATTTCATCCTTTCTCTTAGGTTACCCACACCAGATAGCGAGGAACCTTTAAATAAAATGCCATTAAGGGTTTGGGTTTACCCTGATTTTGCGGGTGTTGATGAAAGCCTCTCCTTTAGGATTTCGGCCAGGTACTCCCCCGTGTAGGAGCCAGGGGTCTTCGCGATCTGTTCCGGGGTCCCAGTAGCGATCACCCTCCCGCCGGCGTCGCCCCCCTCAGGGCCAAGGTCAATAATCCAGTCGGCTGTCTTGACCACGTCGAGGTTGTGCTCGATCACCACCACGGTGTTCCCTGAATCCACGAGCCGGTGAAGGACCTGGAGGAGCTTTCGCACATCGGCGGCGTGAAGCCCTGTCGTCGGCTCATCGAGGATATAAAGGGTCCTCCCGGTGGAACGGCGGGAGAGTTCCTTTGAAAGTTTGATCCGCTGTGCCTCCCCCCCGGAGAGTTCGGGCGCTGGCTGACCGAGTTCGATGTAGGAGAGGCCAACATCGTAGAGGGTTTGAAGCCTTTTGCGCACGCGCGGGATGTTTGTAAAGAAAGTGAGCGCCTCCTCCACCGACATCTTAAGCACATCGGCGATCGACTTTCCTTTGTAGCGGATCTGCAGCGTCTCGCGGTTGTAACGGGTGCCTTTGCACACCTCGCACGGGACATAAATATCGGGAAGAAAGTGCATCTCGATCTTCTCTTTTCCCTGTCCCTGACAGGATTCGCAGCGCCCTCCTTTGACGTTGAAACTGAACCGTCCTGCCGTGTAGCCACGCAGTCTGGCGTCCGGGGTGCGGGCGAACAGAGCTCGGATGTCGTCGAAGAGCTTGGTGTAGGTCGCCGCGTTTGAGCGGGGGGTGCGGCCGATCGGGGACTGGTCGATCTCGATCACCTTGTCGATCCCCTCGATCCCGAGGATGTCTTCGTGCTCACCGGGCCGGCGGGCCGCTTGGTGAAGACGGTGGGCGAGGCCGCGGTAGAGGACGTCCTCAATAAGGGAGCTCTTTCCCGATCCAGAGACCCCAGTCACGCAGACAAAACGGGAAAGTGGGATCTCTACGTCGATTTCTTTAAGGTTGTGCACTGCGGCACCGACCACCCGCAGGGACTTCCCGTTTCCGTTACGCCGCAGCTTTGGGATGGGAATGGAAAGGGTCCCTGCGAGGTACTGGCCGGTGATCGAGTTAGGACAGGCAGCGACCTCCTTAGCGGTTCCTGCCACTACGACCTCGCCGCCGTGCGCCCCGGCGCCGGGACCAAGGTCGATGATGTAGTCTGACTCGCGCATCGTCTCCTCATCGTGTTCCACCACGATCACCGTGTTTCCCAGATCGCGCAACTCCTTTAACGTTTTAAGCAGTCGGCGGTTGTCCCGCTGGTGTAGGCCGATCGATGGCTCATCGAGGACGTAGAGGACCCCGGTCAACTGGCTCCCGATTTGGGTGGCGAGCCGGATTCGCTGCGCCTCCCCCCCGGCGAGGGTCCCTGCCTCGCGGGCAAGGGTGAGGTAGTCAAGGCCGACCGCCACCATGAACGCAAGTCGCGCTCTTATCTCCTTTAAGATTTGGGAAGCGATCATCTCCTCGCGAGAAGAAAGCGAGAGGTTCTCAAAGAAGGTGAGGGTGCTTCTGATGGAGAGGGCCGTCACTTGGTGGATGTTAAGCCCATCTACGGTCACCGCCAGGATCTCCGGTTTCAACCGCGCACCGTGGCAGGCTGGGCAGGGAAGGGTGGCGATGAACTGCTCCATCTCCTGACGCCACTCCTGTGAGCTGGTCTCACGATACCAGCGCTCAAGGGTGGGGATCACGCCATTAAAAGCACGAATGTAGGTGCGCGTACGACCTTTTGTGGAGGTGTAGTTGAATTTGATTTTTGTTCCTCGCGTCCCGTGAAGGATCAGATCCAGTTTCTCCGCTGGAAGATCTCCTAAAGGGAGGTTGGGATCGATATCAAACATCTCGCACAGGGCGCTCATCTCCGCTTCGAACCAGCGGCTCTTGGAATTCGCCCATGGGAGCAGCCCCCCGCCTTCAAGGCTACGGGTTTGATCGACGACCAGCTCAGGATCGATCTCCTTGCGATAGCCCAGGCCGCTACACTCGGGGCAGGCACCGTAGGGATTGTTAAATGAGAACATCCGCGGGGAGAGCTCATTGTAGCTCACCCCACAATGGATACAGGCGTAGTGCTCGCTGTAGAGGTGTTCTTCTCCCTCGCCAGTGATGACGTTTATGACTCCTGCGCCGCGCTTTAAGGCCGCCTCCACCGAGTCGGCGATCCGGGAGCGCTTGCGCGGCTCCACGACCACCCGGTCGACCACGATGTCGATCGTGTGCTTCTTCTGCTTGACGAGCTCGATCTCCTCGTATAGGGTGCGGGTGACCCCGTCGACGCGCACGCGGGTGAACCCCTCCTGACGGATCTCCGTAAACGTCTTTCTGTACTCCCCCTTGCGACCCCGCACCACCGGAGCGAGGATCTGTACCTTGGATCCTTGTGGGAAGGCCATGATCGCGTCAATGATCTGTTGCGCCGACTGTTGCGTGATCGGCTGGCCGCAGCGGGGACAGTGAGGATGCCCAATGCGGGCATAAAGGAGTCGCAGGTAATCGTATATCTCAGTCACCGTCCCCACGGTCGAACGCGGGTTGTGGCTACGCGTCTTCTGATCGATGGAGATCGCCGGTGAAAGCCCTTCGATAAAATCAACATCCGGCTTTTCCATCTGGCCGAGGAACTGTCGGGCATAGGCGGAGAGCGACTCCACATAGCGGCGTTGCCCCTCGGCGTAAATCGTGTCAAAGGCGAGTGAGCTCTTTCCCGATCCGGAGATCCCGGTGATGACGACCAGTTGATCCCGTGGGATTTCCAGGTCGATGTTTTTTAGGTTGTGCTCTCTGGCGCCTTTTACACGAAGGACGTTCATAGTTTCTTTTTAAGCGTTCTTATCTCATCGCGCAGGGCCGCGGCAAGCTCAAACTCCAGCCGATCGGCCGCCTGCAACATCTCCTTCTCGAGTTGTTTAATTGAAGTGATGATCTTTTCTGGCGAAAGGCCTTCGATCTCTTTTAGCGGCGGGTGGGTTACCTGTTGCGGGGCACGCATCGACTGCACGATGTCGGTGACGGCGCGCTCGATCGTCTTTGGAGTTATCCCGTGTTTCCTATTGTGCGCGATCTGCACGGCGCGGCGCCGGTTCGTCTCATCGACAGCGTGGCGGATGGAATTGGTGATAGTGTCGGCATACAGGAGGACCTTTCCGCGTACATTCCGCGCCGCTCTGCCGATCGTTTGGATGAGGGAGGTCCCCGAGCGGAGGAACCCCTCCTTGTCTGCATCGAGGATCGCTACCAGCGACACCTCGGGAAGGTCCAGCCCCTCTCGCAGCAGGTTGATCCCCACCAGCACATCGAACTTTCCCAGCCGCAGGTCGCGCAGGATCTCGACCCGGTCAAGGGTGTCGATCTCGGAGTGAAGGTACCGCGCTTTAATCCCCAAATCGACCAGGTACTCGGTGAGATCCTCGGCCATGCGCTTGGTAAGGGTGGTGACCAACACCCGCTCGCTTCGCTCGATCACGGTGCGGATCTCTTCAAGCAGGTGATCGACCTGGCCGGTGACCGGTTGGATCGCTACTTCTGGATCGACGAGACCGGTCGGTCGGATGATCTGCTCCACCACTTGTTGGCTGTGCCGCTCTTCATACGAGCCCGGTGTCGCTGAGGTGAAGATCGCCTGGTTCAGGCGCTCTTCGAACTCCGGAAACATGAGCGGCCGGTTGTCAAGCGCAGAGGGCAGACGGAACCCATACTCGACCAACGTCTCCTTGCGCGAGCGGTCCCCGTGGTACATTCCACGGATCTGAGGTACGGTCTGGTGCGACTCGTCGATCACCATCAGGAAGTCCTCGGGAAAGTAGTCGAGGAGGACCGACGGAGGCTGCCCGGCTGCCCGGCCGTCGAGGTGACGTGAGTAGTTCTCGATTCCCGAGCAGTAACCCATCTCCTGCATCATCTCCAGGTCGTAGCGCGTTCGCTGTTCGAGCCTTTGTGCCTCGAGGAGCTTCTCTTCGGTCCGCAGCTGCGCCAGACGCTCCTCCAATTCCTCCTCGATCGATTCAATAGCACACCGCATCCGCTCGCGCGGGGTGATGAAGTGTGAGGCCGGGTAGATCGTCGCTTCTTCCTCTTCCCGGAGTGTATGGCCGGTGATCGGATCGAGGATCGCAATTCGCTCGATCTCATCACCGAAGAACTCGAGGCGCACCACGTTCTCCTGATAGGCGGGGATGATCTCCAGTGTGTCCCCTTTAGCACGGAAGGTTCCACGCTCAAACCCGATTTCGTTCCGGTTATATTGCAAGGTGACAAGGCCGCGCATCACCTCGTCGCGATCCTTTTCATCGCCCAAGGTGAGGCTTACAGACATGTCGTGGTAGTTCTCCGGCGAGCCAAGGCCGTAGATGCAGGAGACCGAAGCGACGATGATCACATCACGACGTTCGAACAGGGCGCAGGTGGCAGCGTGGCGGAGGCGGTCGATCTCGTCGTTGATCGAGGAGTCCTTCTCGATGTAGGTGTCGGTCTGCGGAAGGTAGGCCTCTGGTTGGTAGTAGTCGTAGTAGGAGACAAAGTAGTGAACCGCGTTGTCCGGGAAGAGCTCGTGGAACTCGTTGCAAAGCTGTGCGGTAAGGGTCTTGTTGTGGGCGATCACCAGCGTTGGCCGCTGCACGGCCTGGATGACGTGGGCGATAGTGAACGTCTTTCCGGTTCCGGTCGCCCCGAGGAGCGTCTGAAACTTCATTCCAGAAGAGACCCCCTCGGTGAGCTGTGCGATCGCCTGCGGCTGGTCCCCCCGTGGAATTAAGCGTTTAGAAATTTGAAATCCTGCTTTTTCTCCGACTCTTGGCATACTCATCCTATCGTACATGGTAGCAATTCCGCGGAGGAGGATCAATGAGGTAAACCGGCCTTCTTGAAAAGACAGTCGGGATGGGGAAAGATCTTTATACCCGAAAATCAAAAGGAGGGTTTAGGTTGAAACAGACGTTTATTCTTCTATTGGCAGGTTTTTTTCTTGTCTTGGTCTCATCGATTGCCATCGCGCAGGGTGCATCTACTCAGGATGAAACACAGACAGGATCAGAGACAATTGCAGCCGCGGTAAATGGTGAGGTCATTAGCAAAGACGAGTTGGCGGCAGCCGCGAGCTTAAACAGCATATTCCAGGTGCTTCTTACGCAATTTCTCCATTTTGGCCAGGTCCTTCTCTCCACCCCTGAAGGAGAGGCCTTCTTACGCGCCTATCAACTCGATGTGCTCCACCAGATCATAGATTTTCGTCTGTTGGTTCAGAAGGCGATCGAAGAGGAGATTGAGGTGGATGAGGCAACGGTCGAGGAGCGGGTCGAGGGACAGCTCGATCAGATCATGGAGCAGAACCAACTGACGCTTGAGGAGATCGACGGAATCTTGAAACAGCAGAGATCATCCTTGGAAGAGTACAAGGAACGATTGCGGACCTCCTTCCGCGAGCAACTTCTGGTTCAAGGGCTCCATGAGAAGATCGTCCAGGACACCGCAGTGAGTGATGAGGAGATAGCAACCTATTACGAAGAGCATGGGGATGAGTTTGCTTCCGAAGATGAATCCATCCCTCCGCTTACCGAGGTGCAAGATCAGATCCGTGAGAAGCTTCTGCCAAAGATCGAAGCTGATACCTGGGGGGCATGGTTCAGTGAGGCGAAAGAAGAGGCGGAAATCAGGATACTTTTTTAAAAAGCTCGATCCAAAGCCTTATCTATCTTTAAGGAAAGTAAAGAACCCCGCAGCAAGCTTAAGGGTACAAAGCGGAGGCTCTTTATGAAGGGGATATTTAAGAGAATTTCCCTTGCTAGAAGGAGGAAAGTTCTTAATTGCCAGGGTCATCTGTCCTCTCTTTAGGGCGATCTTTTAAAGAGAATAAGAGCCATGGAGATGCACGAGTTCATGGATAAGCTCCTTTCTCAGGTTTCACTCGACGAGATCGATTTCGCCTGTGACCTTGAGCGGGTTCTTGCTGAAGAGGTGAAGTACCTGCGGCAGGTCATCAATGCCTGTGCTACCCAAGATGCCCTTGAGAGGGACGGCGTCATCACTGAGCTGCGGGCGCGCCTTGCCGAAAAGGACGCACAGGTAGCCCTGCTCCTCGACGAGAATCGTTTCCTTAAAGGGCATTTTCCTTCTCCTGTAAGTTGAATTCTCCTTCCGCATCCCGTAGGTTTAGCTCGGAATGGCAATAACGGGATTAAGTGAACGACTTTCACGATTAAGAGAAGAGTACGCCGCTCTCGAGGAGCAACTAAGCGACCATAAGGTAATCGCCGCTCCTTCCTACCGCGACTTGGCCCAGCGCTATGCCCGCCTGCGCGAGGTCATTCACTTGGGAGAGGAGTGGGAAAGGCTCACATCTTCCATCGTCGAAGAAGAGGAACTGTGGGGAAGTGAGGAGGAGCTACGAGAGCAGATCGAAGAGGCGTTGGAGAAGGACCGTAACCGATTGGAACAGGTGGAGGGAGAGTTTCTTCGTCTCCTTATCCCACCCGATCCCAATGACCGCAAGAGTGCAATCGTGGAGATCCGCGCCGGAACCGGAGGCGATGAATCGAGCCTGTTTGCTGCCGACATATTTCGCATGTACGGCCGCTACGCTGAAGCAAAGCACTTTAAGGTCTCTTTACTCGATAGTCACCCCACCCCCCTTGGCGGGTTCAAGCAGATTGTGTTTGCCGTTGAAGGGAAAGGGGCCTATAGCCGATTCCGCTACGAGTCCGGCGTACATCGAGTGCAGCGCGTTCCTGCAACAGAGTCCTCGGGCCGCATCCACACTTCGACCGCAACGGTCGTCGTCCTCCCCGAGGCTGAAGAAGTAGAGGTCACTATCGACCCCAAGGACTTAAAGATCGATACCTTCCGTTCCACCGGTCCAGGGGGCCAGAGTGTGAACACGACCGATTCCGCGGTGCGGATCACCCACCTCCCCACAGGGCTCGTGGTGAGCTGCCAAGATGAGAAGTCGCAGCACAAGAACAAGGCCCAGGCGCTGCGTGTCCTGCGCGCTCGGCTTAAAGATCGCTACGAGAAGGAACAGGAGGCGCAACTTACAGCGACGCGACGCAAACAGATTGGCTCTGGCGATCGCAGTGAGAAAATTCGTACCTACAACTTCCCGCAGAACCGGGTGACCGATCATCGGATTAATCTTAGCATCTATGACCTTGCAGGGGTCCTTGAGGGGGATCTCGATCCGTTGGTAAATAAGCTCCACGTGGCAGCTGCGGAAGAGATCGTGGTTTAAAACATCCCTTTAAGTCTTGATTTTAAGCGAATTGTTCCTTGACAAGCGCTCGCCCCGTTGCTACCATAATCGTGGTTCTAGGGTCTGTAGCTCAGTTGGTTAGAGCGCTCGCCTGATAAGCGGGAGGTCCCTGGTTCGAATCCAGGCAGGCCCAAGAGCGGAAGACGTTCTCTGAGGCTGTCGTCGGTCGACTCAGTTGCTCCCGTTAGCCCGCCTGTTGAATCAAAGGGCGATCAGATCAGCAGGAATAAAAAGGTCGTGTTGGGTTTGAAAGTAGTCCTCTACGGGCAAGGTTGTAGTCCTCATTGAATGGAACACGGTTGAGAACGCGCGAAGGCATAGGGAATCACCAAAGCTTCAGGAGATCCATCAGGAACTGGGCGTGACAGAAATGGAAGGCTACTACTTGGAGGAGGTTTGACCCGCGCTTTGTCGAGGCTGTGCTACTAGCTTAGGTGTTCGTAGAAGAGCGTTAGGAGATCCGCTACTACATCGGTTTGTATGAGCTTTCTAGCTGCATATTGGTGAATGTACGGCGAGTAACCCTCCTATAGTGAAGTGGCCAATCCAGGCGAGCATAACGAGATACATGAGGTTACGAAGCTACTTGCTATTAATGATCCCAGCATTGTTCTCTATCATTTGGCAAAGGGCGCCTACGAATGCTGCCCTGAGGAGAGGGAAAGAATAGCGCGGTTTGTCGAGGGCTTTCTTGACTAGCTGCCAACGCTCAACGTGAGCAGCAACTTTCGCCCCGAGAAACGGTCCAAATGCGGTGCTTAAATTGGTCTGATACCGAAGAGTGGTTTAGTACACTCTTCAAGAGAATCCTTTCCGCAACATTAGCCTTTCTTCTGTTGTATCAGGCAGGCGAGCTTGAAACCCCTGTGTTCCAGCGGATGTTCCCTCGTGTTGCGATAGGGATACATGGCGATAAACCCGCATGGATTACCGCTTCTTGCGACGGCTA
>Ga0209121_10004958_pt1 | contig 12244 bp, 10 predicted proteins | sample Cruoilmetagenom3_FD_187292 | JGI IMG/M metagenome (GOLD analysis project Ga0209121, IMG submission 187292) | Oil polluted marine microbial communities from Coal Oil Point, Santa Barbara, California, USA - Sample 3 (SPAdes) (version 2) | ecosystem: Environmental > Aquatic > Marine > Oil seeps ... | reverse complement strand
ATGGGCATAATCTACGAATCCAAACATGGAAAACTCGGCATCCTCGTCGGCGGTGGGCCGGCCCCGGGCATCAACGGCGTGATCCACGGTGCCACAATTGAGGCGCTCAACAACGGTATGGAGGTCATTGGCATTCGCGAAGGCTTCCGTTACTTGATGGAGGGCCAAGTCGTGGGCGAGAGCCTGACGCTCGATGACGTCACCCGCATCTACGGCCGCGGTGGCTCAATCCTCTATACATCGCGCGCGAACCCGACCAAGGACGACGCACTGTTGCGCAAGTGCGGCCAGGCACTGATCGATAACGGCATAAGCTGCCTCTTGGCCATCGGCGGCGATGACACCGCTTATTCAGCCTACCGTGTCGCCCGCTACGCTGACGAGAACCTCGGTGTGCGCATCCGCACGGCCCACGCCCCCAAGACCATCGACAACGACCTTCCCCTCCCCTCCGGCATCCCCACGTTCGGCTTCCAGACCGCCTCTGACATCGGCGCGCGCACCGTGCTGAGCCTAATGGAGGACTCACTGACCACCGAACGATGGTATATCGTCGTGGCGATGGGACGCAAGGCCGGTCACCTCGCTTTGGCCATCGGCCACAGCTCCGGTGCAACCCTGACGTTGATCCCCGAGGAGTGGCACGGACGCAAGGTCCGAATGCAGGAGGTCATTGACGTCTTAGTCACCTCCATCCTGCGCCGCCTCGCCGAGGGTCGCCGCCACGGCGTCGCCGTCGTAGCCGAGGGGTTGATCGAGATGATGGATCCATCGGACTTCGATGAGCTGAACAGCGCCGAGCGCGACGAACACGGACACGTGCGGCTCGCCGAGATCAACATCGGCCACACTTTGCGCAACCAGGTTCGTGCTGAGCTGGAGAAACTGGGCATCGAGATGCGCCTGGTCAGCAAGGACATCGGCTACGAGCTGCGCAGCTGGGACCCGAACCCTTACGACATCGGCTACACACGCACCCTCGGCCAGGCCGCTGCCGAGTTCCTGATCAACGGCGGCAGCCACGCAACCGTGACCATCCAGCATGGCCGCGTCGTCCCGATCCCCTTCGATAGCATGATGGACCCGGAGACCGGCCACACCGAGGTGCGCCTCGTCGACGTTGACTCGGACCAGTACAGGTCAGCCTACAAGCTGATGGTGCGACTCAAGGACGAGAATGCCGATGACGATCTGCTGATCTCGCGGATGGCCGCACAGACCAATCTGACGCCGGACGAGCTGATGGTTCGCTACGGCTACCTGATGCACGCCGCGGAGCGGCCTTTCTGAACTGACTTACTCAGGTTTCCGCAAGGCGCCCCGTGGCCCTGGAGACCATCGGTCACACAGCACAGGTCCCTGAGTTCTGATCGAACCCGGGGACCTGTCTGCTTCTGACCTACCGGCTCAGCCGGCATCCCGGTGCGCGACGTGTTAGGCGCCGATCTGCCCCAGTTTGTGGACAGCATCTACCAGCGCAGGATACAGCCCCCGGAAGATCTCATATTGGCGCGCATAGGCGTCGACCCGCGCGGAATCCGGCAACACGACCTCATCGTGCCGGCGAACCACCCGCGAGATGGCGTCCTGCATGTCGCCAAAGACACCTGTGCCGATGCCCGCGAGCATCGCGGCGCCCACGGCGGCGGCCTCGGTTGTGCACGTGCGCCGTATGGGACAGTTGTAGATATCAGCCTGCAGTTGCAGCCAGAGCGGATGCCGCGTCGCACCACCCGAACCAACGATCTCATCCACGGGCACACCCAGCGCGAGCATCACATCCAATCCCTGGCGCATGCCGAAGACCACGCCTTCCATCACCGCGCGGACCAGATGCGCACGGCCGTGGCGCCGGGTCAGCCCGATGAAACTGCCACGCGCCCGTGGGTCCATATGGGGAGTGCGCTCGCCCGCAAGATAGGGCTGGAAGAGCAAGCCATCGGCGCCAGCGGGCACGCTCGCGGCAGCATCTGCCATGGCACCATAGGCCATCCCGTCGAGCACCTGATCGCGCAACCAACGGAGCGAGAGTCCGGCGCTCAGCATTGCCGTCTCGACGTGCCAGAGATCCTGCCGCACGTGGCAGAAACTGTGCATCCGCAGCTCAGGATCCACCACACAGCGACGCGTCGGAGCCAACAGCTGCCCTCCGGTACCGATCGTTGACGAAACGATGCCAGGCGCCACCACCCCATTGCCCAGGGCCTGCGCAGCCTGATCGCTCCCCCCAAAGACCACGGGCGTCCCCGCCGGAAGGCCGACCTCGGCGGCGATGCCGGACAGCAGCCCACCGGCAACAGCCGTGGAGTCAAAGACCTCGGGCAGCACGTCACACGCCGGCCCAAGCTCCTCAAGCAGCGGCAGACTCCATCCGCGCAGCGCAGGATTGAACATAGAAGTGGAGGAGGCGTCGCTCGGCTCCGTGCCGATCTCACCGGTCACCTGGTAGCGCACATAGTCCTTAGGCAGCAGCAGCCGGCGCGTAGCCCGCGCAGTCTCAGGTTCGTGCTCCCGCAGCCACAGCCATGAGGCGAGCATAAAGCCGGTGCCGAGCGGATTACCGGTCCACGCTGCCAATCGCGCTTTGCCGAGCCTGGCGACCAGGTCGTGGACCTGCTCACCGCTACGCTGGTCGGCCCAGATGATAGCCGGACGTAGCGGACGTCCGTCAGCGCCAACACATACGGTGCCGTGCATCTGACCCGAGAACGAGAGGCCGGCCACCGACGCCGGAGCGACTCCCGCTTCGTCCAGGGCCCGCTGCAACGTCGCCACCACCGCCCTAACCCAGCCCTCGGGAGCTTGCTCTGCCCATCCGGGGTGCGGTGTCTCCACCGCGGTCTCCTGGCCGGCGACCGCCAGTACTCGACCGTCGGCTGAGAGGATGACCGTCTTCGTGCTTGAGGTCCCGATGTCGATACCGATGAGCGTGGGAGAACTCACTTCGCCGCCTCCTGCAGACCGGGGGATGTAGTGCCCACAGTCTACCTCGGTTCACGGATGTGAGAAGGCCGAGATCGCGCTGGGCAACCTCGACCTTCGTCAGAGCCGCGTAGGGGCGAACCATTCCCAGCGTCAAGTTGCAGCTCAGCGGTGTCCCGGACTCGCAACCTGTGGTCTGGACAGATCACCCTCACAGGAATGTCTCGTCTCTACAATTTCTGTCCTGCCCGGTGTGAGCCGGCGAACGTGGCTGACTTCGCGATCGGTAGGGGCTCTCGTCACGCCAGTTGACCAATGCCTGCCAGACGGCGCCGATGTTCTGGAGCCCCCCAAAACGCGTCACATTGGCCCTTCTCATCTCCTCTGCTTTTCCCCCGCCGGGGGAAAACACAAACGAAGTCCCCGTTTCAGGGCAAGGCGGTCCCATACGCGTCCGGCACTTCTATCGCAGGTTGCCCCACAGTGCCCACGTGTTATAGTGGCAGGCACTCTTGCGCCGAGATAGGAATGGTGAATATGCGTCTAGCCGTCGTCTCTGACATCCACGGCAATCTTCCGGCCCTGGAAGCCGTGCTTGCCGACATCGAACGCCAGCAGGTCGATAAGCTCATCATCGCCGGCGACATGGTCGGCTGTCCGCAGCCGCAGGCCACACTGGAGTCTCTCCGCGACCAAGGGGCGTTGATGATCCGTGGCAACCATGAAAACTACTACCTGAACTGCGATCGAGGCCGAACGCCGAAAGGCAACGGAAACTCCAAGCAGTGGGAAGCTGTGCAGTGGGCCTACGAACAGCTCGACCGTGACGCTCTCGACTTCTTGAACGCCCTGCCGGAGCAGCGTGTCATCGCCTGCAACGGGGCAGCCCCGATTCGCGTGGTGCACGGCTCACCAAGCAGCGATCGAGAGCATCTCATCCCGGATCGCGTCCCAGCTGCTCTCACAAGATTCCGGCAGGAGGGCCAGCTGCCGTGGGATCAGATACCACCGTCGCTGAGCCACGTCACCGAGGCCATCACCGAAGCAGTCCTGGCTTGCGGGCACTCACACATCCCCTGGCAACAGATGGAGGACGGTTGTCTGGTGGTCAACCCCGGCTCTGCCGGCCTGTCGGTCAACGGAGATCCGCGCGCCACATATGCGATACTGACGTGGATCGGCGATCGCTGGTCCGCCGAGCATCGCTTTATCTCCTACGACGTGGGGCAACTCCGCAGAACCTACGAGACGACAGGGTGTCTGGACGATGGCGGCGCATTCGCGCGAGCCTGTCTCCTGGCCAGCGAGTCCGGTCACAACGTCGCGCTGCGACTCATCCTCCACACGTACCGGGCAGCAGCAGCACAGGGAATTGATACCAGCGCCGGCATACCGGATGAATATTGGGATGCTGCCGTCGCAGGCTTCGACTGGGTACGAGCCACCAAAGACTGGGTGCCTGATGATCGTCTATGACGTCGACAACGTGACCAAAGTCTACCCTCGGCAGAGCGTCCCGGCCAACAAGGACATCTCACTGCAGATCCATCGCGGCGAGATCTTCGGCCTCCTGGGAGACAACGGCGCCGGCAAGACCACGTTGGTGCGCCAGATGGTCGCGCTGCTTCCGTCCACCTCCGGCAAGATCAAGCTCTTCGGAAAGGGTGTCACAGGCGATCCTCTGCTCGTGCCCACGCACGTTGGCTATATGCCGCAGGAGGCCCGCGCGCTCAACAACCTCACCGTCAGCCAGTCGCTCTTCTACACCGCACGGCTGCGCGGGATGAGCCGGCCCGATGCTCACCGCGAACGCGACCGTCTCATCACACTGTGGGACATCGGCGCCATCCGCGGCCAGGTCAGCAGCAAGCTTTCAGGGGGGGAGCGTCGCCTTCTGAGACTGGCGGTCGCAATGATCGCGGATCCCCCGATCCTGATCCTGGACGAGCCCACCAACGATCTGGCCCCGCAACGCCGCCGCCTAGTCTGGGAGGTGCTCGGGCACATGAACCGGGAGCGCGGCACTACCATCCTCTTCATCACCCACGACGCCATTGAGGCCGAACGGGCAATTCAGCGCGTGGGCATCATGCGGAGCGGTGAGCTGATCGTGGTGGGCGCGCCCAGTGATCTCAAGCGCAAGATAGACCGGAAGCTGCGCCTGGAGCTATTCTTCCGACCCGATGAGCCGCCACGCATGCCGGAGGGATTGGCATATCACGAGCTCCAGCCCGGACGGTGGCTCGCGTGGATCGACCGTGAGGAAGCCAGCACGGCATTGGCGCAGCTGGACATGGTGCGCCTGGAAGACTTCCGCCTCACCTCGGCAACGCTGGAGGACCTCTATGTCCAGTACATCAACAGCTAGCGACCGCGAGGCTGCTGCCGGGCCTCAGACGCGCGACGTGGCGATCTCGATCCGATCGCTGCAGACGCAGCCCGCGTGGACCCAGCTGGGCACGCTGTTTCTTGTCGAGCTCAGCAACTGGCGCTGGAGCTGGACCACGATGTTGCTGCGGGGCACGATCACACCGCTGGTCAGTCTGGTCGCCCTGGGTACCTTCGCCCGTGACTCGGGCCGGGAGGCGGTGCTCTACGTGGTCACAGGCAACGTGGTTGTGGGGCTGCTCTTCGGTGCCATGGATGCCGTTCACAGCCATGTCACCTTCCTGCGTTTCGACGGCGCGATGGACTACTTCGCCACACTCCCCATCAGCAAGCATCTGTGGATCCTGGCTATGACAGCAGCGTTCCAGCTCCTCTCGCTGCCTTCACTTTGCATCACACTGCTCGTTGGCCCGCCCCTGCTCGACTTAACGGTGCATCCCAGCCTGCTGCTTCTGCCGATCATTCCCCTATGCGCCCTCTCGCTGTCCGGCGTCGGTGCCCTGCTCGGGCTGGTCGGGCGCACCCGCAGCGAGTCGCTCAACCTCGGTTTCCTGCTGACCCTGGTGATGACCGGCCTCGGCCCGGTGTTGATCCCGCCGGACCGCCTGCCCAGGGCGATGCGCCTGTTGGGCCACCTGATACCGTCCACGTATGCCGCGTCCGCCGTCCGCCAGACATTGGTTGGTCCTGTGACTATCCGGCTGGCCCTGGACGTGTCTGTTCTGCTCGGGATCACGATCGCATCCCTCTGGTGGGTCGGGCAGAAGATGACCTGGCGCGCAGAGTAATCCACGAGGAGTTACGCTATGACAACCCGTGATATTGTCGCCGAAATCGAGGAAATCGTGAACCGCGAGACCCGCGCGTGGGACACGCAGGACGTTGACCTGTTGATGACACTCTTTCATCCAGATATGGTCTGGCCCTGGCCACCCACAGCACAGGACCACGACCCACTGGAATGGGTCCTGGACTGGGGGCGGTGTGACGAGACGCGCTGGCGCGCGGGCTGGCAATCACTCTTTGACACACACAAGCTGATCCACAATGTGCGCACACTGCGCAAGATCGTGGTCTCCGAGCAGGGCGATGGCGCCTTCGCTGTCGTTGATGTGGACACGCTGTGGCGGGACAACACCGGACGAGAGCAGCACTGGAAGGGGCGCGCCGGCAAGACCTACACACGGGTTGGCAACGCGTGGAAATTGATCGCTCACACGGGTCTCCTGGAGTATTGATGGAGACCCCGTTCATCAAAGGCCTTGAGCTCAGCCGACTACTCTACGAAGAGGCGGTCGCGCCGCTGTTGGCAGAACATCTTCCCGAACTGCCCCACAGCGCGGGCCTGCTCTTCCACGGTTCGGAGGTCCTGGGATTCGACACACCCCAGTCAAGAGACCACGACTGGGGACCACGGCTCCAGCTATTCCTGGCTGAGGACACCATCGAGACCCTGAGCAGCGAGATCGACGCGCTGCTGCGCCGCGATCTGCCGGGCGAGATCCACGGGTACCCGATTGACATGGCGTGTGGTGAGGAGGCGCGGGTGACGATGGGACACGGTACAGGCCACGCCGTGATGATCACCACAGTGCGGCGCTTCGCACAACACGTGCTGGTCTGGGACTGTGCCAATCCGCCGGACGCCGTGGACTGGGTCACATTTCCACAGCAGCACCTTCGGAGCATCCGCAGCGGCGCCCTCTTCCACGACGGCTTGGGCACGCTGACACCGCTCCGCAGGACCCTTGACACCTACCCATACGACGTGTGGCTCTATCTGATGGCGGCCCAATGGCAGCGTATCTCCGAGGAAGAGCACTTCATGGGTCGCTGTGGCCAGATCGGCGATGACCTGGGATCGCGATTGATCGCAAGCCGGTTGGTTCACGACATCATGGGGCTGTGCTTCTTGGTGGAGCGGCGGTACGCACCCTACATCAAATGGTTTGGCACCGCATTTGCGGAGTTGGCGTCTGCCGAAGCTCTCCAACCAATTCTTACCGAAGTCCTGCAAGCTGAGACGTGGCAGGCAAGAGAGCGGCATCTGTCCGCGGCCTATGAACGGCTCGCGGCCCTGCACAACGCACTCAGCATAACACACCCCCTGCCCACCCAAGTGACGCCCTTTCATGATCGCCCCTTTCAGGTCATCCAGGCCGGGCGATTCGTCGACGCTCTTCGGGCCCGGATCACCGATCCTGACGTCCTCGCCTTGCCGCCCCACCTCGGCGGTCTGGACCAGTGGACTGACTCAACCGAGGTGTACAACAACCTGACACGGCTGGATCGCTTCACCTTTGCATACCGATAGAGGCAGTGGACCTGCGCACGACGCAGTCCAACCACACATCCGGCACTGACTCCAGCCGGCCGGGGAGTGTCCGCTGTTCGACAACCTGTAGGAAACCACAGGTGTCGCCGGTGCCGCAAGTACTACAATATGGGTCGCTATGAACAGAAGCAACGGGTACGCACGCCACAGAATGACACGACGCCAATTCCTCAGATTGGCCGCCTTTGCGGTCGGATTGGGCGCCCTCTACCCGACGTTTGTCGAGCGCAACCTCATCGTCACCAACAGATACAGGATCAGTGTGCCCCACCTGCCGGAACCATTCGCCGGCTTACGCGTCATCCAGCTCACAGACCTGCATTACGGGCCCCTGATGCCCATCCAGACCATCGAGAAGCTCGTGACCAGGGCAAACGGACTCGCAGGCGATCTCATCGTTTGTACAGGCGACTACGTTCGCGGGCGCGACACCACAGAACAGATCGACGCCGTCTGGCCTGTGATCTCACGTCTCACTGCACCGATGGGCGTCTTCTCCGTCTTGGGCAACGCCGATCACTGGGCCGACACGGAGCGGTCGATTCGTATGCTGCAAGCAAGTGGTCAGAATCTGCGTCATCGCACCGTTGCCTTGGAGCGCGACGGACAGCAGCTCTGGCTGGCCGGGACCGGCGACCTCTGGGAGGACCGCCACGATCTCGACCTGCTCCTGAGCGACGTCCCTGAAGAAGCGTGCCGTATCGTGTTGGCGCACAATCCTGACACAGCGGATACCGACCACACATCGCGGATCGATCTGATGCTCTCCGGTCACACACACGGTGGCCAGGTCAATCTGCCTTTCATCGGACCACCCTTTGTGCCGGTCAGAAACAAGACCTATACCAGCGGATTGAAGCGCAGTCCCCGTGGCACAAGGGTTTTCATCTCCAAGGGCATCGGATGGTCCGTGGTTCCGGTGCGCTTCAACTGCTATCCAGAGATAGCTGTCCTGGAGCTGGTTCCGACCTGAGCGGTGGGCCCTGAAGACTCAGCTAGCCCTCCCCCGACACGGCTTCTCTGATATAGTACCGACCATGAGAGACACGCGCTATCTGCGGACTTCCGTAGTGCTCTTCGCGCTGGCAGTCGCGCTGCTCTCCCTGCCCTCGATCACGCGCAGGCTTCCTGGACGATATGCCAGCCGCCTTCCGGAGCCGTTCCTGACGTCGAGAGACTCGGATCATCCTATCTCACTGCCAGCCACCATCGCCTCCCTGACGCCAGGCGTAGCCGCCGGCCAGACGTCACCCGCCGCGCCGACCCCACCCGCCTCACCCACCACAGAGCCGGCTGGCACACCAACGCCCGAGCCCCCAAAAGCCACAGAGCCACCCACGGCGACGCCGCAGCCAACAGTCCAGGAGCCCACGCCGACAAGCACGCTCCCGCCAAGTGTCCTTCTCGAGGGACTCCGCCACGAACGCCAGGGATGGAACAACTGTGGGCCCACAACGCTGGCGATGGCACTCTCCTATTGGGGCTTCGACGACAGTCAGGTCGACATCGCGCCGATCGTGAAACCCGACCCCGAGGACAAACACGTCGGCATTCACGAGCTGGCCAACTACGCGATCGGATTGGGACTGAACGCGATCACCCGCTCCGGTGGTACACTCGCGGGGCTCAAAGCGTTGCTGGCTGCCGGCTATCCGGTCCTCATCGAGAGTTGGTACGTGCGCGATGCTCAGGATCAGCTGGGGCACTATCGCCTCGTCGTGGGTTACAATGATGCCACGCAGCACTTTGATCTGTTTGACTCGCTCTATGACCCGCCGACCACGATGGCCTATCAGAAGCTCTACGAGCTCTGGCGCGTCTTCAACTGGACGTATTTGGTCATCGCCCCACCTGAGCTCTGGGACGAGGTCGCGACGCTCATAGGCCCGGACATGCAGGAGACAACGATGTATGAGCGCGCTTTGGCACGCGCCCGTGACGAAGCAGGCCGGCAGCCCGAGTCATGCGCGGCGTATGCGGACTGCAGCGACTGGGTCACCATGTCGTGGTTCACCATTGGCTCCAACCTGACCGCGCTGGGGCGCCACGCAGAGGCAGTCGAGGCCTACGACCAGGTGCGCCGGCTGGGCCTGCACGGCAGGATGCTCTGGTACCAGTTTGGTCCCTACGAGAGCACCTACACGGTCGGGCGGCACGATGATGTAATTGCACTGGCCAGCGCCACACTGGCCACCGCGGGCAACCTGGAGGAATCCTACCTCTGGCGCGGGAGATCTCGCCTCGTCCTGGGCGACACAGCCGCTGCTGAACTCGACTTCAGAGCAGCCCTGACCTATCACGAAGGCTGGCAGCCGGCGCTCACAGCCCTCGAAGAACTAGAGCAGTAAGCCTGTCAGAGCCGCCTCGATGAGCTGTCAAGCAAGTGATCGCCCGGCGTATAATCGTCAGAGAGCCGTCAGCGTGGCCCATTGACCCAGTTTCCTCTTTCTGCTAGCATACTGGGCGTTATGGAAGAAGAGAACGTAGGAACATCCGCACCGCCCGAACCCAGGAGCGGCTTTGGACATACAGCTGCTAGAGTCACCGGTCATATGGGCGCAGGCATATGGCGACGAGAGCCAGCCCGGTGGAACTTGACCGCACTCTTAGGGCGCTACAGCGCTCACCTCGCGATCCTCATTGTGCTCGTTGCTCTGGGGATGACCGAACGTATCACAGACTCACCGCCAACAACCGTTGAGGGCCGCGGCCCCTTCTCTGCCCCTGCCGCCGCAGAACCGATCGAGACGGCCACCGCCGTGCCCATCGAGGCAACCGCCCACGAGCCGGCCGCGCGTCAGGGCATCACCCGAGAGGCCCACCCGCTCACGACCGTCCCGGAACGGCCCCGTCTCGACGTCATCACCTACACCGTACAGGAAGGGGACAACATCTTCCTGATCGGTGAGGCGTTTGGGCTCTCCCCCTACACCGTCGTCTGGTCGAATATGGAAATCCTGCAGGGCGCACCTTGGTTGCTCCAGCCGGGCCTTCCCCTGATCATTCCACCGGTCGACGGGGCCTATCACACCGTGAAAGCCGGAGAGACCGAGAACGACATCGCGATCGCCTATGGGGTCGACACGACTGCGTTGTACAACACCTGGAACTCCATCACGGAGGGAGAGACTTTGGCCGAAGGCACGCTGCTGGTGATCCCCGGCGGCATCGGTCCTGATTTCGAGTGGGAACCGCCCCCGCCGCCCACTGCTGTGCCCTCGTGGCCCAATACGGGCATTGCTGCTGCTGTTCAGGCACCGGTTGCCCCTGAGGCGTCGGCCACGGCCAACGGCTGGTTCATCCTCCCGACCGGCTCCAATGAAGTATCAGGCTACGTCTTCGGCGACTACCGCAATCCCAGGCACATAGGCCTCGATTACCGCTGTCGATTGGGTGATCCCATCTACGCTGCGGATGGCGGCACGGTGGTCTTTGCCGGCTGGGGCGGCGGCTACGGCAATCTCGTGCGCATTGACCACGGCAACGGCTTCGTGACTTACTACGCCCACTTCAGCAGCTTTGCCGTCGTGGCTGAGCAAGCCGTAGCACAGGGCCAAGTTGTTGGCTACTGCGGCACCACAGGTCGCTCGACCGGCCCTCACCTGCACTACGAGATCCGTCTCAACGGTGTCCCGCAGAATCCGGCCCTGTACGAACCGTAGGACACTACGGCACGCGCACAGACAACCTCACCCCATCCCCCCGGCCCCCTTCCCCTCTCCACTGGGCTGGAGAGGGGAAGGGGGAGTCAGACGATCAAACCATATCCCTATCTCAGCAAGCACCGCGTCGATGTCGTGCAGCACCTGCTCGTTGCGGAAGCGCAGTACCTTCAGCCCCAGACTCTCCAGAAACTCCTGTCGCACCGCATCATGCTCTTGAGAGAAATCGTGCACAGGACCATCGACCTCGATGACAACGCCCACCTGTGCAGCATAGAAGTCAACGATGAAGCGCTCGATGGCATGTTGCCGACGCACCTTGACACCTCGCAGCCTACGACCGCGCAAGCGCTGCCACAATACAGCCTCAGCCTCCGTCGGTTCACGCCGCATTTGCCGTGCAATGGGCTTCAGCTTCCGCCATAGCTCCGGCGTCGTTCGTCGTGCACCCTCTCGTTCACTCGACACACTATCTCCCTTCCGGTCCCCCCTCTCCAAGTATTGGAGAGGGGGCTAGGGGGTGAGGTTCCGCGCACAACCACGGCATCGGTGAACATGCCACCGACATCCACACGGCCTCACTCACCAGAACCTCTCGCTGCGTGGAGACTCCCCTCACAGAGTACCACAGAAGGACCCAACTATGAACAGCGGCGAGACCCTGCATTTGCGACTCGGTTCTAAAGTGTGTTGGTGGCATCTTCACTCGCTTTCCGCCCGTACGTCTAGTAGGTCAGAGAAGCGCTGGCCCACTACATCTGGTGGTCGCTGAGGCATCGGCCCAGTCACCAACACAATCTGAAACCGAGTCGCATTTGCATCAAATCGCATCCCGGTATATTCTAGAGACGCGATAGCATCAGCAGGAGGTTTCCGTGATACCGAACGACAACACTATGCCGCAGCACGAATCCCCGGACGCGCACATCGTCAGGGC
>Ga0209121_10004957_pt1 | contig 12244 bp, 13 predicted proteins | sample Cruoilmetagenom3_FD_187292 | JGI IMG/M metagenome (GOLD analysis project Ga0209121, IMG submission 187292) | Oil polluted marine microbial communities from Coal Oil Point, Santa Barbara, California, USA - Sample 3 (SPAdes) (version 2) | ecosystem: Environmental > Aquatic > Marine > Oil seeps ... | reverse complement strand
GAAGGAGAGTTATTGGCTATGATATAGCCCCGGCACACCCTGAAGTTATACAAAATGATGCCAGAGACATTCCCCTCAATGATAATTCAGTGGATATGGTATTCATTGATTCACCCTACTCTGACAATATTAAATACTCCGATCATCGAGATTGTATTGGAAAGATCTCTTGTGAGGATGAGCGCTTCTTTGACGAACTTGAAAAGGTCATAAAAGAGGCATACAGAATCCTAAGACCTGGTAAAGTCTTGGGCTGGCTGATTGGCGACCAGTGGGTTAAGAAGAAATTCACGCCTGTAGGGTTCAAATTATATCAACGGTTATCTAAATATTTTGACACAGTAGATACTGTCTGTGTCGTTAGAAGGGGTCAAACCTCGAACACTGGTCTTTGGTACAATAGAGCAAGAAGGTTTAACTTTTACCTCCGAGGCTTTAAGTATCTGCTTATTATGCGTAAGCCTGATACCAACTCGGTGCAGAAAGGGGAAGCTCGCTCTGTAAAATGGGCTAGCTACGGAAGAGGCAAAACTAGGAAAAAGAAGCTGGAAGAGTCAAAAGTGAAGGACGACAGTAATGCTATACGAGTGGCTGAAGGATAATTTCAAGTCTTTCTTCAATCACGGTGTCCCTGATTGGGAGTGGATAAGGAAGAGAATTGAATGCTTGGGTAAAGACCATTGAGGAGGAGAACTATGAGTGTGCTGGGTAAGGAAAAATTTATAACGGATGGTAAAGGGAAGAAGAAGGCAGTAATTTTGGATATCAAGCTTTATCAGGAAGTTTTGGAGGATTTGGAGGACTTGCGACTTCTGGCTGAGAGGAAGAATGAAGCTACGAGTTCCTTGCAAGAAGTAGAGGAGCGGCTAAAAGCTCGTGGTCTCCTATGAAGTCAGGCTGACTCACTCGGCAGAGAAAGAACTCAGTGATCTGCCTAAGTTCATCGTGCCAGTCCTCTGGGAAAGGATAAAGGCTTTAGCAAGCGAACCAAGGCCAAAGCAATCTAGGAAGCTGAAAGGTGTAGAGAAAGCTTATCGGTTGCGGGTAAGAGATTATCGTGTTGTTTATACAGTTGATGATGAAGAGAACTTGGTTATAGTAACTACTGTCAGGCATAGAAAAGAAGCCTACCGCAGGTAATTAAGCCCAATGAAAAATACAGCTATTGCTAAGGTATTCAGTGATATTGCTGACCTTTTGGAGCTTAAAGGCGAGAATGCCTTCAAGATTCGCGCCTATCAGAAGGCAGCTCGAGCTATCGAGCACTATCCCAAAGAAATAAAAATCATGCTTGATGAAGGGGAGGACTTAAGGAGTATCCCTGGTGTGGGTGATGCGATAGCCAAAAAGACCACTGAGTTGGTGACCACAGGCAAGCTGGGGTATTATGAAAAATTAAAGGCTGAGTTCCCTGAGGGGATAACCAATCTCCTGGCTATTCCAGGAATCGGACCTAAGACAGCTAATAAGCTTTCTAGCGAGCTGGGGGTAAACTCGGTTGATGCCTTAGAGCAAGCGATTCATGGTGGCCAAGTAGCCAGGCTATTTCGCCTGGGTGATAAGACGGCTGGCAATATCCTGCAGCAAATTCAAGCCTTGCGCCGTAAAGACCAGCGTATTCCCATTGGTGAAGCTTTGCCCCTCGTAGAGGAAATCCTTGGCTCCCTCCGTTCTATTCCTGGGGTAAGGAATTTGACTTATGCTGGGAGTTTGCGCCGCTTCAGGGAAACTTTGGGTGATATTGACCTTATGGGCACTGCTGATAATCCCAGGGAGGTTATAGATACTTTTGTCTCTTTGCCTCACGTAGGGCAGGTGCTGGCACAGGGTTCAACTAAGGCGAGCGCTATCGTTTCTGGGGGGTTGCAGGTTGACTTGAGGATGGTGGAGCATGACTCTTTCGGCTCTTTGCTCCAGTATTTTACCGGCAGCAAGCAACACAATATTTCCCTGAGGGAAAGAGGACGAAGGCAGGGGTTAAAGTTGAGTGAGTATGGCATCACCGATTTAGCTACGGACAAACTGGAGAAATTTGCTCTTGAGGAGGAGTTCTATCATCGGTTAGGGCTCCAGTACATTCCGCCTGAGCTTAGAGAAGCCCAGGGCGAGGTGGAGAGGGCGGAACGGGGAACTTTGCCAAAGCTTGTGGAATTGTCTGATATAAAAGGGGACCTTCACATGCATACCGACTGGAGCGACGGGCATAACTCACTTGAAGAGATGGCTCTGGCGGCTAAGAATTTTGGCTATCAGTATATAGCCATTACTGAGCATTCTGGTGGGCGAGGTATTGCTCACGGTCTTGATGAGGAGAGGCTGAGGAAACAAATGGCCGAAATCAAGGTGCTAAATGAGAGGTTGGGTGGCATCCATGTGTTTACTGGCATTGAGGTTGATATCCGAGCAGATGGCAGATTAGACCTGCCACATGAAGTCCTATCTGATTTGGATATAGTCATTGCTGCTGTGCATTCCGCTATGAATCAGAGTGAGGAAAGAATGACAAGGAGAGTGCTGGGTGCCATAGAAAACCCGGATGTTGACATCATAGCTCATCCTACTTGCCGTCTTCTGGGGGAGCGTGAGCCTGTTGCCATAGATTTAGAAGCTATCTTCCAAGCGGCAGTTAAAAATGATAAGGTGCTGGAGATTAATGCTATGCCTGCTCGGCTTGATTTGAACGATGTTCATACTTTTCGGGCCAGAGAGCTAGGAGTAAAGCTTGCTATCGAAACCGATGCCCATAGCATTGCTCACCTGGGTTTTATGAGGTTTGGAGTTAGCGTGGCTCGTCGTGCCTGGTGTGAGCCTCAGCATATATTAAATACTCTGCCTTTGGAAGAATTGCTTGCCTTTCTTAAATAAGGATAAATGACTAGCACTATAGCTATTTTTGACCTGGATGGAACTTTGTGCTCGGGACATATCTGGGATGGCTTCCTCAAGTACTGCCTTGTGCATAAAAAGAAGAGAGCTTGGCTATTAGCATTTTGGTCTACGCATTTACCCTTATGGCTATTAGGCAAGTGCAAGTTGCTCAACAGGGAAAAATGCCGGGTGAAGTGGATGGAGGATATGAGTGGCATTTTTAAAGGAGCAAGTGAGGAGGAAGTGCTGGAAGTCTTTCATTGGGTTAGTGATAATTATATATTCCAATCGTTACGCAGCGACGTAGTCGAGATGCTAAAGCAGCATAAGCAAAGTGGGCATATAGTGGCCATTGTCTCTGCTACCTATAGCGAACTCTTGGAGATTGTTGGGCAAAGACTAGGGGTGCTCAATGTTATTGGCACTAATCTCGAGGTAATTGATGGTAGATATAGTGGCAAGATTATTAAACCTTTGTGTTTTGGTGAGAATAAAGCTAAATTGCTCAAAGAACTTATTGACCGAAATGAATTGGGAATAGACCTTCTATCAAGTTTTGCCTACGCTGATAGCGTCTTTGATATTCCCTTATTGAAACTCGTGGGCAACCCGGTGGCAACTTACCCCGATAGAAATTTGCGTCAATTTGCTGAGCATAATGGCTGGCGCATATTGCCTTGAGCCCCTTGGGTGACAAGGATATAATTAATATAAAAAAGAGAGTGCTAGGGGTAAATATAATGTCCACCTGTGCTGGCGATATCCAGGCAATTGAACATCTAAAAGAGGCTATTGCCGCTGGTAAGCATTGGTATTTAGCCATACTCGAAGCCATCAAATTGTGGACTAGTCCTGAGGAAGATTACAACGGACGGCACTATCAATATCTTATTGACAACGAGGCTTTTGATTGGTTGGTTCTGGCGGAGAGGTTATGCGAAGAGGTTGATGGGCTTATCCCGCAAAAAGAACTAATTGACCTCCTTTTCTTTGACCGACCACCAATAGAGTTGACTAAAGATGAATTCAAAGAATTGGTTGGTAAGGCCAAGTATCAAGCTTATCTTAACTATCTCTATGGTGTCCTTGTGGAGCAAATTTTGCTTTTAGCTGTAACTGAAGAGATCCGTAAAAGAAAGCGGGCTTTAGGCTTGGTCAAGGATGGGGGGGCAATTGACGAGGCGTATCAACGCATCTATGGTACCACTCAACAGGAGTTAGTTGCTCGCTTCAGAAAGGAGAAACATTATCCTAAGTGCAAGTCCATGAGTTTGACTGGAGTTAATGAATTTACCTACTGGTTATTTAAGCAGCGTCTGAAGAGGTGTGACAAATCCTGTGTTGCCAGTGATACCAAGAAAGCTCTAGGGAAGCTGCACTATTATATGAAGCTAAAAAGAGGCATAGCTATTTCTTAATCGAGTTGAGATAGTTCCGATTTTAATCTTTCTAGTTTATCCTCAAGCGTGTGAAGTTTCCCTTTCTCCTTTTCTATGATGTGTGACGGTGCTTTGGTCAGAAAAGCATTATCCCTTAATCTTGTATTAACTTGGGCAATCCTGGCCTGGGTTAGTTCCTTCTCCTTTATTAGGCGCTCCTTTTCAGCAAGCCGGTCTACCATGCCTGCCCAGGGTAAAACCACCTCAGCTTGTTTCAATACCAGAACAAGCGCTTTAGCTTTATCGGGTCTCCTTTCTCTTCGCTTTAGAATAACTAGTGGGCGGACCCGGGCTAAAGTCTCTATGTATTTAGCTTGGGGAGTGATGTTAGGCAGAAGCACATCGGCGTAAACTTGCGCTTCAATCCACTTGTTCGATTTCACTTTGTGCTGGGTGCGAGCATTACGGATGGAGCGGATAATCTCTATCACTGCGTCCATAGCCTGCGCTGCTTCAGAATCAATGGCTTTCTCATCAAAGGTAGGATAGGGAGCTATCATTATAGAAGCTGGCAACGCTAAGTTGTCATTGCGAGCCCTTCGCCTTCTGTCATTCTGAGCGTAGCGAAGAATCTCATCTCGCTCAGGATAAACTCCGCGAAGCAATCTCACTTTCAAGCTCTGCCATAATTCCTCGGTAATGAAAGGCATAAATGGGTGCAGGAGGCACAGCGACTTCTCTAACGTGTTAACCAGGTAGGGTAGAGGCGAAGGTTCATCTTCATTGCTGCGAAGGCGTATCTTGGCGAATTCAATATACCAATCACAGAATTCTGCCCAGATGAAATCGTAGATTTGCCGTGCTGCTTCACCAAATTGGAAGTCTTCCATCAGGTTGCTAACATTGCTGATAAGGCGGTTGAGCTGGCTGCAAATCCAGCGGTCTTCCAGCCTTTGTGGTCCTTGAGTTTGCTTCGCTTCGCTCGCAATGACATCTACTTGTAAGGTGCGGCTTCTCAGAGCGTTGGCATCTATGCTCTGGAAGATAAATCTGGTGGCATTCCATAATTTATTGGCGAAATTGCGACTGGACTTCAGTCTCCCTTTGCCGAGGTTTATATCGTTCCCGGGGGAGCTACCGATAGTCAGAGCGAAGCGAAGAGCATCAACACCGTATTCACTTGTAGCTTCAGTGGGGTTAATGACATTCCCCCGCAGCTTACTCATTTTTTCCCCACTTTCATCTCGAAGCAATCCATGAAGGTAAACAGTGTGGAAGGGAATTTCATTGGTGTCTTCCAGCCCCATCATAATCATCCTGGCGACCCAGAAGAAAAGGATATCATAGCCGGTTTCCATTACTGAGGTGGGATAGAAATAACGAAGGTCATCGGTATCATCTGGCCAGCCTAATGTGGAGTGCGTCCATAACCCTGAGCTGAACCAGGTATCAAGGACATCGGCATCCTGGACAATTTGATTTGAGCCACAATGCTCACATGCTAGAGGCTCATCTACCGATGCTGTTAACCTGCCGCAGTCTTGACAATGCCATACTGGAATGCGATGTCCCCACCATAGCTGTCGGCTGATGCACCAATCTCTGATATTCTCCATCCAGTCAAAGTATATTTTAGTGAAGCGCTCTGGAACTATGGTGATATCGCCCTCTTTAACAGCTTTAATGGCTGCTTCAGCCAGAGGTCTGGTGTGAATAAACCATTGACGGCTAGCTCTAGGTTCGAGCATCGTTTGGCAGCGGTTACAATGTCCTACTGAATGGGGGTAGGGCTCGATTTTCTCCAGTAGTCCTTTATCTTTTAGGTCAGCCACTGCTTTATCGCGGCAGACAAATCGTTCCAAGCTTACATAAGGTCCAGCATTTTCATTCATGGTAGCATCAGGGTTCATAATATTTACCAAGGGCAAATTGTGTCGTTCAGCTACTTCAAAATCTGTAGGGTCATGAGCTGGAGTTATCTTTAACGCCCCTGTGCCGAAGGAGGGGTCAACAGCGTCATCAGCGATGATAGGTATTCTTTTGTTTACCAGAGGAAGGATGACATCCCTTCCCACCAAATTCTCGTAGCGCCTATCCCTGGGATTTACTGCTACAGCAGTGTCACCAAGAAGCGTTTCGGGGCGGGTAGTAGCTGCGGTTATGAAGCCTTCCTCATCGGCTAGGAGGTAGCGGACGTAATAGAGGTGTCCGATAATGCTCTTGTATTCGACCTCGAGGTCGGAAAGAGCAGTCTGGCAGCGTGGGCACCAGTTTATTATTCGTTCTCCTCGATAGATTAAGCCTTTGTTGTAGAGGCGGACAAAGGCAGTACGGACGGCTCTACTTGGGCCTTCGTCCAAGGTGAAGCAATCCCGTGTCCAGTCACAGGAAGCCCCCAACATTTGGTGCTGAGAGTTAATATTCGTCCGACTCTTACTGGCCCACTCCCAGATTGTTTTCAGGAATTCTTTCCTACCTATGTCATTCTTGGTCAGCCCTTGTTTGGCCAACTCTTGCTCTACAAGCACTTGTGTAGCAATGCCAGCGTGGTCAGTCCCAGGCAGCCATAGGGTAGGCTCTCCCTTCATGCGGTGCCACCTAACCATAATGTCCTCTAATGTGTCAGTCATGGCATGTCCCAAATGGAGCTCGCCGGTGACGTTAGGCGGAGGCATAATAACGACGAAAGGTCTCTTGCTGGGGTCTATTTCAGGGGTGAAGTAGCCTTGCTCAAGCCAGAAATCATACCACTTCTTCTCTATCTTACCTGGCTCATAAGCTTTAGGAAATTCAGACTTAACACTTGGTGCTCCTGTCATGGTTATTCCTTCCTCTCATCAGCAACTCTGCAATCGATAGCTGGGGTTTTCAGGGTGTTCTGTACTTCCGAAATTGTAACTTGTTATAGTCGGGACCAAATTCTACCCATTCCCACTTCTCTATTGGTTTATTATGAATAACACTTATCTCGTGAACTACCCCATTAAATGAATTACGATTCATTGGGTGTACAATATGGTCGTTTATCCAGATAGTACGTCCACTCTTGAAGATACTTTTCTCAGCAGTCTCGCCACCAACAAAAGTAACAGCAACCTTGCCGATATAAAGTTTCTTACTTGACATATTTAACTCCCTTTCCCTTCGGCTTGTCTATTTAGGCGCTCCAGGTGGACTCCACCCTTTTTCACTTAACTTAAAATAGAGAAACTCTCTATAGGTATCTAGCATACCATTCAACAACTCATCAGCGTATCCCGGTCTCACTGCATTCAAATACTGAATGTGGGCATCTGCAAGTTCTGGTTGGCTCTTTGCTAAGATTAAACCCTTTGATATTGACTCGCGGACAAGTATTACTGTCCCTTGGAGTGCTTGTTGTTCTTTCCGCTTCATTTTTGGCCAGGGCTTTTCGCTTCCTTCTCCACCGTGCTCGTGGTAAGCAACTATTCCCAGCCACTCTAGAAAATCCTCTGTGTATTGAGGTTTTATGGTCACTTTTTCTGACATTTGATCACCTCCTCACTTTCTTCGGCAAAAGCTCCACTAACTTATCTAAAATCTTGTCAGCTACCTCTCGTTTAGGTAGGAGGGGAAAGCTATCAATTTTACCTTCTCGGTCAATTATAGTTACCTGATTGTCGTCAGCACCAAAGCCGCTAATGTCATTGGCTACAATGAGGTCGAGTCCCTTTTGATATAGTTTTTGTTTGGCGTTTGCCACCAAGTTGCTGCTTTCGGCAGCAAACCCTATCTTGAGGAAATCTCCTTTTATACCACTCAAGATGTCTGGGGTGCGTTCTAATTCTAAACTCAATTTAGTATCTTCCTTTTTTATTTTCTCAGCAGCTTCTCTTATAGGGCGGTAATCAGTCACAGCAGCGGCCATGATTAGGGCGTCAGCTTGAGGGACAGCGTCTCTTACCGCTTGATACATCTCCTGGGCGGTGCGGACATTGACCATTTCCACGCCAATAGGCTTGGTGAGCGAGGTAGGCGCTGTGATGAGTGTTACTCTAGCTCCTCTGTCACGGGCGGCTTCAGCTAGGGCATATCCCATCTTTCCCGAGGAGCGATTGGTGATACAGCGAATGGGGTCGATAGGCTCCTGAGTGCCACCGGCAGTGACCACGATATGCTTTTCAGCTAGATCTCCTCCTCTTCCCAGTACCTGGCGGATGGTGCCTATAATATCAGCGGTATCAGCGAGTCTTCCTGGGCCTTCCTTAGCTGAAGCTAGCCTGCCTGAGGCTGGCCCAACAGTAATAAAGTCACGTGCTTTTAATTTAGATAAGTTATCTTGGGTGATAGGATTTTCATACATATTAACATCCATGGCTGGTGCCACGATTACAGGTGCTTTACTCGCCAGCACTGTACAGCATAGCAGGTCATCAGCAATGCCAGCAGCCAGTTTGGCAATAATGTTAGCCGTAGCTGGAGCAATGACTATCACATCAGCAGCTTCAGCCAGTGATACGTGCTCAATGTTGAACTCTGAGGCTGATTCAAAGATTTCACTAGCTACAGGCCTTCCTGTGATGGCTTGAAATGTGAGGGGGGTGACAAACTTAGTGGCTGCTTTAGTCATGATTACATCCACTTTTGCCTCTGCCTGAGTTAGCTTGCTGGCAATATCCACTGCTTTATAGACAGCAATGCTTCCTGTCACCCCTAGGATAATGGTCTTCCCCTTCAGCATGATATTTCCTTAGCTACTGCTCAAGCTTATTCATTTCATAAATAAGACGCAATCCAATCAATGGCAAATCAGGATTTATTATTTCTATTGTCGGTATTTCTTTGGCTAGAGGATAAGCGTAGCCGCCGGTGGCTACTACCTTTGCTTTGCTTCCCAACTCTTGCTCTATCCTTTGAATCATACTTTCAATAAGCCCGATGTAGCCGAAGATTATACCTGATTGCATGGCAGAGATAGTATTCTTACCAATAGCTTGCTTGGGGAGAGTTAATCTTATTCGGGGAAGCATTGCAGTGTGAGTGAACAATGCTTCACTAGCTATGTTGATCCCTGGAGTAATAGCTCCGCCAAGATAATCGCCTTCTTTAGAGATGACATCAAAGGTGGTAGCAGTGCCAAAGTCAATGACAATTATTGGCTCTCCATAAAGATGATGAGCGGCAACAGCATTCACCACGCGATCAGATCCAAGCTCTCGAGGGTTATCTACACAGATACGTACTCCCGTTTTTATGCCAGCTTCAACTACCAAAGGAGAAGTGCTGAAATATTTCTGACATACTTCCTGGAAGACAGGCACCAGTGGTGGGACAACGCTGCATAAAGCTGCTCCGGTGACCTTTGAAGATGGCAGCCTTTGGTGGTGGAGAAGAGTGAGTAATAGAGCACCGTATTCATCTGCCAAGCGGTGAATCTCGGTGGCTAATCGCCAAGTTGCCTTTAGCTTATCATCATCAAATATACCTAAGTTAATGCCAGTGTTTCCAATGTCAATAGCTAACAACATAGCTAATTCACCTATGCTAATTACCAGTTTACCGCCTTAGTCCTTGATTGCCAAACACTTTGATTTAGCCTCTGTTACCATTGTGGAGTTCGGGTTGAAGTGCTGAGGGTCTTGGCCTTCCTCGGCAAGATTTTCTAATTCTTTAACCATTGCTTGCCAATGTGTGCCTTGCCAGTAGATGCGATGACATGAAGGGCATTCCATATATTGTTTTTGTGTTTGGAGGACATAGGCTGGAACTAAGCTTTGCACCTCGTCTTTGCTTCGAGGTATGAGTGCTTGGTTGCATTCAAGGCAAAGAGAAAAAGGTCTGAAATGATAGTTTAGATTCAAGGCTTTCACTGTTTGCTGTAATTGGGTTTTAGGGTCATCATGCTTGATAAATATTGTCTGGAGCTTGCCATTTGTAATTAGACGCCTTTTCATAATCTGGGTATCTTTGGTCAGGATAACCCTCCTCTCACTAAGGGCGATTTGGATCATTCTTTTGTCGTCCTTTTCTTGGAAAAACAGAGTATCATAGCCAATCATCCTTAGCCATCTGGCTAGCTTGCCCACATTGTTATCGGCGATAAACTTGATTTGCATAGCTGACCTTATGGAAAGCAAGGGCAGTTTAATTTAGCCTGGGCTACTATAAAGTTTAAATCCACTTCCGATGGTGTAGGTAAAAGAACATTCCTGCGCCCACGAGCGCCATAACTGAAAGCAGTATACCGAGGGGTAAGAGCCTGCCGTGTTCTACTCCTCCTGGTAAGGGGATATTCATGCCGAAAATGCCAGACAGCAAGGTGGGCGGTGCCAGAATTGCCATGACAATAGTTAACGCCCGCATTATTTCCTGAATTCGATGTGAGGTTAGCCAATTGCTAGTCTCAGCAAGCCCATCAACGACTTCCTTGCAATCTTCAAGCCCATCCCAAATCTTGCGAGTATGGTCAGCAATATCACCGAAATAAACTTCCTGCTCCTCCTTGAAAAAGGGATATTCCTCCCTCTCCAGCGTCTCAATTACGGCAATCTGTGGGCGGATGACGCGGCGAAAGGAAATGAGATCGCGCCGAATCAGGGAAATTTGGCGGACTGTCTCAGGGACAGCTTTGCTAAAGATAACGTCTTCTATGTCATCAATACTTTCTGTAATTTTGCCAAGGATGGGAAAGCAATAATTAACCAATCTATCAAGGATATGGTAGAAAAGGAACCCTGAGCTTCTTCCTAAGTAGGTCTGGCGGCTTTCCTCATGAATTTGGCATTCACGGAAGAATTTAGCTAATGGCTTGAGGTCAGCAGAACAATGTACAGTAACAACATAGTTCTCCCCAATAAAAATATCTACTTCACTGGGCCGCGTTATGCGATTTTCCTTGTCAAATACAGGAAAATGCAGGACTACAAACAGGTGGTCTTCATATTCATCGATTTTGGGGCGTTGTATGCGGCTCAAGACATCATCTAGGTTGAGAGGGTGGAAGTTGAAATGCTGCTTTAGAAATTTAACTTCGCTGTCGGAGGGTTTTTCAATATAGACCCAAGTTAGCTTGCCTTCACTAATTGAATCTATGTTTAGCTCTTTTTGTTCAATGGCTGACATAAATACCTGCTACTAAAAAATTTCTTATATTCTATCATTATTTTCATGGCCAGGCTAGCTTATATGCTCGTTTATATAACAGATGGGCACATTATTCTCTTTCAAGTCATAAGGAGGTGGAAAATAAAAAAGAACCAGAACACTGGTGCCAAGGTAAAGCATATTTTACAATGATGTGATGTCTCTGTTAGCATTTATGGGAGTTTATAAAGTTGTTTTAAATGTAAGCCTTAGGAAAGGAGTCGAGAAGATGGAACAACAATACGTATGGAACATAGCTGAAGTAGTAAAGAACAACCCTATTCCCGGTGACCGCAAGCTGACACGCACCTTTTTAGTGGATGGCAAGTACTGTACCGCTCTCGTAGTGCAGGCGCAACCGCAGACGGAGCCCTTTATCCATGAGCATAGGGAGCATGACGAGTTCCTCTATGTACTTGAAGGAGAGGGTTGGGCTTATATCGGAGACAAGAAATTTGAGGTGAAAGCTGGTGACCTTGTTTACTGTCCGGTGGGAGTGAAGCACGGGTTCTTTATGTCTGTTAAGGGAGCCAGACTCTCGATTTATGGGCCACCATTTGATCTTGAGCATCCTGATAGGGTTGTTCCCAGCGGCAAGGATTTGGTATAGCAATTCAAATCCAGTGTTGAGAATAACCAAGGAAAGAGAGAAGGATAACTGAAGCCGGGTTGGGAAACGGGCTAGTGAACATTTGAAATAAGGCTAAAAATCAAAGACTTGTCCTTGACAACTTAGCAAGACACTTGTAATATGATATGTGAGTAAAGCGGTACTTTAACAATTGAATAGTGGAAGGAAGGTTTTAAGTGGAGAGTTTGATCCTGGCTCAGGATGAACGTTGGCGGTGTGCCTTATGCATGCAAGTCGTACGGGGTTATAATTTTCGGATTAT
>Ga0209121_10004956_pt1 | contig 12249 bp, 10 predicted proteins | sample Cruoilmetagenom3_FD_187292 | JGI IMG/M metagenome (GOLD analysis project Ga0209121, IMG submission 187292) | Oil polluted marine microbial communities from Coal Oil Point, Santa Barbara, California, USA - Sample 3 (SPAdes) (version 2) | ecosystem: Environmental > Aquatic > Marine > Oil seeps ... | reverse complement strand
GCTGGAGACTATATTGTACAAGTAGAAAGTGGTGATTGTATTACAACGTCCTCACCAATAAGCATTACGGAACCTATTGCTCCAATTGAAGCTACAATAGCAGTTAACAATGTAACGTGTAGTGGAAATGATAATGGTTCTGTAGAAATTACTGCCTCAGGTGGAACAGGAATAATTAAATATGCTATTTCCCCACAATTAAATCAATTTTTTGATTCTAATATTTTTGAAAATTTAGCACCTAGTGATTATGTTATTATCGTACAGGATGAATTAGGTTGTTATTTAACTTTTGATTTCACCATTTCAGAACCAACACCTGTCATTTTAAGTATTGTTGCAAATTCTATATTCCCAGAAATATGTGAAGATGATGCTAATGGTGAGTTTAGTATTGATATTTCGGGTGGAAATTTACCGTACAGTGTAAGTTTAGATGATTACGAAGGAGTTTATACAACAGGAAATGCAACCCAAACCATATTTGACTTTACAGACTTAGCAGGTGGAGACCACATTGTATATGTTAGAGATGCTTTAGATTGTGAGTCTGAATGGAATATTACATTCCCAGAATCAGTGAGAATAGAACCAGAAGTTATCATTGAAGATGTATGTGAGAACAATGTTAAAAGTAACATTGTTACAGTTACAGTAGATGAATCGATTACTGATCTTTCAGATTTAGATTATTCATTAAATGGTGGAGCATATCAAGCAAGTAATGTATTTACAAATGTACCTATAGGAACTGATCATTATATAGATGTTAGACATACTAACGGTTGTATACAAACCACAGATTTATTTGATATTGAAGGATATGATCCAGTTACATTAACGTTTACAGAAGGTGGGCTAAATGAATTTATTGCCAATACTTCTGGTGGTACAGGCGGTTATCAGTATACAATGAATGGTGAAGACTATGGTACTGAAAACAGCTATATAATAACAGAATCTGGATTATATACAGTAACAGTAACAGACAGTAGTGGTTGTTTCGCTACAGCAGAAATTGAATTAGAATTTACGGATTTATGTATTCCAAATTGGTTTACACCAGATGGAGATGGTCAGTTTGATACATGGGCTCCAGGTTGTGCAGAAAATTATCCAAATTTAACCTTCGATATTTTTGATAGATACGGTCGTAATATCGCTACATATCATGTAGGTCAGGTTTGGGATGGAAGATATAATGGTACTGAGCTTCCAACAGGAGATTATTGGTTTGTTGTAAAAACTAATGATTCTAACGTAGATAAAGAATTTGTTGGACACTTTACCCTTTATAGGTAATAGTAAAGCATTTAAAAATATTAATATGAAAAAAATTACACTATATATTCTTCTTTTGGTTATGTCTTATGGATATAGTCAAGAATTGAACTTGCCTGTTTTTACACAATACTTAGCTGATAATGACTTTGTGATCTCACCGACCTATGCTGGCATTGGAGATAACCTTAAGATTAGAGCAAATGGATTAACACAATGGGTAGGTATAAAAAATGCTCCAGACAATCAATCTGTATATGCTGATTTTAGAATTTCAGATAGAACAGGAGTTGGTATATCAGCATACAACGACAAGAATGGTAATACAAGACAAAAGGGGGTAAAACTCTCTTTTGCACACCATTTAACATTAGATTATAAGTCTAAGCAGTTTTTATCGTTTGGTCTCTCATATAACATAAATAGTTTTAGAATTGATATCGAAAATTTTAATACCACTTATGATATTCCAATATTAGATCCTAGTATTACAGACGACAGATCGGTTTCTAACAATAATTTTGATGCAGGTTTTTTATATAGATGGAAAGCTTTTTATTTAAGTTTAAATGCTAATAATATTTTTACTAAAGATACAGACCCTTATACTGGATTAGAGCCAAGCCGACTTCTAAACTACCAATTATACACAGGTCTTGTGCTAAAAAGTAATCAGAACAAAGATATAGAATATGAGCCTTCTGTATTTTTTCAAATGTTTGATAGTGACAAACGTTCAAGTACAGATATAAATTTTAAGTACAGAAAATTCAACAGAAAAGGAGATTATTATTTCTTAGGAGGTTCATACCGTTTTCTTAATGACCAATTCTTAAAACCTTTAAATGTTGGTCCGATGGCTGGTATAACGTTTAACAAATTATTCTTTGCCTATGCTTATCAATTTACGATAAATGATTTGGCTGGATATAACACGGGAACACACATGGTAACTATAGGTTTAGACTTTTTACAAAGCGCTAGTAATTGTGCATGTACTAAAGGAACAAGTCAGAGTTATTATAGGTAGATTTTTATAATATTACCCGTATTGGTGAAAGTATAAGTAATTATTCAATTTCTAATTTATACCCAACTCCATGCACATTAGTCAATTTAATTGAAGTATCTGCTTTTAACTTTTTTCGTAATTTAGATATATAAGTATCTAGGCTACGACCTACAAAAACACCATTATCCTCCCAAACACGTTTGGTAAGTTCATCTCGTTTAATAATTTGGTTTGGATTGGCTACAAAAAGAGCTAATAATTCACATTCTTTTTTAGATAAAGCAATTTCTTCGGCTTCTTTTACCAGTTTGTTTTGATCGGGATAAAAGTAAAAACTACCAAGTCGTTCTTTGGTTTCACTATTGTGAGTTGCTTTTTGGTTTTTCTTTTTTCGAAATATTAAAAATCCTGCCAATACTAAAACAAAAAATATAATAGTATAAGATATCAATTCATACATCGCTAATCCCTGAGCTCTTTTCGTGAATTTAATATCTATATAATAACATCCTATTGGCAAATATCTTCCAGCGCAAGGAATAATAGTGCTTTCATCCTCAGCACTCATTTGGTAACTGTATGCAACTTCCTTTGTATTACAATGTGTTACTTCGACACGATAATGTTCTGGTAATTGTGAATTTTTAAAATTTTTTTGAACTATTGACACTAAAGTACTAGGCTAAATAGATAATGGGTTACTAAATTCTATTTGAAATGTATTTATTTCTAACTCAATTACAGGCAGTACCAAAGACGTAGAATCTTGATGTGACAAAAGCAATTTATGACCAACATCTCTCAAGGCAATTTTAGTAACCTCCGAAAAGTCATTTTGTTGTTCTGTAACACATGACAACATTATTGGAAACAAAACAATAATTAATAACTTTTTTAGAGTAGAAATGGTAAGTAACTTCATATAATGTAAAGAACATACAATTTTATGACAATTTGTTACTCTTCACATTTCTTTTGCACTTTTTTGACATTTTTTCAGTCATTCTCATTCTCTTTTATTAGAGGATAAATCATAGCTAATATCTCAATAGTAGATACTTTACATTTTTTTAAACACAACAGCCTGCCTAGTTTGGATTAAACACAATCTCTTTCATTAAAATCTATTTATCATCAATTTTTACCGTATTATACAAATAAACCACAAGCAATTACTTGTGGTTTATTTTAAATTTAGTTTAGGGAAGACAAAACCTATAATACTTCAATAAAGAAATCCATAAGTTCCTCTTTTAGGTCATAATGAAGTTTAATATAAGTACGCATATCTTCTTTGAGCGTATGTTGCTCATTTTGTAAACGTCCATCTATGTTTTCATTAAAATCAGCATTATTAATATTCGCTATTTTATTTCTACATCTATGCATTAACTTTGAAATAACGTCCTTTTCAATCATTATTCGATTCTGAAAAACTTCAAGTTTCTTCATAGAAATATGACCATCTATTCTAGGCACAATCTCTTCAAGCTTTTCTTGAAAGGTATCCATCTCGTTAAAATGGAAGCGTAATTCACGTTTCCACGTTTCAATATTAAACTTTAAATCGCTTAAATACATTACTTTACTTTGCATGACTATAGTGTTTTATGTTGTTATTAATTCTTGTTCTTTTATTAATTGTTTTTGTACATGATTAGGCACAGGACTGTATTCATGGAAAGTTGAAGAATACGTTGCTCTACCTTGTGTTAATGAACGTAACTGACTTGAAAAATCTGTTAACTCTGCTGAAGGAATTGTACATTTAAGTATTTGATAATGAGCTTCAGTCTCAATTCCTTGAATAATAGCACGTCTACTTTGCAATTCAGTCATTACATTACCAACCATCTGTTCTGGTACACGCAATTGCATTTGCTCAATTGGTTCTAATAATTTTGGATTAGCGTTTAAAAAGGCTTCTTTGAATGCGTGTGCGCCAGCAATTTTAAATGAAATATCATTAGAATCTACCGCATGCATTTTACCATCATAAACCATAACTCTTACATCTCTAATAAAAGAGTCTGTTAATGGTCCATTTTCCATAACTTCAAGTATACCTTTCATTACAGATGGTAAATAACGTTGATCAATAACTCCACCAACGATACAGTTATAGAATACTAACTTTCCTTCCCATGGCAAATCAACAATTTCTTTTCCTCTTAGTGAGAACCCTTCAGGTTCTTGCATACCTTCATAATAAGGCTCGATTTTAATATGAACTTGACCAAATTGACCTGATCCTCCACTCTGTTTTTTGTGTCTATAATTTGCTGTTGCACTACGTTGAATAGTTTCGCGATACGAAATTTTAGGTGCTTCAAACCTAGCTTTAACTTCGTAAATGTTTTCTAACAACCAGTTTAAAGTTGCTAAATGTAACTCACCTTGTGTACCAATTAATGTTTGATGAGTTTCATTGTTATAACTTAAATTGATAGTTAAATCTTGGCTATGAATACGCTTTAAGGCATCACTTAGTTTTTCTTCGTCATTTTTATCTTCTGCAAAGACTGCTTTAACTAATCTTGGTTGAGGGAAGTTTATAGGTTTAATTGTACCTGCATCTGCAGACGTTGCTAAAGTATCATTTGTTTCTGTATACTTTAATTTGGTTGTAGCACCAATATCTCCAACAGTTAATTTCTGAACCGAATTTTTCTTTTTACCATCCATAATATAGAGTTGGTTCAAAGTTTCAGATTCACCTGTTCTGGTATTGAATAACTTATCGTTAGCATTAACTTCTCCAGACATTACCTTAAAGAAGGTAATTTGTCCTAAATTAGGCTGGTATATGTTTTTGAAAACAAATAACGAGGTATCTGCATCCAATTCTGGTTTTATGAGTTCACCTTCAATAGTTTGTTCTGGTTTTAAATCTGCTGCAGCTGGTGCAACATTATCGATAAAGCCCATTAAACGAGCTGTTCCCATATCTTTTAAAGCAGATACACAAAATACTGGAAACATATCATGATTTAGCATTCCCAATTTTATACCTTGTCTAAGTTCATCTTCATTCAAAGTACCTTTATCAAAATAAAGTTCCATTAATTCTTCATCATTTTCAGCAGCTTTCTCTACAAGTTCGGTATGCAATTTATTAGCATATTCTTGTTGATCATCAGGTATTGGTAATTTTTCTGGCTTACCTCCTTCTGGTCCAAATTTGTAACATATCATTTTCAGTACATCAATTATACATTGTGCACCATCTATTTTTATTGGATATTGAACTAATACAGCATTATTACCTACCAATTCCTTTAAGCTATTAAAACTCATTTCGAAATTTGCTTTTTCACTATCAATTTTATTGATAACAAAAAGTGTTGGTTTATGGTATTTATCTACATAATTCCAGATGATTTCTGTACCAATATCTGCTCCATGCTTTGCATTAATAACAGTTACAATGGTATCTGCCACACGAATTGAAGACATTATTTCACCAATAAAATCATCTAATCCTGGAGTATCAATAATGTTAATCTTATAGTTACGCCATTCGGTATGCAAAGGTGTTGCAAAAACAGAAGCACCGCGTTGGTGCTCAAATTCATGGTAATCGGATATTGTATTTTGTTGTTCTACTGTACCTCGTCTGTTAATTAGACCAGCTTCGAAGAGCATGGTCTCAGACAAGGTGGTTTTGCCAGCACGATGGGTACCAACAAAAGCCACATTTTTAATGTGTTTGTTATCAAATACTTTCATATACTATGTGATTTTTGATTATTAGAATTCCTTGAAAATTACATCATTAAAGGTACTTGTACTTTAAAAGAAAAAATATGACATAAGTTAGTTTTTGAATATTTTTACAAATATTTAGTATAGATCTACAATAAATTGAGCGATAAAATAAATTTTAATGAACTGTTTGAAGGTTTTCAAAACACACCATTACTTTGGAACAACTCTGAAGTATATGAACTTGAGCAGTTGCTTATTAATAATATATCGACACATTTCTCAAATAATTACAAAAGCAAAAAATTACGATTAGGAAAATGGGTTGAGAATTTTGTTTCATTTCAATTACAACACGATTCTCACATAAAAATTATTGAAGAAAATTTACAAATTAAGAGCAACAAAATAACTATAGGTGAATTAGATTTACTGCTTTTAAAAGATAAACACCCTATACACTTAGAAATTATATATAAGTTTTATTTGTATGATAATACTAATAATTATGCCAATGAACTAAGTCATTGGATTGGACCAAATAAAAATGATGCTTTGGTTTACAAACTAAATAAACTAAAAGAAAAACAATTACCACTACTCCATCATCCTCGGACTAGACATGCTTTAGAGAAATATCCTTTTGATATTAATTCCATAAAACAGCAGGTTTGTTTTAAGGCACAATTATTCTTACCATACGATGATAAAGACTTAAATGTATCACCAATAAACACCTCTTGTGTTGTTGGTTGGTATTTAAATATTGAACGCATTAGTGAACTAGAAAACTTTGAATTTTATATTCCAGAAAAGTTAGAGTGGTTATGTCAGCCAAAAGAAAATCTAAACTGGCTACCTTTTATTGAAGCTAAAAATAAAATTGATATATACATCACTAATAATCGTTCACCATTATGTTGGTTAAAAAATGAAAATAACATACTACAAAAATGCTTTATAACTTGGTGGTAATGAAATATTTTTTCTTTCTTTATATTGCAATTCAAAAAACAATCTGTAAATGAATTTTTCTCAAAAAGCCTTTCTCAAAGGATTAATATGTGTTTTTTTAACTGTTTATTCACTTACCATAATAGGACAGGTAAAAATCTCTAACGAACCAAATTGGGTTTTAGAGCAAGATTATAAAACAGTTGTTAACATTTCTTCAGAAGAGATTGCCTATGGCTATGTTGTTTTATTGTCCGATGAACAAATTCATATACCAAAACAGGAGCGCTATACAAGGATAGTAAAAAAGATTACAGATAATGTCGGCATCCAAGAAGTAGCAGAAATTGGAGACATTTACGATCCAAAATATCAAACTATTAGATTTCATAAAATTAATGTTATTAGAAATGGTGAAATTATAGACAAACTAGATGTCAATAATTTTCAAGTTATTAGACGCGAGTCTAGTTCCGAAAGTTATATTTATGACGGAAGGCTAACAGCAATGACCAACCTTTCAGATATAAGAAAAGATGATATTTTAGATTATAGCTATACAATTACTGGCTTTAACCCAATTCACAATGGAAACTTTTCTGGAGCTTTTTCATTAAATAACTATGTTTATTTGAATAAGTCTAATGTGAGATTATTATCTAAAGATGAATTAGATTACAAACTCTTTAATTCTGACTTAGAGCCTTCAAAAACTACTATAAATGGATTAAAAACTTATCGATGGCTTTCTGAAAACGTAAAAAATGTAGAAATAGATTATGAATCTCCAAACTGGTTAATAGAGCATCAGAATTTATTTGTATCTAATTACAAAACTTGGGCAAATGTTATTGATTGGGGAATAGACCTTTACAATGTTAAAGATAAAATCTCACCTGCACTTAAAGCAAAAGTAGATGCTATAAAATCCAAATCTAAAGAAGACTCAGATAGAATTGTAGCGACTTTAGAGTTTGTTCAGAATGAAATTAGATACTTAGGACTAGAAGATGGTATTGGGAGTTATAAACCCTTTTCACCAAACAAAGTTTTTAATCAGCGTTTTGGTGATTGCAAGGATAAGACTTTACTTATGGTGACAATGTTAAAAGCGATGAATATAGAAGCTTATCCAATGCTCGTGAGTACTACATTAGGTCAAACTTTACCAGAGATTTTACCTAGCCCAAAGATTTTTGATCATGTGGTCTTAAAAGTTATTCATAAATCTGGTCGTCACCTATTTTATGATCCTACAATAACAAATCAAAAAGGAACATATGACAAAATTTATTTTCCAAATTATGTGAATGGATTAGTTATTAAAGAAGGCAACTCTAATTTGGAAGAACTTCAAACATTCAGTGATAACCTTATAGAAGTTTTTGATGAGTTTGATTTAGAAGATGTAGGCAAAGGCGCTACGTTAAAAATAAAAACTGTTTACTATGAATATGAAGCAGATAAAATGCGTTACTATTATAAAAATAATAGCTTATCTGTCATAAAAAAAGACTTTAAAGGATATTACTCTAATTATTACAAAAACATTGAAGTTGCAGAGGATCCAATAATAAAAGACGATAGCCTTAATAATAAAGTGACCATATTTGAGCAGTATAAGCTGCAAGACATTTGGGAAGAAGTTGTAACAGATGGTGATGATATTGGTGTTACGTTTACACCAACTGCGATTTACGATATTTTAATTGTTCCTACAGAACGTAAAAAAACAAAAGAGTTGGCATTATATTATCCAGCTTCTAAACGTCATACTATTAAAGTAAAATTGCCAAGAGCATGGAATATTTCACCAACTGATTATAATATCTACTCTAAAGATTTTTATTATGAATTTGAAGGGACATATAATCGTTCTTCGCAAGAGTTAACGTTAATGTCTTACTACAAAAATCAAAGTAGTTATGTTAAGCCCGAAAATTTTGAACAGTATTATAACGACATCAAGGATTTAGAAAATAGAATTGCATATTATATTTATATACCAAAAAGCTATGCTGCCACCAATTCTAATATTCAAGAAAAAAAAATAAACTCCACACAGCTAACTTCGAGTGTTATTAAAAACGTATTTCTATTTTTAATCTTACCTATAATAGTAATACTGTTAATTGTGTTAGTTATTGTAATTGTAAAAAAGAATACTAAAAAATAAAATATCATTACACAGCATTACATTAAAATATACAAGCCTTACGGTTACTTGAGTCAGTTTGTAAATCACCAAAACAAGAGGAAAAACAAAAAGCTTTTAAATGAGCTTTTCAACTTTCCTAATGGGATAATGGCAGTTGGTCGTTTAGACGAAAAATCTGAAGGTTTGTTATTATTAACTACAGATGGAAAGTTTAGCAATTACATTACTAGTTCAAAAATTGAAAAGGAGTATCATGTTATGGTTGATGGCATAATTACACCAGATAAAATTTTAGAATTGCAAAATGGAATTGAAATATCTGTTGAAGGAAAACTATATAGAACAAAAAAATGTAAAGCTAAATTATTAAATAACACCTCTCATATAATTGAGCGCTTTGTTAGAGAAGAACGGCATGGGCCTACATCGTGGTTGTCTATTACTTTAACAGAAGGAAAATTTAGACAAGTACGTAAAATGACAGCCAAAATTGGATTACCTACATTAAGATTAGTAAGAGTTAGAATTGGAGATTATAAATTAGATAGTATGATCCCTTCTGAAGTAATATCTATTAATTATTAGAAGCAGTTTCGGATTTTTCTTCATCTGTAGTTTTATCCTTTATTACTACCTTTTCATTGTTGAAGATGATAGTAGCCTTAACACCAGTTAGTAAATTCCACTCTTTAGAAGAAATAACTTTCCCTTTGTCATCGTAGACCACAAATTCAGCTGTATTAGGACCAGATTCGCCTTGGTTTAACGCAACAATATCAACTGTGTTTTTTCCTTCAGATAAATCAACCTCTACACGTCTATAGCTACTTGTTAATAATAAATTCGATTTAACGATGTAACCGTTTAACAATATTTGTACGCGATCGCCATCAGGATATTCGTGATCTCTACAAACAATATTTACAAATTTAGTATCAACTTTATGCTCTCCTAAGAACTGATCAGACATGGTTCTTATTATTCCACCTTTAGCAGCTTCTTTTTTCCAACGTTTTTCATAAATCTCACTGGGACTTTTTAAGCCATCGCTTTCTGTCATTGAAAATGGCTTTTCAGATTCTTTAAAAACAAATTTCTTTTCTGAATTTTCAGAATCACCTTTGGCTTTTTTATCTTCTTTTTTAGGTATAGGAGCGACTTTAATCCTAACAAGTGCTGAATCTTTTTTCTTATTAGAAGCCTCTGCTGGAATTCGTATAGATTTTTTCTCTTTATCTTTTACTTGCGCAAAAACCGTCGTTCCGCAAACTATGCAGAAAAGAAGACATATGATTTTGATGGTTTTCACTTTAGAAAATTAAATTTATAAAATAATAAATAAGTAACAATAACCGTTCCTAATTTAAAATAAACGCATAAAATTGTAAATCCTTACAATAAAACGTTAAAACTTGCCATTAAAACTAATTCGTAACTTTCGATTATACTCTTCAAAAAGCCAATCTTTATAGTTTTGAGTACTGTTCATTATACAATAACAATATTGCTTTATTCTATACGCGATTTCGTCTTGTAAATCTTTAATTAAATCTCTGGCATCAAAAACATCTTCACTATTTTCAATACATATCTTTGAGTGTTGTGCTATTGAGCGCTCAATTACAGTGAAAGATTTTTTCCCTAATTTAATGACATCTTTATATTCTGCTTTAATGTCAAAATCTAATGATTTAGATTTTCTAAATTTAGTTTTTAATGTATCTGGCATTGTATAGACAAAGTCTCTTTCTAATGCTTCATCATCCACAATATTTTCAAGATAAAAATCAGGATATTTAAAAATATGCTGCCAATCTACTGGCTGGCTCCATTGTCCAAATCTTGCTACATTATTACCTAAGTCAATAACCTGAAACGTATTTCTTTCTTTGTATATACGACTTCCACGACCGATCATTTGAAAATAAAGCGTTAGTGACCTCGTTGCTCTATTTAGAATAATGGACTCAACAGTAGGTTCATCAAATCCTGTGGTTAATATACTAACTGAGCTTAATACTGCATCTGGTGTGTTTTTAAACCACTCTAAAATTTCTTTTCGCTCTTGCTTATTCGCTGTATTATCTAAATGCTTAACGTTGTAACCCGCTTTTTTAAATGTATAATACACTTCTTTAGAGGTGTAAATTCCATTATTGAAAATCAATGTTTTTTTACCTTTTGATAACTCTTCGTAACCTGCTAAAAGTTTAGTTTGCATTAAACTATTAGTGTACAAAGCTTCAGAAGATTTTACCGTATAATCTCCATTTATTCCAACTTTTAATGATGTTAAACCAACATCATAATGAAAGAACTCTGCATTTGCTAAAAATCCATTTTTAATCAAGGTAGCAATATCATCACCTACAATAAGTTTATCGTAGTTATCCTTCATTGGTAATTTTATGTTACTACTTAAAGGAGTAGCTGTAACACCAAGGATAAAACATTGATCGAAAAACTTAAACAGTTTTCTAAAAGAATTATAATGGGCTTCATCAATGATAACTAAGCCGATATTTTTTAATTCAAAATCATTATCAGATAGTCGATTATTTAAGGTTTCTACCATTGCTACAAAGCATTGGTAATCATCTTGATCTGGTAAATCTTTAACTTTACTATTAATTACTTTATTATTAACATTAAATCCTGAAAGTACATTAGAGGTTTGTTTACAAAGCTCTATTCTATGGGTAAGAATAACTACTTTTTTATTGTGCTGCTCTATATATCGTCTAACAATCTCAGAGAAAATAACTGTTTTCCCACCACCTGTAGGCAATTGATACAGAAGATTAAAATCATCTGACTTATCACGCATAACATCAAAAATGCGATTCAAATCTTTGATTTGGTAATCATAAAGACTTTTCTCGTTTGCTTTTTGTTGTACAGTTACAGTATCTGAAGACATATATAATTTTCTCGCAATGTTAATTTTGCAAAAATAGCATATTGTAAGGGTTTTTGACATGAATTGTTAACAACATTTAACAAGATTGGTACTGTTCTTGTGTTTAATAATGAATTAACATTTATTGAGTTATACGCTTAGTATCTGTTTTATTTGATTTTGATATATTGGCTTGCTTTCAACCATTCTATTTATCGTTTTATGAAAGATGCTAGTTTT
>Ga0209121_10004955_pt1 | contig 12251 bp, 5 predicted proteins | sample Cruoilmetagenom3_FD_187292 | JGI IMG/M metagenome (GOLD analysis project Ga0209121, IMG submission 187292) | Oil polluted marine microbial communities from Coal Oil Point, Santa Barbara, California, USA - Sample 3 (SPAdes) (version 2) | ecosystem: Environmental > Aquatic > Marine > Oil seeps ... | reverse complement strand
ATAGTGCAGTGTTGTACCGAAACCTGCTGTCCATGTAAGCTGAACATTCAGGTCGACAAATTCAGTTCCGTCCGCCGGATCGGGGTAATACGCAGTCTTTGGCGGAATCAGGAAGCTCCATACATCGCCTTTCCATGGACTGTTAGGTTCGGCTTCGTTGACCTCATCAATTCGCCAGTAGTAAGTCGTACCCGGAACGAGACCGTCCGGGTAAGCATACCCCGGAAAACCTGCAATGTAATAAGTGTCCCCCTGGTTGCCTCGGAACGTGTCGCCGGCACCGTTGTTCACATCGTCAAAATTGTCACCCAGATATACATCATGCGAGACCGCATAACCTCCTGGCTTCCAGGAAAGAGTCACCCATGTATCGACATGCAAATCGCCGTCAGCCGGCTCAGAACCCCAGGCATATGGCCATACCTCACCTTGCATAGCGCTGAGAATCTCTACTTCCGACAAAACGTGGTCGTAAATGCGGACGTCGTCGATTTGGCCGATGAAATCGGCACTGTGTTCACCGGGACTAAAACCGATCCTGATCGTATCACCTGCATTATCTCCACCACCATTAAAATTAACGACATAAGTACCTTCGACTCCATCAACATACACGTGACCTGATTCTTCATCCATTTTCCAGGTAACGGCTATATGATGCCACTGATCGTCATTAACCCTTATACTGCCCCGGATCCACTCACACCCCCAACCTACGTATTCGACTGTCCCATCATTATCCCCTTCTGACGTAGCTGAATCAGCAATGTAAATTTGCTTCTCCATTGATGCCCAGCCAGTGTCGCCATTGGATTTGGATAATATAGCCATCCCAGTCTCGGAGGTTTTGATCCAGGCGGCAATTGTGAAGTCTGCCGCGCCCAGTTCGGTGACACCGGAGGGGATATCAACGTAGTCATCACCATCAAACTCCAATACTCCGCCTGCCGGGCCGACGGCCCACTTGGGATCACCATTAAAGGTACCATGGTGATTGTTCCCGGCGCTATCGTAAGTGCTCGTGCCGGATCCCTCATCAAATCTCCAGTGCGCTACCAGATCACCTGATGCGCTGCCGGCTATGCTCAGCACCAAAACAGAAAAAACTAAATAGGTCAATTTTCTACACATAATTATCCTCCTTCAATAAGAGATATTATTTTTGTGCTCTGGCCATACACCAATACACCTCTTGTTGTTAGCACAACGACTGATAAAATATGCACCTTTACTAAGTTATGTTCCTCATTAGTAGAATTATCGACAATGCGCAACCACCTCCTTTCTTCCAAAGCTCAGCAGGAGCTATAGATAAGATATACCCATCTACACTTCAGAAAAAACCCCCCTGCTTCTTAAGCCTTATAATAGCAGCAATTTATCTTAATGTCAACAATTTTATATCACTTTCGTGGGATGTATTCCGGACATCCCATACCTCTGCCAAGTTATACTTGACAAGGTAAATTAGTATTTTATGCTGATTACTAACTGGACAACACGCCACATTAGAATGTTATACGGAAAGTGGATTTTATCAGATGATAAGAGTGGCAACGGAAATAATGATATGTTTTGAGAAGACAAAAGATGAGCAAAGATGAAAGAAACCACATGAGACTCAGGCATGCCGAATTGCTCGAGTTGAAGCGTTTGAATACACCCACGATCTACAACGGATGGGAGCAGATAACCAAGCGTGACAGCGCCAGAGAGAGTTTTAATTTGGAAGTGTGCCGTGATTTCATGCCGCAGATGGGGCCTATGGTGGGCCATGCCGTTACGGTCGTTATCGAGCCAAGCAATCCGGAGCACGTCCAGACAAATCGCCAGGCATGGAGCGAATACCGGCGCTATGTTGCGGCGGCGCAGGGCCCGAAGATTGTGGTGGTCCAGGACCTGGATAAGCCGGTTGCTTTCGGCTCGTTCTGGGGTGAAGTCAACAGCAATGCTCATCGCGTCCTGGGTTGCGTAGGCACAATCACCGATGGAGCAATTCGGGACATCGACGAAATGATCAATGCCGGTTTCAAAGCGATTGCCCGGCAGCTTTGTGTCGGTCATGCTCATGTTATTCCGATACGCTGGGATTGTGACGTGACGGTCTTTGGCTGCCGGATTCAACCCGGTCAGCTTATTCATGCCGACAAGCACGGCTTTCTGGCGATCCCCGAATGCGATGAAGGCCGTTTGCTTCAAGCCGCCCGTTTCATGGATTCGAACGAATGTCAAACCTTGATAGCTGCGGCTCGGAACTCGCAAGGTAAAACAACTGAAGAGATTCTTCAAGCGATTGATCAGGCTGCAAGGGAGTTTGACCAAAACACCAGGGAGAAATATACCAGAAAAGGTGAATGGTAACGAGGGAATAGTGGTTTTCGATAACCATCCCGGACAGGAGATGTCAATGATGACTCGGCTCAGCAGAAGTACAAACAAGAGAATAACGACAGTGATAATGATGGTGCTCGCCGTGGTCCTATGGAACTCCCGGGCGAGCAGGTCTTCGCCCGACGGTAATGGCACGCCACGACGTGATAGATACCTTGTGCTCGACTCCCGGATTATCGAGGCTACCAAAAACGCTGAGTTGACGCTCGGCTCTATAAAAAAGGACCCACGCAATCCGTTGTTCATGGAAGACAAACCATGGGAGCCCCGCTACGACAACGTTTATGCAAATGTCATCTATGACAGACAGGACAGACTTTACAAGTGCTGGTACAGTCCATTCATCATCGATGAAAGAACGACATCCACCCCGGAAGCTGAACGGAATCCCTCCGATCATGATTACATGCGTGTCAAGCCCAATGGCCGGGAGATGGGCGTCTGCTACGCTGTCTCAAAAGACGGTATCCATTGGGAAAAACCCGAACTCGGCCTGGTCAAATTCGACGGTAACAAGAAGAACAACATTCTCATGCGGGGCTATCATTTCCGAGGGGTTTTCACTGGTCCACATGGCGCCGGCGTTTTTAAGGATCTTCATGAATCGGACCTCGCGAAACGTTATAAAATGTTCTTCAAGGGGAGCAAGATGGCAGTGGCATTTTCCCCGGATGGAATACATTGGAACCTGCCTGTTGAATGCCCGGAGATCGATGCCCACGGGGACACCCACAACAATGCGTTCTGGGCTCCGGACCTGGGCAAATATATTGGTATTACCCGTTTGAAGTATGGAAGACCGTCTATTCGCCAGGTAGCGTGGACAGAGTCGCCCGACTCTATCAACTGGACAAAGGCAAAGGTCGTACTTGAGGGCGTAAAGCCCCGCCTGCAAACCCACGATATGGTTGTATTTCCGATAGGAGGAGTCTATATCGGACTGTTGGGCATGATGGATTTTCCCGATGCAAAGTCGAACTTTCATACCAGGCAGCATGTTGAGCTGGCCTGGAGTCCTGACAGCAGACAATGGCATCGCATACAACCCGGCACACCATTCATTGGACACAGCCCGGCCAAGGCGGAAGTCTATGGAAAGATGCCCTATGACTGGGGAACCATCTTTGCCTCCGCCCCGATTTTCCGGGAAAATGATATCCAAATCTATTATGGTGCCTGCGATTGGTACTTTTTCGACTGGCGCAAGGGCTATCTGGCTTTAGCCACACTTCGCCCGGACGGCTGGGCCGGTTATGAGCAAACCGTTCGGAGCAAACCAGCGTTTATTACAACTACGACCGTTGTTTTCGCGGGCGACGAACTTCAACTTTGCGCCGACGTTCAAAAAAACGGATACGTCAAGGTGATGCTCTTCGATGAGGAAAATAAGGAATGGCTCCAGAGCAAATCTATAAAACAAACCGTTGCAGACGCTGTAGTAAAATGGCAACAAGGATTTTCAATCAAAAATGTTAAAGGCAAAGATGTTCGTCTGAAATTCGAACTGAAAAATGCAAAACTCTATTCCTTCGGCTTCGATCTGAAATCGCAGGCCAAAATCGATTTGGCTCTGTCCAGGTCTGTTGCGGATCGTAAAGAGGATGTAGAAAGAATCGTTGCCGAACTCATCAAGCAAAAGAAAAAGCAGGAAGAAGCAATCAGGAAGAAAGAGCGAGCTGAGCAAATCAGGCGTTCGCTGCCTCCTGAAGAGCAAGTCCCCGGTCTTATCGCCAAGTTGCGCGACGAGGATCCGGATGTCTGCTCTAACGCCGCTGACCAGTTGGCGAAAATTGCGCTTCAAGTCAAGGAGGATACGGCGTTGTTGCCCGCCGTCGCACCGTTGGTGGCAGCGCTCTCCAATAAGGATACGGACGTACGGGACGAGTCAACGGAGGCGTTGGGCAATATTGGATCTCGAATCAAAGACAAAGTATTACGAAAGTCCATTATCGATGTGCTTGTGAGAATGCTGTCCGACGACGAGGCCGAGGTCCGCGAAGAGGCTGCCGAAGCGCTGGGGAACATTACCTCGTCAATTACAAACAAATCCGTGCTGCAAATTGCTGTGGCACCGTTAACCAAGGCGCTCAAAGATGATCGTGAGGCAACACGCAAATTTGCCGCTGGGGCCCTGGAGCACATTGGCGCACCCAAAGCCAGGGAAGATTCGGCCGCAGTAGATGGCGTCACCGGCATGAAGCGCGACAGGTACCTTTTGTTGGATTCTCGATTAGTCGAGAGCGCCGAAAACGCCAGGCTGACTATCGGCAAGGTACGAAAGCACAAAGGTAATCCACTCTTCGCCGAGGACAAGCCATGGGAGAAACGGTTCGACAATCTCTATGCCAACGTGACTTTCGACGAAGACGAGGGAATCTACAAATGCTGGTACAGCCCGTTCATAGTCGACAAGTCTGCATTGGGTATGACGCTTGAAGAGCGGAAACAAGAGCGTTATCGCCCGCCCCGTAACAGGGAAATGGCCATCTGCTACGCCACTTCCGAAGACGGCATCGCCTGGGTCAAACCTGAATTGGGTATTGCCGAATATGAGGCAAGCAGGACCACCAACATCCTGTGGCGCGGAAGCGGGGACAGGAAAAAGCTCTGGGGAGGGCCCCATGGTTCGGGTATATTCAAGGACCTTCGCGATGCGGATCCCAAACGCCGCTACAAGGCATTCCTGAAGGCGGAAATCCTCTCGGTAGCATTTTCCGCCGACGGCATTCACTGGGGCCCGGCCATCGCCTGTCCCGAGGCGGATAGTGCGGGAGACACCCACAACAATGCCTTCTGGGCGCCGACACTGGGCAAATATGTGGGCATAACGCGCGAGTGGGGCAAAGCTTTCGGCCGACAGGTCGCACGGACATCCAGCGAGGATTTTGTCAATTGGAGCAAGAGCGAAGTTGTGCTCGAAGGATTGGATAAGGGGCACCAGACGTATGCCATGCCCGTCTTCTATCATGGCGGCGTGTATCTTGGGCTGGTTGCCATACATGATCAGGAGGCTGACCGAGTATGGACGGAATTGACATGGAGCCCAGATACGGTAACGTGGCACCGTGTTTTACCGGGAACACCGCTCATCCCGAACTCCGGGAAGGAGGGCGACTATGACTGGGGTTGCGTGTACGCGGCAGCCTGCCCTGTATTCCTAAAAGACGAGATTCGCCTGTACTATGGCGGCAGCGATGGTAAGCACACCAGTTGGCGGAACGGCTTTTTCTGCTTAGCGACGTTGAGATCCGATGGCTGGGCAGGCTATGAGCCGGTCGCCGCAAACCACCCAGCGCGTATTAAGACGACCCCAGTGGTTTGTACAGGCGAGGGTCTTCGGATATGTACCGACGTCAAGAAAAATGGATACGTCAAGATAGAGCTTCTCGATAGCAACAATCAGCCATTGGCTGAAGGGGAACACATCACGAAAACCGTGACGGACGGCCCGATACAGTGGAAGGATGGATTCTCTTTCAAGAAACTTAAGGGAAAAGAAATCAAGTTAAGACTCGAACTGAGAGAATCAAAGCTCTATTCGTTTAGTTTTGAGTCGTTAGAACGCGAGGAACAACCCAACAGACACGGCTTTATCTCCATTTTCGACGGCGAGACGCTCGATGGCTGGCACGCCGTGCCGAAAGACTGCGCATCGGACTGGACTGTTCGTGACGGAGCGATTGTCGGACACGGCAGCGCCGACCGGCTGGCTTATCTCGTCTGGAAGGATGAGGCCCTTACTGATTTCGAGCTTGAGCTGCGTTATCGTTTGCCGGGCAAAGGCAACACAGGAGTTGAGATTCGCAGTCAGCCCGACCTGACCGGCAAGCGGCCTTTCGAGGGCTATCACGCCGACCTTGGCCATGTCGGCATCGGCCCTCACATCCTCGGTGCGTGGGATTTCCACTTCGCCACGCGCAAGGAATATCCCTGCAACCGCGGGACGCGGTTAGTCATCGATGCAGCCGGTAAGCCACACGCCGGCACCATCCCCGGGACGCTCAAGCTGGCCGACGTCCGCCCACACCAGTGGAATGACGTCCGCATCGTTGCCCGCGGGAATAACTTCCAGTTCTTTATCAACGGCAAACTCGCTTCGGAATTCACTGACAACGCAAAACGCGGACGACTGGAACATGGGGCCATCGGCTTGCAGATCCACGACAAGGGTATGCAGGTCGAATTCAAAGACATTGGGCTGAAACGACTGGCTTCCGCACCAGAACCTTAAGAGCACGTGTCCGCAGACGTCGAGTCGGACTGATGTGCCAGGGTCGAAGTGCTCGATTAGAACAACAAGCTGGCGACTGAAAGGAAAGTGATTATGTTGCGAATAACAGGTATTTCGAAAACGAAACGGTCAGTAAGTTTCTTGCCGGTAGTGTTATTGACAATATTGATTTGTATCGGGTGCTACGGGCAGTCTGAGAAATCCATAGATGTGAAAGCCGCCGTAGTGCAAACAAGCACAGATGATTTCTATGCATACTACACGAGGCTGGATTACAAGATCCCCGTGGAGCAGGCACTTGACTATATCCCAATGGAAGATGAAGATGACGAAGGTCAGGAGGATGAAGAGGGTGATAGCGGGGAAGAAATCGAGACGATAGCCTTTGAGGATTTACCCGAATCGGTCCGGAAAGCAGCACGAAAGGAGTATCCCCACCAATCCCTCATGGGTGTCGAGGTTGAACGAGAAGAGGGAGGTGTGCATTATATCGTGATGTTTGAAGTTGACGGCACGGAAGCAGGCCTGTTGTTGAACGCGACCGGTAGAATTCTTGAACGGTGGCATGACAACGAAGAGGAAGAGGCCGAGGAGGAACAATGGAAGGAAAGCGGGCCAATAACGGGAAGATATGCAGACATCATCGTTAACTTGAGCAAGGGCCGCCAGTTTGTGTTCGGGCGTGAGTCGAGCTATCTTCCCTTCTGGAAAACGGAAAAAGGCAAATGGTTCGTTGAGGACCTTATTGATCGACAGAATGACATCGCCTGTGTGTATTCTTTCGTTCGGATAATTGAGGCCGAGTCCGACGGGGCCCTCATTCATTGGCGTTACATACCGGATACTGATAATCCGCATGGATTTATAGGGGTGGCGCATGAATATTTCGAGATATTCGGCGACGGTAAAGTGATACGAAGAGTAAGAAAAGCTGCAAGTAACCTTGATGACTACAACGACCCGAAAAATGTAATTGTGCAGACCCTTTCCCTTAAACCGGAAGGGATTGAGCAGGTTTCACTCCAACAGGCAAAACTGTCGAAGCGGCCGGTAAAAGGGATAAAAGGTTCACAGGTCAAAACCGGAGTAGTGGATTCCCCCGCGGCGTGGTGGAAATTTAACGAGGGACTCACGCAGCACACCTACGCACAAAGAGATATTACAAAAGAAAACATGAGCGGCAGGGATTGTGCCATCGCCGGAAACAGGATATTGTGGAAAAAAGGTATATCCGGAACGGCACTTGCTTTCGACGGTTACAATTCAAGTGTAACGATACCAACCGTTGATGCACCGGCCATTGAGGATGAGCTCACTCTTGAGGCATGGGTGGTTTTAGGTGCGTACCCGTGGAACTGGGCACCTGTAGTGCACCAGTCGGTAATCGATCCCGGCCCAATAGAAAAGGGTACATATGATGAAGATGGAAGAAACCAGGTCAGAAAGACTGGTAAGGGCTACTATCTCGGCGTTGGCCCTCATGGATATCCTGTGTTCGTCGTGGACGATAAGGAGCTTGTCGGCACAACCAAACTAACGACTTATCGCTGGACTCATATTGCAGGATCCTATGGCAAGGGAAAGATGCAAATATACGTAGATGGCCGGCCCTGCGGCCGTTTATCTGTATCCGGAGAAATCCATGTGCCGAAGACGGATCTGCTGATCGGTTTAAATAATGTTCAAGGACGACCGACTGACCCTGTCCGTGGGCCCGTCTGCCACCTGCCTGGAATATACGGTATCGAGGGACTCATCGACGAGGTCAAAATATATGATATCACATTAGATTCGTCGCAGGTTGCCGAGTCGTATAACAATTTCAAGCCGGGCAGTACACTTGGTGGTAAGCCTTACCTTGAGCACAGAATTCTGCCGGGAAGGCCCGGCCGGGCCGCTAAATTCGGCGCAGAATATACAGAACTGGCCTATCACGAATTGTGGGATAATCTATGGCGAGGCAGCGGATACCAGGATGTGGTGGTTAAGTTTGACGATTACCCGACCACCATTGCGTTCTGGCGCGGCGTTAACGGCGGGGTCGGCTGGGTAACCGAGAACAACAAGTGGATGAGCGACCAGAGCCTCGAAGTAGGCGGCCCTCACGGCTGCAGCGAGCACATGGCAGACAAGCAGTGCCGTCATGCTCACGTCAGGATAATCGAAAACACCGACGCCCGTGTTGTCGTGCACTGGCGATATGCCTCCATTGACGTACTATATCTATTCCCACAGGCACGCCACTGGACCGATGAATACTATTACATTTATCCGGACTGTGCAGCGGTACGCAAAGTCAAGTTTCGCAACGGTAACGCAGGCTGGCACGATGTGCAGTTTCTCAATCAGCCGGGCACAGGGTGTTTAGATAATATCAATTTGCAGGCTGTAACCGTTGCGAATCTGGACGGCCAGGTACACGAGATGACCTGGAAGGGCGCAAACGGTGTCCCGCGTAATCGGCTTGGCGATGCGACCATATCAATGCTCAATCTCAAGAGCGATTACAAAGTTTTCCTTGTGTATCCGAAAGGTTGCAGGATAGGTACATGGGGAAGTCGTGAACAGTCCAGGCACACCGATGACCCGTTTGCGGGTCCGTGGAATCATTGGCCCGTTTCGCAGATGCCTTCGGATGGTCGATATGCGATTACGACCGACCGGCTGACTCACGCCGCTGTAGGCGGTGCCGGTAACGTGACCCAACATGGCAACATGATTATTTACGGTTTGACCGATAAGCCTATTTCGAGTTTAGTTCCTCTGGGAAGGTCATGGAACAATCCGCCGAAGCTGACGATCGTCGAAGGGTGCATCGACCGCGGTTACAGCATGGAACAACGAGCATATCAACTGACCGCAAAAGGCAGGAAGATATCATTTACCCTCGATGCTTCGGAAGAATCCCCGATATTCAATCCTTGTTTTGTAATCAGGGGCTGGGGCAGTGCGGCTAAGGCCGAGCTTAAGGTCAACGGCAAAACAATAGAATCCGGCAAGAGCTTTCGCCAGGGAATTATCAGAGATACCGATGGAACGCAAACTTTGGTTATCTGGATCAAAGCCGAATCGACAAAGTTGTTGCGGTTCGCACTAAAATAGTGACCAATGATTAAGCATCATGCTTTCAAACAAGAACAGGAGAATGAAGGACAATTCACTTTATGGATTAAAATAAGCCCGTTCCATTTCACGCCATCCGGTTTCGCCTTCAAGGGGAATCTGCATAGGATCGCACATTTGCAGTCATTCAATATTTCTGGGCATCAGGGCACTTTCGGGTGCAGGAATCAACTCTTTTGCCGAGCTAAAAGAGGCAGTCAAGCCAGATCAACTTAGCATGGCCCATTCGCTTAGAGACGCGAATGGAAATTTCAACCAGTATTCATGGCTTACCTTGATGGTAGGATATCACGTACTGGGTATCTGGTACTGGTGTACAGACCAGACAATTGTGCAAAAAACTCTTGGTGCCAAAGACATGCGGAACGGTCAGCTCGGAGCGGTGTTTGCCGGCTGGCTGAAAATTCTGCCATTATTCTTCATGGTTTTTCCCGGCGTTGTTGCATATGTTCTTTTTAAGGACCAAATCGGCGATCCTGATAATACTTTGACAGTCATGATTGACAAACTTCTTCCGACGGGGCTCAAAGGCCTGTTTGCCGCCGGCCTGCTTGCAGCAGTTATGAGCACAGTTGAAGCAGCCCTTAACAGCACTGCTACGGTAACTGCCGAAGAGATCGAGAAGATGGGCTGGCAGTCTCCGCTTAAGGCTATTACAAGCACAAAGATAACAAGCATTACCGACCCGCGAATTGCTGCCGTGTTGTTATTCGTTGTAATGATCATTTTGTACTGTTTGTTGCGATAAGACAAAAAGGAAAAAACAATTAGCCGTGAAAATTAAGTCGATTCACAATCCGATCTGCCATCTTGCTGAGTGCCCCATTTGGAACTAACACGGAAGAGTATATAGTGAGGAATTTAATATGCCTGATGTTGTCTGATGCTTGACCAGGGTGCCACATCCGCATTATGCCGCAGTGGAATGCGATGGTCTCGGTTACGTCCAATTTTGCCGATTTAACGGCTGATCCTGACGGAATAGGCCCATTCGGCTGCGATCAGAGCCTGCCCCGAGCTTGCCGAAGGGACAGGCTTTGATTGGCTTTGAATTGGCTTTGTTTTTTCGCGCCTTCAAATCGCACAAATCTTCATAAACCCTTTTCATATAGACATATACGTTCATTTTGCCCTTTTCGAAATTGGGTTTGTTTTTTCAAATTAAGCTCAATTTTTCGTCGTTTTCTACTCTTTTTCACCTGTTTTTTTCATAAACCCCGTATACCTATGACACAAGTTTCGCGGATTTACCCTATGAGATGCCGTCTAAGCCTATCTCGTGGGGTGAACACCGATTAACACTGTTGTTTGAGCCACAGAGAAATAATCAATAGTAAATTGTAAATAATAAATAACAAAGTCTCCTGTATTCTGCATTCTGTATTCTATCTGTTAAACATTATACGAATATTTACACAAAAAGGCGGGCTTTTTCTAAATAAATCTCCATTACACGGCGTCCTTTATTCGTGCTGTGTGCTGAGTACTGCGTATTGCGTACTGAGGATTTTTAAATTCTGACTTCTGGCTTCTGAATTCTGTGTTCTTGTTTTTTTCCTTTTTTCTTTTTACTTGATTATGCTATAATTGAAAATTGCGGATTTGACGACTTTGAAGCGGCAACGAAAGTAGTTTGTGTTTTCTTGATTTATGCCGAGAGGCTTGGGATGTTATACGGAAACCATATAAGACCCATAACAAAAAGAAGAACTGGCCTAAGTCATTTCCAAGGATTACTTATGGACTTCGGGCAAGAAGGTGTTATACGGACACTCAGACAGACATAGGGTTTTATGCGGAAACCATATAAACATAGTTAGGCAAGGAGAATCGTAGATGGCTGAATTCAACCCCTTAAGTTTTATGTTCAAGAGGCCCAAATTCTTGGGGTGGTTCCTGATGATTTACTTCCTCTCGATTGTAGTGTTTATGCTTCCAAAGATTCCAAGTGTATTCAGATATCTGATCCAGGACTATAGAGAGGCGTTCTTCGGTGCCAAGCCTGCGGTGCAAACGCAATCCACTGATCTTGCTGATATTCACCAGAAGTTGAGTGTTTTGGAAGCAAATATGACGAGTTTGAGGTCGGGTACCCACCCCGATAAGGTGGCCATGATCAAGAAGGATCTTTGGGACCTGAAGAAAACAATCTTCGGGGACCCAGAGTCGGCATTGAGCATTCAGAGGCTTAACATCGAGTTTCTGAATCTAAAGGAGCAGATTGCGGGTCTCCGGTCACAGAACAGGTGGCTTTTCGGGATCACGCTCACGCTGGCACTGGCTGTTTTGACAGCTTTAATTGGAGTTATAAGAAGTTCGGGATTGGGGAACAAAGAACCAGAAGAATCGAACAACTGAGTGCAACTGACTCTCGTGTTATGTCTCAATTAAGCTTTCACAACGGGAATACTAGTCTCAGAACAAGTGTAGATTGATCTGAGAAAGTGACTTTAATTTTGAAAAAATACTCGAAATGACTCCTTTGGTGCATTATAATGCACTTTTA
>Ga0209121_10004953_pt1 | contig 12252 bp, 12 predicted proteins | sample Cruoilmetagenom3_FD_187292 | JGI IMG/M metagenome (GOLD analysis project Ga0209121, IMG submission 187292) | Oil polluted marine microbial communities from Coal Oil Point, Santa Barbara, California, USA - Sample 3 (SPAdes) (version 2) | ecosystem: Environmental > Aquatic > Marine > Oil seeps ... | reverse complement strand
ACCGGCTCCGATCCAGGCCCCTGCTCCGGCACCGGTCCAAACTCCCGCCCCGGTACCAATCGAATCTTCGGTTCCGGTCGTGAGTGAAGCGGTGGTTCCGGATCCGGCCCCTGCTTCGAAGCCGATCATGGCCTCGATTCAGGAGCGTTCCAGAATGTTGGGCGGGGTGATGGTTGTCACGAGTTTGTGTGCGCTCGGTATGAGTGCAGGACTCGGGCATTTCGTCCGCGGCTGATGGGCCGGCACCAAGTACTCTCACTTGTAGCCTCAGGAGGTGCTGACGATGAAACCGCTCACACTAAAAAAGAAATCAAATATCAAATTGCAAAATGCAAAATTGCGGTCCTTGGGACTCCTGACGGAGAATTATCGCTCTGCGATTCGTGTGTTTAGCCAGGGAAGAGCCATCCCCATCCCGATAATGACGATCGGGATGAGGCTGCCACCCAATAGAATTGATGTGAAACGGGTGGCAGCCTCAAAGCCGCAGGCTTTGGGGATGGTCGCAAATGATAAACTCCGGCTAAACACGTACTCTGCGACGATGAACTCCTTGATTTTGATTTTCCTTACATGCTTGTTTTTTTTCTGGATGCTGTCGACTAATTCTGCCGAAGCCGGTGAGGGCCGGGGAGAATTTGCCGTCTGGCCGACTACCGACGACCAGGAGGCACCGGATATCGACGGGGATATTATCGTCTGGCAACAATTCGTCGAAGAATACCAGGACTACGACATTTACGTTGCGGATATGAACAACCCGGATGATCCGCTCGCCGCTGTCATCGGCGACGCCAATGACCAGATGAATCCGGCGGTCTTCGAGAACATCGTCGTCTGGCAGGACTATGTCTTCTGGGACGGCTCGGGCGATTGGGACATCCGGGGAGCCGAAATCAGCGATAGAAACGAACCATGGATATTTGCCGTCACTGATTTAGCCGAAAATGACGAGCAGGAACCGGCCATCCACGGCAACATCGTCGTCTGGCAGGATGGACCCGAGGCCGATTACGACATTTACGGCGCCGACATTACAGACCTGCTCAGCCCGGAGGAATTTGCCGTCGCCAACTTCGAATTCGACCAGCAAAGACCCGCCGTATATCGAACGACGGTCGTCTGGCAGGATATGTACTTCGGCGACTGGGATATACTCGGGGCCGATATCTGGATGCGAAACAAGCCGGCCGACTTCGGCGTCACGCTGGCCGAATTCGACCAGCAGCGCCCGGCCGTCTGGGGTGACACCGTCGTATGGGCGGACAATTACTTCGGTGACATGGACATTTACGCAGCCGATATCTCTGACCCGAACAATCCCGTCGAGTTCGTAATCGCGGCAAGCGAAGCCGAGCAGACAAATCCCGATATCGACCGCAACATCGTCGTCTGGGAGGACAACAGAAACGGCGACTGGGACATATACGGCTACAACCTGACCACCCGGCGGGAATTTCAAATCACCGACAATCCTTATGACCAGACCAATCCCGCCATAAGCGGCAATACGGTCGTCTGGGAGGACAGCCGGAATGGAAACCTGCAGATATACGCAATCGTCCTTGACGGCCCGGAAGTGGCACGATGCACATCCAAGCTAAGCGGTGACGTAAACGGCGACTGCAAAGTCGATTTCGACGATCAAGCTATCATCTTATCTCAATGGCTCGAATGCAACCTCGAACCAAAAGAAGCCTGCCTGTCCTTTTAGAAATCCTGCAAAACTCTGGCCACTTGCGTTCGAACGTTCATCGGAGGTAACAGTAGATTAAGTGCGTGCATATCTGCCAGAAACGGCAAACGCCGCGTCTTACTGTTGACCCTAAATTAGCCAGCCTAATTGCCAGGAACAAGCAACGGAATCAAGACCAAAGGACTTGATTAGGGGCCAAATCAACAATCTCAGCCGGGGCCACATTAAACTATCGCATATTAGGAAGTAGGGAAAAGATTGGAAGCCTGTACAATGTGATGTCAAAACCTATAAACGTCTTCAGAATACCTTATCTTGGGATGCTCCTTAGAATATTCCCAACCTTTTTTGGTGAGAACCGCCTGCCCGTTCTTTTGTTCCCAACCTGCAAGACCCAGTTCAAGAAGTTGAGCAAAGCCTAACATGAAGTTGCCATATTCAGGCGAGCGCGGGAGCACTTGAAAACTCCATTGCCCTTTGGAAATGTCCTCTTCACCAAAATGACGAAGTTGCCCGTCAAAGAGTGTTGCCAAGACCTTCCTTGCATCTTTCAAAAGAATAATGGGCCTCGCATCTTCTTTGTAATCCGGCGGCGGCTCTGGTGCAATTGCTTCTGTTTGTACCTTGGGAGCAGGCAGGTTCTTGACATCCTTAGGCTTGACTTTGGCAGAAGCTTGAAAATCTTTGTAACGAATGACCAACTCCTCGATGCTGGAGATGAGAAGCTTAAACGGATTGCGTATCAAGAAAAAAATGACAAGAACAACAAGAGGCCAAGCAACATAATGAATAATTTCTACAACGTGGCTCATAGTCCATCCCTCTTTGAATTCGTTTTAAGTAATTTGTCGAGTGAATTATACACCCCAGGAAGACTTCCTTCAAGATTTTCTATGAGCCTAAAAGAATTTCAGACGGCATTAGAAAAGTAAAATCGACGATCTCAGCCGGTGCCATAGCGGAATATGGGTGGGAGTGTGGGGTGGGATTTACGAAATCATTCATTCACTCTTACCATCGCTTGATAGCAATTGGTATCGTCAACCGAAATCCCACCTATGGGTATCCAATTATCTTTTTGGTCTTTTAGTCTTTGGGTCACTTTAGTTTCAAGTGTATTTGGGTCGGAAGCAACAACGACTTTATACTCCAAAGTACGCTCTCGCGAATTGGATTTCGGCTGAAAACCGTGTACCACGTTTGGGTCATATATCTGCGGTCTGGGATCAATCGAACCCAACAGTAAAATAAGACTCAAAACGACAGCCAGTAAAATAACTATTTTCTTAATGCTCATGTTTTACCTCGTGGCTTTCCAACAAATTCAAACAACTCTCTTACTGCCCAGACGGCCGGAAACACGATAAGCCACTGAATTGCAAGAACAATATCCCAATCTGGTGGATCTTCCAACTTATCCAAAATGCATTCGATAGGGTAACAGGTGAACAACAGCATTACAAAGGACATCGCCATACTCACTATGAGCCGGTCACTGAGCGAGGAAGATTTTTTGAAATCTCGAATCAAGTACAGAAATAGAGGCATACCAAAAAGAGGATGAAGAGCAGTAACTTTATCCGCCAGAATCAAAGGGACAAGTGCGATACCAGCAACAACGATGTCCCCTGTCTGTTCGATTCTATCTGAATCTTTTTTTGCCATTGTCTCTTCTCCAAAAACAATCCGCAATCATACGATAGATGGCACCCCTCGAATATGTTATCGGTCAGATTATACTCCTGCTTAAAACTAAAGACGGATTTTATTAGGGACGTTTACTATTTCCGAAAATGTTGACGGAGACTAAAAAAGTTCTTTTACCACGAAGCTCCCGGCGCTGCCTCGGGCTTCGCCCTTGGCCGCAACCAAAAAGTTCGTCTTGTAGAAAAGCTTCATAAAATGCTACAAATAAAAAGGTTATGATTGGCCAAAACAAAAATCGAGCATAAAAAACAACGTTTTGAAAGATTGTATTACGAAGGAACACGAAGTTTTCACAAGAATTGATTATTATTTTCCTTCGTGTGCCTTCGTGGCGAACCCATAACCGTGTTCATCCTTCGTCTCCGCTCAGGATGAAGAGCTCTGAGGAATTCGAAGGGATGAAAGGCGCAGTACGCCCTACGCAATGCGATTTTAAATATCCGCGTTTATCAGCGGTTTATGAAAATGATTATTGTCCCTGCCTACGCAGGGATAAAAATATTATTTCTCTGAGTGCTCGGTGTTCTCTGTGGCCAGAATAATCCTTTTCCGCTAACGCGAGCAGCTCATGTGGTTTGTCGGTCGGACTCATACAGAACCTTTCCTTCTCTCAATGCCCTACCGACTACATGATGACTCGAATCTTTCCAATCAGCCAATTCGCTTTCTGAGTAAACGAGAATATCCTTCGGTATACGGAATTCCGAGAGGCACCGCCAAATGCGGGCTGCTTCCTGCCGTCGACTTCGATTTGGGCCAAACGGCTCGCGTTCCACGACTAAAAGGTCAATATCCGAATCTTGATTCGCCTGGCCGCTTGCCCGGGAGCCGAAGAGAAGGATTCTCTGGGGGTGGACCTCGCGGACAATCCGTTGAGTCATTCTATCAATAAGATTATCGGAGGTTTTAATCACAACTACACCGCATAAGATCAAAGGAATTCACATTTACTTATCGTCAATTATAACAGATTTCCTTTTTTTCAGTATTGAAAAGTTGGTTATTGAAGGAAATTTTGTTTTTGTGTAAAATTGTTGTGACTAATCGTGAAGTTATTGCCTCTTATGGATAGGGCGGACGTATATGTGCCGCGGGACGTGTCGAGGGCGTCCCGCCCTCGAATCGCGGGCAAGATGCCCGCGACACAATAAAAGCCCTCGGCACAATACAGTGGGAGCAACAGACTTGCTATGAACAGGCGGCTGCGAAATGCTTTGAAAGGACTCAACGCCCCGGACGATGATCGCCGTCGAAGGGCGATGGAGCCTTTTGTAAGAGAAACGTTTCAAATGTTTATCAGGTACCTGTACCGTTATTTGGGTAATGAGGTTGAATGTGAGGACGTGCTCGAAGATGTTTACGGAGATATATGGGAAAAACCGGATCGCCTGCGGGATGTGGAAAGCGAACGGCAACTGCTGCGGACGGTGTATCTGTATTATATGCGTAAACGCCTTAGAGAAGTCTATAGAAGAATGAACCGGCATTTGTACTTATCTCAGAATGATTTGACGAACCTGACCGCTCCGGAGCTTGGGACCCTCGATACGATGTCGCAAAGCGAGCTTAAGCATGCCCTCGGCCAGGCGCTGGGAAGACTCAAGGCGCGCGAGCGGCGGGCAATCGAGCTGTGGCTGGAAGGCATGTCGGTAAGGGCGATTGCCAATGAGCTCAAGACCACGGTCGGGGCGGTGAAAATGCTGAAGTTCAGAACTATTTTGAAACTTAAAAAAATGATGAGTGAATATTGCCGTGAAGAGTGACGGCAGAACTTATAAAGGAGCGAGACAATGGCTGATACGAACCGGAAAATTCAAGAATTGCTGAGCGATTACGCGGGAGCGCTGCGTGACGGTTGTCTGCCGGTTTTTCTCAAATCCCTGACTCGTCAGGAGGGTAAGACAATGACTTGTTCCGATGATTTCTGGGAAGCCGCGGAAGTCGTGCGGGTCCTGAACGGCGTCGGATTTGCGGATAAAGCCGCAACCGCGGACGTGGGGCTGTTTGCATCCCGTGTCGATGCGAATATCGCATCCCGGCTGAAAAGAGCCAAAAGATCGCCGCGAGCCAGGCGCACAAACGGCGCCAGATCAATGAATAAAGCGCGCAAGGCTGAGAAACCGATATGATTCTGGATTGTTACCAGTGTTCATCATGTTATTTCGAGGATAAGGAACGCTCTTCACGGATCGATCCCGATACGATATCATCGACGCAGCCCAGAATGGCCTTCAGAAACGTCATGCTGATATTTGTCTGCGTCGAATTATACGATGACAAGCAGGAGTTGAAACAAGCGGCGGATGAATTCGAGCTGCTTTCCGGCCTGATCGGCAAACGGCCGATCGTACTGTGTCCGAACGTGCACCTGTCAATCGACAAGGCGCCCGAGAAGCAGGCGGTCTGGATAATCGGCGAGCTTGAAAGGATGCTGGTTGACAGGGGCTACGATGTGCACTGCTTGTCGTTCGGCTACCACAAAAAATACGGAATGGAATGTGACGGCAACGTCGGCAGCGTCGTGGGCCGGCGTTTCTACGGCTCCGAGACGAAACAGTTTCTCCGGTTGCTGACCCGGCTTGGGATTTGTCCGCCTGATTCTCTGCCGGAACAGTTGCCGCCATGGGCGAAACTGCTGACCGAGCGCAGGCTGAAAGTACTTGGCAGCCGAAGCCAGACTTACAGGATTGCCAAGCAGATGCTCGGCGAGCAGCTCGACGCGACCGGCCACAGCGAGCTTTGGACGTGCATGCTGTTCGAGGGGGAAAGGCAGCCTGTGGACGATTATCTCAGCGCGTTGTACGAAATTATCGAAGATTACGGTGACGTCAGAATTCACCGCGCGATGAACCTGAGCGTGCCGGGCTTTTCGAACGCGGCACGTTTTTTGTTTCGCAAATATCCTGAAGCAATCGAATCCGGCCGGCTTCGGATTTACAACAGCCAGGTCTCCGACATCGAGTTCCTGCTGACCAGAAGCGCCGTTCTTCTGGCATTTCCGCAAATACCGAGAAAGGCCGGCTCGCATGCGGGAGAAATATCGTTTGGAATTTATTGCAAGGATGATGACTTTTCGAAGAATTTGATTCAGTGGTACCGTACTTTTCTCGTGGATGCGAGATTTGGATGGATTCGTACGGAGTCCGAGCTGGACACGACGATTAACGAGCTTGAGGAGGAGACGTTCCAGGACAAACCCGGGGACAAATCCAGACGCGAGTGATAGCGCCTGGGATGCCGTAAAGATAAGTTCGAGAATCGCCGTGCCGGCCCGTTCAGACCATCGGTCGTACCGATAGTATATAGAGCGTCAAATAGGGTTAAGAACTGTGGGAATGGTCTTGTCTGTGGCTGTTGTTTTTGCCTACGTGGTACTGCTTACGTTCGTGGCTGTGCGAGCGAGGGCCGCCCGTGAATTCGAAGAGTTCTCGCTGGCCAGACGTGCCCTTCCACTTGCGCTCGTATTTGGCAGTCTCGCTGCGACTTATGTCGGGCCCGCGTTTTCAATTGGTTTTGTTGGGCGGGGCTTTAATAGCGGCTTGCTTTTTCTCGGCATAGGATTGGCATATTCAATCCAGAACATTTTAGTCGGCTTGTTTGTTGCACCGCGTCTTAGACACCTCAAGGGATGTCACACGTTAGGGGATGCCATAGGCCAGAAATATGACCAGAAGTGCCAGATTCTTGCCGGCATTATTTCCGTCGGCTTATGTGCCGGATTCGCTGCCGTGATGGCCAAGGCCGGCGGCGGCGTTTTGCGCGATGTATTCGGACTGCCGCTCTGGTCATCCGTTTTTATAGTTGTTGCCGTAACGGCATTATACACAACATTCGGAGGACTCAGAGCGAGCGTCATAACCGACGCATTTCAATTCAGCTCGTTCGCCATACTATTGCCGATCACGCTGTTATTCGTACTGGCCTTCCATCTAAAGGGTGGAGCGGCAACTTTTGTAGCTGAGGCTTCGGCCGCAACGACAAACGGCTTGAGTATGACATCACCTATCGAGATAATCGGATTACTGGCGGCCTTTCTGCTCGGTGAAACACTCATACCTCCATACGCAAACAGGGCTCTGGCTTCCAGAACAACCAATGTATCGAGGAACGGATTTGTCCTGGCTGGTCTTTTCAGCGTGTTCTGGTTCATGGTCATGATTGCGCTCGGGATTACGGCACGAAGTATAATCCCGACGGATACGGGCGAAGATTTCGTTTTGCTGAACCTGGTCAAATCAATCTTGCCCGCCGGAGGCTATGCGCTTTTACTGGTGGTATTGGTGTCGGTCGTTATGTCCAGTCTCGACTCACTGTTGAATGCCGGCGCCGTGGCTTTCACGCAGGATATTATGAAACCATTTGTGAAATTGCCGGACACTTCCGCCTTGAACGTCGGACGGGCGGCGACGATTGTAATCGCATTAGTCGCCGCGGCTGGTGCGGTCGCCGTCCCCAGCATCATCGGCGGTTTGCTTATCTGCTACACCATCTGGGCGCCGGCGATCCTGCCTACTTTGATAATTGGTCTCTGGATCAAACGCCCGCATCCCCTTGCCGGCATCTTATCGATGGGCGTCGGCACGGTTGTCGCGATAATGCTGTGGATAATCCTGTGGTTGATCTTCAAATACGTGTATCCTTCCGATGTCGAGATACCGCCGCTGATTATTTTACCGGCCCTCGGAGCAGCCCTTCTGGCCTATGCCCTGGGACATTGGATTGAAAGAAATAAATCCGGAGCGTGATATGGAATCACTTATCCTTGTTCTTGTAGTAATTAGTGCATTGTTCGTTATCGCCAGCGGCGTTTGGGTCGCGATAACATTAATAAGCGGTAACCGGCACGAAAAATAGCCAAAAAATCGACTGCACAGCCCGCCGGCTTTGACTACGGCTGCGATATTCATACCCCTGAGCTCCTCCCGACACTTCTTTATATGCGATATTGACCTTCCCGCGCGATTCGTGTATTATTCCACAAAGCGGTACAATGGTCGATTATCCATAAATTTGGAAAATATGAAGGAAGGATGCGATGTACACGATATTTATGCTGATAGCCATACCGGCCCTGGCAATCGGATGGATCGCCTACGTAATGTGGGATCGTAAGATGCGCGAGGAAGAGAAAAAACAGCCAAAACCTGAATCACAACGCCTGACAAAGACCAAGAGCGAAATTTCCGACTGGGCACAAAAAATGGCGGCATACCAGCCGCCGAAAATTAAGAAAAAATACAGCGATGAAGAATCTGAAGACCAACAACAGGATAATCCGAACAAACAAGAGTAATCAACCGTGCAATTATCCATAACATTAGGAACTAAAAATGGCTGAATTTATTACCGAAGATTTTCTACTGCAAACCAAAACCGCCAGAACGCTATACCACGAACACGCAAAGAAAATGCCGATTTACGACTATCATTGCCACCTGCCCGCCGACCTTATAGCCGCCGACCATAAGTTCGATAACATCACCCAGGCCTGGCTCTACGGCGACCATTACAAATGGCGGGCGATGAGGGCCAACGGTGTGGCGGAAAAATATATCACCGGCAATGCAGATGATTACGAGAAGTTCGAGCGATGGGCGCAAACCGTGCCGTGCTGTCTTCGAAATCCGCTCTATCACTGGACGCACCTGGAGTTGAAAAATCCTTTCGGCATTAAGGATAAATTGTTAGGCCCCAGGACCGCTAAGAAAATCTACGAGACCTGCAGCGAGATGCTCAGGACGCCGGACTTTAGTGTTCGCAACATAATGCGCAAGATGAACGTCAAGCTTCTCTGTACGACCGAAGGGCCGCTCGATACGCTGGAGCACCACAAGAAAATTCGCTCCGACGGCTTCGAGATTAAGGTTCACACGGCGTTCCGCCCGGACCAGGCCATGGCAGTCGAGGACATTGCGGCCTTAAAACTATTCATCGAGAAACTCGGACTGCTCTGCGATATGGAAATAACAAATTATCCCCGATATATCGCGGCGCTGCGCGAGCGCCACGACTATTTTCACCAAAACGGCTGCCGGCTCTCCGACCACGGCCTCGAAACCGCCTACGCCGAGGATTACACCGAAAGCGAAATCGGCATAATCTTCGAAAAGATTCTGCTTGGCCGAAACCTGGATGCGTCCGAGCGTTTGAAATTCAAATCGGCGATGATGGTCGAATTGGCGCTGATGGACTACGAGGCCGGCTGGGTCCAGCAGCTTCATCTTGGCGCGCTTCGGAACAACAGCACCCGGCTGTTCGAGGCCCTCGGTCCGGATGTAGGAGGCGATTCGATGGGCGATTTCGAGATAGCCAAATCGCTCTCGAAATTCCTCGACCGGCTCGATAAAGACAACGAGCTGCCCAAAACCATTCTCTACAACCTTAATCCTCGCGACAACGCCCTGTGCGCGACGATGGTCGGCAACTTCCAGGATGGCTCGGTGCCGGGCAAGATGCAGTACGGCGCGGGCTGGTGGTTCCTCGACCAGAAGGACGGCATGGAAGAGCAGATGAATATCCTCTCGAACATGGGCCTGCTGAGCCGGTTCGTCGGCATGCTCACGGACTCGCGCAGCTTCCTGTCGTACCCGCGGCACGAATATTTCCGCCGGATCCTCTGCAATATGCTCGGCAACGACGTCGAAGCGGGACTCCTGCCGAACGATATCGAGCTGCTCGGCAAAATGGTCGAGGATATCTGCTTCAACAACGCGAAAAACTACTTCCCGATGGAGCTGGATTAATGCCGCAGATGCCGGGCTCCAGAAGCTGGCGGCCTGTTTTTGCGATTTCTGTATTTTTAAGAGAGCAAGCACATAAACATCTTGTGCAAAATCCTTCCGGTTTTATCAGCGGTGCTCAATTTGGCTGGAATTTGGCTCGAATTTTTATCTTTTGCCTGTTGACAATACATCGCTTTTCGACTTTAATAGGGCAATGATCAGATGTAGGGGCAACCCTGTGTGGTTGCCCAGGGCAGGCACATGGGCCTGCCCCTACAATCGAACAGGGTCGGTGCCCGAGTGGCTAAAGGGGATGGGCTGTAAACCCATTAGCGGAAGCTTACGCTGGTTCGAATCCAGCCCGGCCCATTGCTTTTTTCCTATCATCTTACAGATTCTCTTTTCACGCTGAGTTTCGCCGATCTACCACCCAACGCAGCCGTAATTGGCTTTGATTGGCTTTGTTTTTTCGCCGCCCGAAAATGCATAAAACGCCATAACATTCTTTCATATAGACACTTATGTTAATTTTGACCTTCCGGAAATTGGCTTTGTTTTTTCAAACGCACCCTTTCAACGTGTTTCGGATTTCCGTCCAAAGGCCGGTATATTGGCTTTGTTTTTTCGCAGCCTCCAAACCCTATAATTTTCATAAACCATTGCATGTACTGATATTACGTTAATTTCCACTCTCGCAAATTGGCTTTGTTTTTTCAAATAACCCCATAGCCACAGAGGCACAGAGGGCACAGAGAAAAAATAATAAATAGTCAATAGTAAATAATAAATGGCAAGGTCTCCTAATATTCTGTTTCCCTTATCATTAATCAATAGTCATTAGTCAATATTCAATTAGTTAGGTATTATACGAACTATTACTCAAAAAGTCGAGCAAATTCCAAAATAATCTCCGTGACTTCTTTCGTACTGGGTTCTCCGTTCTCCGTGCTGCGTTGTGCGTATTGCGTGTTTTGGATGGCGATTTTGCCTTGTTTTATACTTTTTACTTCATAATTGGACATTGCCTGTTCGATATTGGATATTTACAGAGGTTATTCTTCTGAATCCTGCCTCCTGTATTCTGTTTTTTCCCCTTTTACCTTATTTTTCTCCTGTCTCCTGTCTTTCTTCATCCTGAGCGGAGTCGAAGGGCTGTTTTTCCGCCTTTTCTTCACTTTTTTTGCCTTTTTTCACTTTTTTTCAAAATTATAGGTAACATTTACCCCGTGAGATACGCTGTCTTGTTAAAAGGACAGCTTTTATTATCTAACCGGGTGAATCCCGTGAGATACGCTGTTAATAACAGTAGAAAAGTCCGAATTTATTTGCTCTTCCCTTCCATGCAGCTATAATGTCGCCTGTGGCTGTTTGCATGACGGCTTCGGATGCAGAAAGGTCGCGGATAGTGGAGAGTGTCCACAGTTCGCGAGTTCCTGTCGTGTTTTGCTTATCGGCTTGATGCCGATGAGAACCCAGTACGGAAAAGCAGTGTGTGACGAAGTAGAAACAACGTGTCGTAGAAATTCGCCGGTGCTTGGCAATGAGCGTAGAACATAAAGAACCCCTTCCGAAACCACCACAAGGTTTCCGCTACTATCGGTCAAAACGAGAAATAGTCCGGGACAGTACGTTGCTTCCCTATCAGCATCTGCTGCTACGTGCGTGGAAGGAGATGAAACTCGGTGCTGTTTTGACGCTTAACGGGATTCCAACAGTCTATGTGCGCGATGAGAAACGTCCCCTTGACCCTGCTCAAACGGCGGAGGTTCATCGCCAGTTCTGGAATCAAGGCGTGGCCACCGTGCTCCTGTTGCGCGACCCAGAGAAGGTACGTGTCTTCTCCTCAATGACCAAACCGGTCAAGCCATTTACTGCCAACAAGGCGGATATTGATGATCGTCTCGTGGAGACTATTAATTTCGCGACACAGGCAACCTGGGCAGAGCGTTTCTACCGTCGGCTTGCGACGGGCCAATACTACTCAGGCAACAATGAGCCCAAATTCGACCCACAGGAGGGAGTGGACGCGTACTTAGGGCTTGCTGTGTAGAATTTAAGTTTAGTATTTACAATGCGATACATGTGACTTATAGTATGGCAAGTGAAAGGGAATCATAGAAAAACACC
>Ga0209121_10004951_pt1 | contig 12260 bp, 9 predicted proteins | sample Cruoilmetagenom3_FD_187292 | JGI IMG/M metagenome (GOLD analysis project Ga0209121, IMG submission 187292) | Oil polluted marine microbial communities from Coal Oil Point, Santa Barbara, California, USA - Sample 3 (SPAdes) (version 2) | ecosystem: Environmental > Aquatic > Marine > Oil seeps ... | reverse complement strand
GTCTCGCCCTCTACGCCACGGCCTCGAACTGGGCGATGAACTCGTCTGTTATGTCAAGATTGGAATACACCTGGGCCACGTCCTCTAGCTCTTCCAGGCTGTTGATCAGATTCATGTTCTGGAAAGCTTGCTTGGCCTCCAGCGAGATGGTATTGGAGGGAATCCAGGAGATCTCGGCTGATTCTGGCTTCACGCCGTGCTCCACCAACGCATCCCGTACTGCCTTGGAATCTTCAACGGCCGTGAACACCTCCATCAGGTCCTCGCCGATCTCGACGTCCTCAGCTCCCGCCTCGACTGCCCACTCGAACAGATCAAAAGGATCGTGGTCGCCAGGAACGATGGTGATGTAGCCGCGAGGCTGGAATTGCCAAGCCACGCAGCCCTGCTCCCCCAGGCTGCCCCCGATGCGGTTGAACAGATGACGCACTTCAGCCACTGCCCGATTGCGGTTGTCGGTGACCACCTGCACCAGCAGCGCCACGCCATGAGGGCCATATCCCTCGTACATGACCTCCTCAATGACTTCGCCTTTCTCCAGCCCCGCGCCGCGCCGGATCGCCCGCTCGATGTTGTCTTTGGGCATGTTCATGGATTTCGCCTTGTCAATCACCAGGCGAAGCTTGACGTTCACATCCGGGTCCGCACCCTCCCGCGCAGCGATCTGAATCTCGCGAGCTAGTTTGGTGAAGAGCATCCCCCGCTTGGCGTCGGCGGCCCCTTTCTTCCGCTTGATGGTAGACCATTTTGAGTGTCCGGACATCCGACCTCCCTCCGTTTTCAAGACTCCGCGCCGCACCTGCGGCAACAAGTTCCTGGTACGAGATTATACCACAGAAAGCTCATCTTCGCAGACTGCCAGCACGAGGTTGCATGCCAGGCCGTGTTGCGTGCGGCGTATTCCGTATCACCCCACACGCAATACGCAACACGTTTCACGCCCTATGCTACACCCGCCTTTTCACCACGGTAGGCAATGGCCGCGGCCAAGAAGGCCCGGAAAAGCGGATGTGGCCTGTTGGGCCGAGACTGGAACTCGGGATGGAACTGCGTGCCTAGCATCCAGGGGTGATCGGCCAACTCCACAACCTCCACCAGTCGCCCATCGGGCGACAGGCCGGAGAAGACCATCCCCGCTTCCGCCAGCAGCTCGCGGTAGGCATTGTTGACCTCGAAGCGGTGACGGTGGCGCCCTTCCACTTGCTCAGTGCCGTAGGCCTCCGCTGCCCGCGTGCCCAGCACCAACATACACGGATAGACGCCCAAGCGCATCGTGCCCCCCATGTCGCTGATATCCCGCTGTTCGGGCATCAGGTCAATGACGGGGTACTGGGTGGCGATGTTGAATTCGGTGGAGTTAGGCTCGTCGCTGCCTACGAGGTGGCGGGCCAGCTCAATGACCATCACCTGCAAACCCAGGCAGAGTCCGAGGTAGGGGACACGGCGCTCGCGGGCATAGCGGGCAGCGACGATCTTGCCCTCGATGCCTCGATAGCCGAAGCCACCTGGCACGACGACGCCAGCGGCCGCCTCCAACCGCTCCAAGCCCCGCCCCCGCTCCAAGTCCTCCGAGTTGATCCACTCGATGTCCACCTGCCGGTCGAGGGCAATGCCGGCGTGGTACAGCGCCTCCCGCACGCTGATGTAGGCGTCCTGCAACTCCACGTACTTCCCCACCAGGGCGATGGGCAGGGGCTCCCTGCGCCGTTTGACGTCTGCCACCAATGTCCGCCATTCACTCAGATCCGGCTTGCTGGCCGCCAGGCCCAGTCGCTCAACGAGGAAATCGCCCAGCCGAGCCTCCTCCAGCACCAATGGCACTTCGTAGATGACGGATGTGGTAACCAACGGCACAACAGCCCGCTTCTCCACGTCGCAGAAGAGGGAGATTTTGTCTTTGAGCGATTCGTCCACCGGATAGTCGGCGCGGCAGATGATGACATCGGGCTGAATGCCGATGCCACGCAGTTCACGCACGCTGTGTTGAGTGGGTTTGGTCTTCAGTTCACCGGTGGACGAGATGTAGGGGAGCAACGTCAGGTGAATGTAGACGGTGTTGTTGAGCCCGACGTCTTTGCGCATCTGGCGGATGGCCTCCAGGAAGGGCAGACCCTCGATATCGCCCACCGTGCCCCCGATCTCGACAATGGCCACCTCCGCACCGCTCTCCCGGGCCGCCAGGCCAATACGCCGCTTGATCTCGTTGGTGATGTGGGGGATCACCTGGATCGTGCCGCCGAGGTAGTCGCCACGCCGCTCCTTGGCGATCACCTCGGCGTAGATCTGGCCAGTGGTAACGTTGCTGGCCCCGGTCAGCGGTTCGTCAATGAACCTCTCGTAGTGGCCCAGGTCGAGGTCGGTCTCTGCTCCATCGGCGGTGACGAACACCTCACCATGCTGATAGGGGCTCATCGTCCCCGGATCCACGTTGATGTAAGGATCCAGCTTCTGGATGGTCACGGAGATGCCCCGGCTCTTCAGGATACGTCCGATGGAGGCAGCGGTCACCCCTTTGCCCACGGAACTGACCACGCCGCCGGTCACGAAGACATACTTGGTCACGTCCAACTTCTCCCCGCCAAACACTCCCGCAACTCCGCCGCCACCCGCTGGAAATCCGGCGTCTCATGCACCAGCGGCCTCAGTTCCTGTTCCCAGGTTCGCCCCGCAGCACTCAAATTGCTCCATAGCACCGCTTCATCGAAGACCATGCCCACCGTCGCCAGCTTGCGAGGCAGCAACTCGAACACGCCGCTGGTGTCCACCTCCCGTTGTGTCAGCACCGCCCACAGGTCGTAAACGTCGCGAGGTGCGCTCCGCATCAGCGTCGCCCGCAGTTTCTCGGCCAGAATCTCCTCTAATCGCATAGCGATCACAGGGAAGGGGTCGAAGTAGGGAGTGGCGAACGGCTGCGTGAGCGGCGGCAGCAGCACCGGCTCGCGAAAGCTAACGTCAATCTTGATGGAGTTGGGGAAATCCAGCGGCCCCACATAGCCCAACCGCTGGATGGTCAACGCGTCCGAGAAGAGGCGATGATCCTTGACCCGGCCGCTGATTCCGGCAACCTCGACGGCCGGCTTCAGTTCGTCCAAAGCCATCGGGCGGTGGGCGGTGAAGTCGATATCCAACGAGAGCCGCAGGCCCAGGTATAGCTTGTGGAGAGCTGTGCCACCCTTCAGCACGAGAACCTGGCGCAGGTTATCGTCCGCATACATAGCCCGCAGCACGACAGCAATGATGTAGTCCTTTTCCAAGGCGCCGAGGGAGACGCCGCGATAGCGCTGTTTCTGGATTAGTACCAGTTGCGCCCGGTTGATCATATCACCTCTCTACCACGGAGAAGTTGCTCTTCAGGCAGGTTGACGATCAACCGCCAGCGCTTGCTTTTCGCCAGGGCTTCCTTGGGGAAGAGGACAGAAAGGTAAGCAGTGCTGCTACCTCCAGCCTGGCTGGCGAGGGCCGATGTGTCGTCCAATTCCAGCAGGTCTAGCAGATAGCCCAGGCGACGCGCCAAGACACCACTGCCCATCCTCAGCGCATATGCACAGAGCTTGGGCACGTCAAACTGCCCTCGTCCCTCCGACAGGGCCTTGGCGATCTCGATCATCCCCCCGCCGTACGCTTCTTGGTCCAGGCAATCAACAATGGTCTTTTCCGGGTCAGCGATCTTGACCTCAAGATCATCAATGGGTATCCCAGTGAAGCCGAAGAACTTGGGAGGTTTGAGGGTCACAAACTGAAAGCGGCTGCCTTGAAACTCCAGGTGACGCCGGCGCTTGGTGGTGGCAATGAAGACGACACGGGGCAACTGTTCGGTCAGGCCCCAATAGGACATGGCGGTACGGTAGGAGATGTAGTAGGGAGAGACAAGCTGGCTAGCGTAGACAAACTCATGCTCCGCCCATCCCTCCTTCCCCTCCATCGGCACCACCAAATACCGCCCCCGTTCGATCCGCCCCAGCCAGCCCTTCTTGTGTAAGCGGGAGAGGATGCGATAAGCGTTTTCCCTGGACGTATCCAGAATGGCACTGACCTCTGCCGGTCCGACTACTTTGACCTGGTGAAAAGCCAACTCCGACAGCAGCGCATATTCCTGTGATGATAGAGCCCTCATTTGTGTAACGAACCTCCCATGTTTTGGGAGTATTGTAGCACGGAACACCCGATAGGTCAAGTCGTCCGCCGAGTGCTGGACCGCTCACCCGCTCTGAGGCCGCGGGCAGCACTCCCTCAAACACTACCACCAGCGTCTACACCTCCATGCGGTTTCATCCCTCGAAGGTGCCCCTCTTGATCGAGACGATGAGCGGCCGCCGCTCCGCGCAGCCTCTCCCAGCAAGCGCGCAGTTCGTCCAACTCCTCGCCATCAGCAGGCAGCTCGCCATAGTGCACTTTGACATATGCCTCGGTCAGCCGGGCCAAGTCGGCTTCGTGCTCCGGAAAGGCCTGCGCCAGCGTGGGCAGGAACTCGTTGGGGGTTCTCGCCGGCGGACGGGGAAAGCCGCGCCGCTCGGCCAGGCGGATGACGTTGGCGTAAATGTAGCGCACGGAGATGGCCGCGTACAGCCGCCGTCCGATGCCGAACCGCCCCACCTGCCCCACCAGTTCTCGCAGTCGCTCCCACGCTTGCCGCAGCAGGCGGCCTGCTTCTGCCCCCGTCCTCGCCTCCTCCCACAGAGCCTCGCTCTCATCTTCGATCAGGCGACGATGCCAGCGGCGCCGGCGCTCCAGCCAGATGACGATGAGCAGCAGAGCAACCACGATAATCAACGTGGGGCAAAGATAACGCCCCAGGAACAGCACCCAGGCCGGCGGCCTGCCGTACTCCCCCGCCTCTTGTTGTACTTGCTCCAACGCCCCGAACGCCGGAGAACCGAGACTCGGCAGACCTGCGGAATCTAGCAGACGCCTCACCGTGTTGACGAGCCACTCAAGGAGCGGCCCCAGAAGCCGCAAGAACTGCACCACCAACCAGCCAGCCGCTCGGCCCATCCAGACGAAGAACGGATCCATCCAGGCCAGCAGCGTGCCAAACCCTTCCACCGAATAGACATGGCTCAGCAGCCAGCCCAGGCCCAGTACCAGCAGGCTGGCAGCGATCAGGATCACCAGCCAGCGGGGGCCAAAGGGGCGCTCTATCCCGCCAGAGACCTGGCTCTTGTCCTTCACTCGCGCCAGCGCCACTGCGAGCAGGCAACAGAAGAAGAAGGGAGCAATGAAAACGCTAACCTCGCTGCCCACAAGGTAGGAGAGGATCAACGTGGACACGACGAGCAACAGCACGTTGCGGCGAAACTCGTAGCCGACGCTCTGGAAACTGTGGTCCTGTTGGCTGAGGCTGATAGCCCGCCACCAGAGGAAGAACATCGTGCCCAGCACGATCACCTCATCGGAGATACCCTGGATGAGATGAGTGAGCGTCCGTCCGGTGGCTGGAAGCCACGACCAATCGAACCACGATGTTCCCCAATAGACATAGAGGCGGATCACCAGCAGCGAGCTGACGATGACCATGCCTATCACGATCAGCTCGTACAGTGGAGAACCAATCTGCCATTCGGCCAGGAAGAGGGCCAAACGCATCATGCCCCACACCAGGAGCCACAGCATCAGCGCCACCAGGTACGGGGGAAACGCCCACGCACTGCGGGTGAAGGCCAGGAAGAGCGGCGTGAACCAGCAGATCTCCATGCCCGCCAGGGCGAGCAGCAGCGTCTCCAGTTGCCAGTTCAGAGCTATTGACTTGGCGACGGCCTTACGAGCTGAGGTGATCATCGTGATGCGTGATGCGTGATCCGTGATCCGTGCCACGTGTTGCGTGGTGCGTGGTGCGTGTGCGAGTGGCCCAGGCCTCGACGGGTGTGGGCGGGCGGAAGGTCAGGGCAGGCAGCACCTCCAGCTCCGTTGCGTCGGGCGGCAGGTGATACACGGTGATGCCCGGCAACCGCTGCTCATCCGGCACTTTCAGGCTCAGAGAGATGAGCACCAGCCGCCGTCCCACCTCTTTCAGCCGCAACAGTGTGGCCTCCAATTCCTCCGTAACGATCGCTGTGACGACCACCAGAGTCGCTCCCCAGGGCAGACGCGGACTTTCAGCCGTGAGCAAGCCCTCGACGGAGGAGGTGGCGAAGGGGGTCACCGCCGCCAGCGCCTCCAGGATGCGCACGAGTTGCGCAGGACTGCGACCCGGCAGCACCTTGATCGGCTGATCGGAGCGAGGCAGCGCCCCGTTGGCGATCACCCCCACGGGCCAGCGTTGGGCGATGCCGTAGCTGGCTATGGAAGCCGTCACGCTCACTGCCTTCTCCAGCAACTCGGGGATCACGCCCATCCAATGCCTGCGCAGAGTGGCCACGTTGAGGAAAACGATCAGCTTGATGGAAGTCGCCGGCTCGTACTCCCTGGCCTGCAAACGCTGGTGGCGGGCGGTGGCCTTCCAATGGATGCGGCGCAAGCCATCCTCGGGCTGGTAGTCACGCACCCCTATCGTGCGGCTGGGATCTTCGAAGATGCGCTTCTGCGCCCTGACCTCGCCAAAAGGATCTTTGGCAGGCAGCCCCAGCTCGGCGAGCGGCATCACTTTGGGGTAGACAATGAGCCATTCCTGTTCCTGCTCCCGTTTCTGGGAGCGGAAGAGGCCGAACAGATCCCCCGACTCCAGCATCACAGGGCCAAACGCATAGAACCCGCGCTGTGTACAGTGCAGCCGGTAGCGACGCCGCAGACGTTCGTACCAGTTCAACGAGAAGAACGTGCTCAGCGTGCCCAGGTTGGTGCCCGATGAGACCACCACTTCGCCCCCCTCCAGCGGCAAGCCAGTGGGGAAGGTATCCTCCACCCGCAGCCAGCTAAGCGGCAGGAACTTGTGGTTGTCCACCTGCAGCGTCACTTCCACCGTCTCGCCGCAGAAGGCGCGGCGCTCGCTGAAAAGGCGATGATAACTCACGCCCCACAGCGACAAACGGTTCCAGAGCCAGGAGACGAAGACGATGGTCAGCAGCGACAGGGCGATGAGCAGCAGTCCCTGACGGTGGAACCCGACGCCGAAGAGAGTGAGGATGGCCGCCAGCACCAGCCAGGCCTCGCTGAACTGTTCTTGTTTCTGAGCATCAATGACCATCCGGCGGCCGGCGAAGAAAGAGGCAAGACGTTCACGGGAACGCTCTTCAGCTCGAGCGGCGTCCGCTCCCTCCACCGTGTCTGCCGATCTGCTCCATCTTTCCGTCATTTCCCCTTCAGCCTTCAATCCACCACCGGCACCGGCACTTCACTCACAATTTCCGCCACGACTTCCTCCGGCGTGCGGCCGCGCAGCCGCGTCTGTGGATTGATGTGGATGCGATGGGTCAGCACCCAGGGGGCCAGATACTTGACGTCGTCGGGCATGACAAAATCGCGCCCCCGCACGGCGGCCAGCGCCTGGCAGGTCTTGTACAGCGCCAGCGTGCCCCGCGGGCTGACCCCCAGGTCCACCGCGCGATGCTCCCGCGTCGCCCGCACCACCTTCACCAGATACTCCCGCACCGACTTCTCCACACGGATGTGCTTCACCGCCTTCTGCATCTCCAGCAGCGCCTCGCCGGACACCACAGGCTCCAGCGTCTCCAGAGGATCCTCATGTTCAAAACGCAACAGGATGGCGTTCTCCTCTTCCTCGTCGGGATAGCCAATGCGCACCTGCATCAGGAAGCGGTCGATCTGCGCCTCAGGCAAAGGGAAGGTGCCTTCCAGCTCGATAGGGTTCTGAGTGGCGAGGATAAGGAAGGGACGCGGCAGCGGGTGGGTCACGCCGTCCACGGTGACCTGCCGTTCTTGCATGGCCTCCAGCAGCGCGCTCTGCGTGCGGGGCGTAGCGCGGTTGATCTCGTCGGCCAACACAATCTGGGCCTCCACCGGCCCAGCCCGAAACTCGAACTCCTGCCGCTTCTGGTTGAAATAGGAGATGCCCGTAACGTCCGAAGGCAAGAGATCGGGAGTGAACTGGATGCGGGAAAAGGTGCAGCCCAGGCTGCGGGCAATGGTCTTGGCCAGCGTTGTCTTGCCGATACCTGGCACGTCCTCAATAAGCACGTGCCCTTCGCAGAGAAGCGCCACCAGCGCCAACTCCGCCACCTCCTCCTTACCTACGATAACCTTGCCGATGTTTTCCAGAACAGCCGTGGCCGTATCTCTGATGTTCATGAGCGTTGCTCCTATGAGTTCTGTGCCCATCACCCGCCAACGAAGTCCGCGGTTCAATGCGCGGCCACAGTATACCACGACAGTTGGCAAGTAGACAAGAAAACAAGGGGACGGGTGCCACCCTTGTCTGCTTGTTTCCTTGTCCACTTCCTCCCTTTGGTGTATAATGTCGTCGCCGAATGAAAGATCCTTCAGGTTTCCTACGTACAATTGAGGCTTCGTCAAGTGGGACACACATGACCCAAATCTACGTTGCTTTGGATACGGAAACAACAGGCATCAACGCCGAGCGAGACGCCATTATCGAGATCGGCGCTGTGCGCTTCCGCGACGACGGCCGGGTGCTGGACGAGTGGTCCAGCCTCATCAATCCACGCCGCCCCGTCCCTTTCAGCATCACCCAATTGACGGGCATCACCTCGCAGATGGTGGCCAGCGCGCCGACCCTTTCCGACATGACAGGGGGCTTACGCCGCCTCATCGGCGACTCAAGCACGATCATTGTCGGCCACAACGTGGACTTCGACCTCGGCTTCCTGCGGCAGCAGGGGGTGCACTTCCACAACCCCTACCTGGATACCTTCGAACTGGCTGGTATCCTTCTGCCCAAGCAAGGCCGCTACAGCCTCGGCCGGCTGGTGGCTCACTTCGGCATTTCCTTTTCCCAGCAACACCGCGCCCTGGACGACGCCCACGCCACCCAGGCTCTTCTGCTGGCCCTCATGCATTACGCCGAGACCGAGGTGCCGCTGCAGACGATCCGGGAAATCAACCGGCTGGCGGCCGACAGCAATTGGCGTCTGCGCCCCTTCTTCCAGGAGGTCGAGCGGAGGTGCAGCCGGCGCGCTTTTGTCGCACCCCGTGCGGGCGCTGCACCTGGAGCGAAGGCAGCCGCAGATCATCTCAGCCCTCTCTTTGGGGAAGAAGAGGAGGCAGAGCCGCTGTACCCGGCAATCACTCCCCAGCCATTGGGCGAGGACGCGCTGGCGCAGATGCTGGAGCCCGAGGGCGTTTTCGCTCGGCACTTCCCGCATTTCGAGTATCGCCCTCCCCAGGTGGACATGCTGCGCGCCGTGGTACAAGCCTTCAACGGAGCGGGGCAACTGCTGGTCGAAGCTGGCACGGGAGTAGGCAAGTCGTTGGCCTATCTGCTGCCGGCCATCCACTACGCTGTCCAGAACTCCACGCGTGTCGTCATCTCCACCAACACCATCAACTTGCAGGATCAGCTTTTCGACAAGGACATCCCCGACCTGCGCAACGTGCTGACAGTGCTGGACGCAGAAGATGGTGGGCGAGGGACTCCCGTTCACAATGTTCGGGTCGCCCTGCTCAAAGGGCGCACTAACTACATCTGTCTGCGGCGGCTGGCGGCCATGCGCTCCCGCCGCGATCTGTCGCCGCGCGAGCTGAGCGTGCTGGCTCGCGTCCTCGTCTGGCTCCACTCCACCAAGAGCGGCGACCAGTCGGAGCTTTTCCTGCCCACCACCCGCGACAGGGCCGTGTGGCTCTCCGTGGCGGCCAACAACGAGAGCTGTCTGCCCGATCAGTGCTCGCACGCCCACCGAGGCCGTTGCTACTTCTATCAGGCCCGCCGCCGAGCCGAGAACGCCCACCTGATCATCATCAACCACGCCCTGCTACTCTCCGATGTCGCGGTGGAGAACCGCGTGCTGCCAGAGTACAAGAACCTTATTGTTGACGAGGCGCACCAACTGGAAGCCGCCACTACCCAGCAACTCAGCTTCGCCAGCGACGAGCGGCAGATGACCCGCCTGCTGAGCGGTTTGTACACCCAGCGCGATGCCCGGCCCGGTGGCCTGCTCCCCGACCTGCTCGCACGCTGCCAGCAGGCACTGCCCCTGGAGGTCCGCACTCAACTGGCCGCCTACGTCACGCCAGTCCAGGCACTGGTGAGCCGTTCCCACAGGCAAGTCGTCGAATTCTTCGACGCTATGCACAACTTCGTGGAGGACCAGGAGTTGCTGCGCAGCGGCAGCACCTACAACCAGCGCATCCGCGTCATGTCGGGCTTGCGCATTCAGCCCGCCTGGAGCAGCGTGGAGATCGCCTGGGACAACACGGCCGACACCCTGCGCCGTCTGGCGGATCGGTTGCAGAAGCTAGTCGGCGGCCTCAACGAGTTGATCAAATACGACATCCCGGATCACGAAGAGACGGTGGAGAACCTGGTAGACACGACGCAACACGTGAGGGAGCAGGTGGCACAGATCAGCGCGCTGGTCAGCCAGCCCGCAGCGGCGTCCATCTATTGGATGGAGATCGCCCCGCCGGAGCGAGGGCGGCACCTTTCGCTGCACGTGGCCCCTTTGCACATCGGCCCGCTTGTGGACAAGTATCTCCTCATGCCCAAGGAGACAGTGATCCTCACCTCCGCCACGCTGCGCGCAGCGGGTGACTTCGACTTCATCCAGGAACGGCTGCACGCCTGGGAGGCGGACACTTTGGCCGTAGGTTCGCCCTTCGACTACGAGGCCTCCACCTTGCTCTACCTGCCCACTGACATCCCTGAACCGAACGCACCGGGCTACCAGCGGGCCGTGGAGCGGACGCTGGCCGCTCTGATCGTCGCCACCCGAGGGCGCACGCTGGCCCTGTTCACGTCCTACAACCAGTTGCGTCGCACAGCCAAGGCCATCGGGCCTCGTCTGGCCGAGGAAGGGATCACCGTGCTTGAGCAAGGGGGCGGCGGTTCGCGGGCCCAACTGCTGGAGAGTTTCCGCACACTCGAAAAGGCGGCGCTGCTGGGCACGCGCAGCTTCTGGGAGGGGATTGACGTCCTGGGGCCAGCGCTGAGCTGTCTGGCCATTGCTCGGCTGCCCTTCTCCGTGCCCACGGATCCTATCGTCGCCGCCCGCAGCGAGAGCTACGACGAGCCTTTCTACCAGTACTCGGTGCCGGAGACCATCCTGCGCTTCCGGCAAGGGTTCGGGCGTCTGATCCGTTCCAAGACCGACCGCGGCGTGGTGGTGGTGCTTGACCGCCGTTTGCAGACCAAGGCCTACGGCCAGTTCTTCCTCGATTCCCTGCCCGAATGCACGGTGCGCCGTGGCCCCCTCGCCAATCTGCCTCAGGCGGCAGCGCAGTGGATTGATGGCTAGGCTGCGCACCTGACGCGAGACGCGGACAGTGCAAACTCCGAAGGCCGCTGGTTGACATCCTTGGTCTTCTGAAGTATAATCTCAACAGTCTGGTCAATCCAGACGCGGAAGGGGAAAGAAAGAAAGAAGGAAAGCAGAGGCCGCCCCTATCACTGAGATAGAGGCCCTGCATTGGAGGATCAGGAGGAAGAAGATCGAACATGATCGCCGTGCACCATCTGCGCAAAGGCGTGACCATTGAGCTGGACGGGGGACTGTTCCGCGTCCTAGAGTATTCACATCACAAACCGGCCCGCGGCCCGGCCATCATCCGCACCAAGCTGCGCAACCTGCGCAGCGGGGCGACCATCGACCGCACCTTTGGCTCCGGCCAGAAGGTGGACGATGTTCGGCTGGATCATTCCTCGGTACAATATCTCTACACCGACGGAGAACTGTACTACTTCATGGACACGAAAACGTACGAGCAACCTGCTCTCTCAGCCCAGATCCTGGGCGATGCCGTCAACTACCTGGCTGAGAACCTCATCCTGGAACTGGAGGCCCATGAGGGCGAGCCGATTGCCATCGAGTTGCCCACGACGGTTGATCTGGAAGTAGTGGAGACGGAGCCCGGATTCGCCGGCGACACGGCCACCGGGGCCGTGAAGGAAGCTGTGCTCTCTACGGGCCTCAAAGTGAAGGTGCCGTTGTTCGTCCAAGAGGGAGACACAATCCGTGTGGACACCCGCAACGGGACGTATGTCACGCGGGTGTAGCGAGCCGTACAACTTGCCTTCTTTCCTGTTTGCTGGTATAATTTACATCGGTTGGGGTTGAGATTCCCCTGCCGGAGCGCCACCCTAGCTCAATCGGCAGAGCAAGCGCTTCGTAAGCGCTAGGTTATCGGTTCAAGTCCGATGGGTGGCTCCATCGCCCAGAAAGCCCCGACCCCCGTCTGGTTGGGGCTTTTCGCGA
>Ga0209121_10004950_pt1 | contig 12261 bp, 7 predicted proteins | sample Cruoilmetagenom3_FD_187292 | JGI IMG/M metagenome (GOLD analysis project Ga0209121, IMG submission 187292) | Oil polluted marine microbial communities from Coal Oil Point, Santa Barbara, California, USA - Sample 3 (SPAdes) (version 2) | ecosystem: Environmental > Aquatic > Marine > Oil seeps ... | reverse complement strand
GTCACCAATACGAAACACCACATTCCCCCAAGTGCATCCGGATAACAATCCGGTGCCGGTAAAGCGGAAAAAATCAAAGTTGGTGTTGGCGACTGGTCAATGGTTTCAGTGGTCGTTTCTGGTCCAGGTGTAATGGGAATCAATAATTTAGTCCCGGGACCCATTGCACGTGGGTTGACCGTAGGGTTGGCTGTCATGAGCGCTTGAGGGTTGATGTTATAGTAGAAGGCAATGCCGTACATATCATCTCCTTCTCGCACTTCATAAATTACCTGGGTTGCAGTTGGTGTAGCTGTCGGAGAAGGTGAGGGCGTGAGGCTGCCTGTTGGCGAAGGGCTGGTCGTTGGTCTTTCAGTTGGAAGAGGCTGTTGTGTTCCTTCCAATGTGGGGGTTGGGGTCAATGTGTCTGTGGATGCTACCTGTGCACATGCAGACAGAAGAAACCCCAGCAACAACAAACCGTAAAGGGAAAATCGGCATTGCTTGTGCATGGGGGGATTATACCAGTGAAGATTATTTGCTCCCAAGATATGCCGCAGCAGTAAATTAAGTTGGAGATTGAGGAAATCAATAGAGGTTGGGCAAGGGAGGATTCTGAACAAGGTCTTTATGTCCATGCTCAGAGCTGAATTGACTTTACTGTCCCGGCATGCTACAATGCTTTTCGAAAGCAGCAGGTAAATGACCGGGGACGGTCATGTGTACAACTTGGCATGATTATTGATGAAAAAATAACAATACTTCGCCCTGACCGGCCTGATGCCGCAGGGCGTTTTTTAATGAAGTACCATCACGATCACTATCAAATTGACATCTAATGGGATATCCCATTTAAAAATTTACATACAAATAAGTGATATTTTCAAGGAGGAAAGTATTAAATGAAAGACAATAAAATACTGAGAATTATCCCGATTGGGGGGCTTGGTGAGGTTGGGAAGAACATGACGATCTACGAGTATGGGAATAATATCCTGATCGTGGATGCAGGCATCATGTTTCCGGAAAACGACATGATTGGGATTGATTACATCATCCCTGATTTTAAGCATTACCTCAAGGACAAAAAACATCTCGTGCGCGGCATTATCTTCACCCATGGACACGAAGATCATATTGGTGCGATCCAGCATGTGTTGGAAGAATTCAACGTACCGATTTATGCCACGAAACTAACTCGCGGTCTGATTGAAGTTAAACTGAGTCGCCATGGCCTAGTACACAAAGCCGATTTGCGCACCGTCAATGCTGGCGATCGTGTTCAAATCGGACCATTCAAAGTCGATTTTTTTCATGTCTGTCATTCGATACCCGATGCCGTGGGGCTTGGTATTGAAACACCGGCTGGATTGATCGTTCATTCAGCAGATTACAAGTTTGATCATACACCGGTCGATAACTGGCCTACGGATTATGCAAAGCTTGCAGAATTTGCTGAACGGGGCGTTCTCGCACTACTGGCGGAGTCAACTAACGCAACTAAGCCTGGTTGGACGAAATCTGAGCGGGTGATCGACCGTGCGCTTGATGAGGTTTTCGAAAAAGCGGAAGGCCGCATATTAGTGGCCACTTTCGCTTCATTGATCTCACGGATGCAGCAGGTTGCAAAGGCAGCTGAGCGGCACGGCAGGAAAATTGCTTTTACAGGCCGGAGTATGGTCGACAACATGAAAATGGCTCGCGATCTGGGCTATGTTGATTTCCCCGAGCGATTGGAGGTTTCCATTGAAAAGGCGCTTTCGCTGCCGGACAAACAAGTTGTACTGATGGTGACCGGATCACAAGGTGAACCCCGTTCCATTATGGGACGGCTTGCCAATGGGACCAATCGAAAATTTGATATCCGTAAAGGGGATACCATTGTTCTCTCATCCCAAATCATTCCCGGCAACGAGGAATCTGTCTTCAGGACAATCAACAATTTATTCCGCCGCGGGGCAGATGTGATCTATGAATCGATTGCCCCGGTTCACGTTTCAGGGCACGCCAGTCAGGAGGAAATGAAATTACTTCTGCACCTGGTGCGGCCAGAGTATCTCATTCCAATCCATGGCGAATTGCGCATGCTCAAGCAGCATGCTAAGCTTGCCGAAGAAGTTGGAATCCCGAAAGAAAATATCATCGTCGTTGAAAACGGGCAGATTATCGAATTTGTTAATGGAAAATTACACATCGGAGAACGAATCCCAGGAGATTATATTTTTGTGGACGGCAGTGGTGTAGGGGATGTGGATAGAAGCATTGTTCGTGAGCGGGAGACGTTGGGAAGAGATGGAATTCTGGTTGTTGATGTGGATATCAACAAGAAAAGTGGTCAACTCATTGGGAAACCGAATATCCTCACGCGAGGGTTTATGCTGCCTGAGGATTTAGATATGATGATGGATGGGCTGAACAAGCAGATCAAAAAAACTGTTGAAAAATCAAGTGGGGAATTGGAAAGAGAGATTATCCAATCTGTCAAATCATATTTATATCAAGAGACAAAGCGAAGTCCATTTATCTTTGTCACAGTCAATAGAATCTAATATTTCTCACAAGGAAAACGCGAAGTGTGACAGCACTTCGCGTTCCATATTTTTTATTACCTTTTTTGGGGGCATTACCTGTTGATGATGCTACGTCAGTTTGAAATCCATGAAAATCCTTCCTTAAAATTCTAAATATTTTAAGACTTCTTAACTTTGAAAAGATTCCAGCATGCTATAATTCACTAAACACATGCGTCTTGGGTCACTTAAAAAGGACGCAATTTTTATCTAAATCACTTGCGGTCGTTTACTATTATGTCATTTGTCCATCTGCACGTTCATTCAACCTACTCAATATTAGATGGCTTCAGCAAAATTAAGCCGCTTGTTCAACGTGCAAAAGAACTGGGCATGCCTGCCCTGGCATTGACCGATCATGGCACGATGTATGGTTCCGTAACGTTTTTTGATGCAGCGGTGGAGGCTGGAATAAAACCAATTATCGGTTTGGAAACATACCTCTCACCTCGCAAAATGACGGATCGGGATCCGAAGTTTGATAAAAAGGCTTTCCACCTTTTGCTGCTTGCGGAGAATATGACAGGCTACCAGAATCTGCTCAAAATCGCTTCAGCATCACAGTTGGAAGGTTTTTATTACCGACCAAGGATCGATCGAGCTTATCTCAAAGCTCATAACGAGGGATTGATCGCAACATCAGCCTGCCTGTCAGGGGAAATTCCACAAGCGTTACTTAATAATGACACTCAACGGGCAGAAAGCGCTTTGAAATGGTACCTGGAAGTGTTTGGACCGGATCGTTTTTTCATTGAACTCCAATCACATCAAATTCCCGGCTTACAGAGAACCAATCAGCAGTTGATCAACCTTGGCGAACAATACCAAGTTCCATTCGTCGCGGCAAATGATGTTCACTATATCAATCCAGAAGATGCTCGATATCAAGATGTTTTGCTTGCGATCCAAACAGGCGCCCTAATGGCTGATCCTGATCGTATGCGTATGGGGGATGAGACGTATTATTTACGATCTCCAAAGGAAATGAAAGCGCTGTTTGGGCACGTGCCTGGTGCAATTGAAAACACCTTGAAGATAGCTGAGCGATGCGAAGTCGACCTTACACCAACAGGCTATCACCTGCCGCTGTTCGAAGTCCCTGAGAATGCAACAGCCCAATCCTATCTGCGCCACCTGTGTGATGAGGGTTTGAAAGGGATTTATGAAGAACGTGCGGAAAGCCCAGAGATACAGGAGCGGTTGAATTACGAATTAGAAGTGATCCACGAAATGGGTTTTGATGCCTATTTTCTAATTGTCTGGGATTTGTGTCAGTATGCCAAAGAGAATAATATCTGGTACAACGCCCGCGGCTCTGCTGCAGGCTCACTGGTTGCTTATGCATTGGATATTAATTTAATAGATCCCTTGAAGCACGACCTGATGTTCGAACGATTTCTACAAAAAGGGCGTGTCAATATGCCGGATATTGACCTGGATTTCCAGGATGATCGCCGTGCAGAGATGATGCAGTATTGCGCCAAAAAATACGGCCATGATAAAGTTGCTCAAATCATCACCTTTGGTACCATGGGCGCTCGCGGATCTATCCGCGATGTTGGTCGTGTGATGGACATCCCCATCAGTGAAGTGGATAAGGTCGCTAAGTTAATCCCCGCCATCCCGGGGAAACCTGTCACAATTAAAGAAGTATTGGCTGAATCACAGGAATTACAGCAAGTTTACAACTCTGCTCCTTTCTATAAGGAACTTATCGATACTGCCAGCGAAATGGAAGGCACCATACGGAATGCTGGCACCCATGCTGCGGGAGTCATTATCACTGACAAACCCATTGTCGAATATGTGCCACTGCATCGCCCCACGAACCAGGCTGATGACAACCCGGTGAACACCATCACCCAATACGAGATGTCAGTGATCGACCATCTTGGTTTGCTTAAGGTCGACTTTTTGGGATTGACCACGCTAACGATCATGGCGCGTGCTTGTGAGCTGATTAATCAGCGTCATGGAAAAACCTTCGATCTACGGTCAATACCTACTGACGACCCTGAGGTTTTTGATTTTATCAGCCGGGGGCACACAACAGGCATGTTCCAGCTTGAAGGAACAGGGATGACGCGTTATATCATGGAGATGAAGCCCCATGAACTGGCGCATGTGATCGCCATGATCGCGCTATATCGACCGGGCCCCATGCAATTCATCCCGGATTACATCAAACGTATGCATGGCAAAGAAAAACCTTCCTATCGTCACCAGGCATTAGAGCCCATTTTCAAGAGCACTTTTGGCATCCCTATCTACCAGGAACAGATCATGCAAGCTGCCATGCAGTTGGCTGGTTATGAGGCAAGCGATGCTGACAGCCTAAGAAAAGCGATTGCCAAGAAGAAAGAGAAAAGCCTGAGCTCACATCGCAGGAAATTCATCAAAGGCGCACAGGAACACACCCATATGAGCAGGCGGGATGCTGAGGAGATCTTTACGGATTGGGAAAATTTTGCACGGTATGGATTTAATAAGAGCCATGCCGCCGATTACGGTGTGATAGCGGTTCAAACCGGCTACTTAAAATACCATTTCCCAGTTGAATACATGACCGCGCTGCTCTCAGCATGGAAAAATGATACTGACAAAGTTTCCACTTACGTGGGAGGTTGCCGGTCATTGGGAATCGAAGTTTTACCACCGGATATCAACAGCAGTGATTATGATTTCAGTATTGAGGACCGCGAAAATAAAGACCCTGCAATCCGTTTTGGATTAGGGGCGATTAAGAATGTCGGTCATAATCCGGTCAATCTTATCCTGGAAGCAAGATCACAAGGTCTTTTTAAAGACCTGACAGATTTTGCAGAGCGTGTGAACCTGCAGCAAATTGGAAAGCGTGCTTTGGAATGCCTGATCAAGGTTGGCAGTCTGGATCGTTTTGGTCCTAGATTAGCACTGCTTAGAGATTTGGAACGAATAATAGCAGTCAGCCATAGTCTTTTCAGCGCAAGAGCAGTCGGGCAGATACGACTCTTTGGCAAATCTCAACGGATTACACTTTGTGAAGTTCATGCAACTGATAAACGGGAAGAACTCAATTGGGAGCGTGACCTGATCGGATTATATGTGTCTGATCACCCTCTCAGTCCCTATCAACAGACGCTTGGGGAGCGAGTAACTCATTTTTCTTATCAACTGGCAGAGGTTGAAGAAAACGGCAAAGTGATCGTTGCTGGCATGGTTGATCGTTTCAGGCAGCATCTAACGAAAACCGGTAAGAATATGGGCTTTGCCACATTGGAAGATTTATTTGGGAAGATAGATTTGGTTATTTTCTCTCAAGCATGGGGAAAATACTATCATCTCATGGAAATCGACAATGTGCTTATAGCAGAAGGTCGTCTGGATAACTCTCAAGGTGACCCAAAATTATTAGTAGACAAACTAACCAAAGTAGCCCTGGAAGATCTCAAGGTTCAGGATTCTAAGAACCCAAAACCAGGGTTTGGGGACATACCAGAAGATGATTTCATGGAAGAATTTCTACCTGGTTTACCGTTTGATAAAATTACTCCAAAGGGCACTGAGGAACAACAGACAGGGTATCTGCCTCCTGTTGAAAAGGCCAGGACTCCAAATACAGACACTACAGATCCCAATCTTGATGATCTATCGAGCAGCATCTCTGATGAAAAAGAGAATATAGATATTCCTTCCAACAAGATCCAACCGAATAATACCGCAAGTTATGCAGAACAAAGCACAAAAACAGCCACAGCAACAGCTACACAGGTGCTGGAACGTTCAGCACCTTCCAATAGCTATCACATGCTCAAAGCTTCGCTGCTGAAAGTGGAACCTTTGCCAGACCCGGAACAAAAGCCGCGCTGTATTTTCGTCACAATTAATTCATGTGGTGATAAGCACAAGGATGTCCGACGACTGCGTCGAATCCATGACATACTAATCTCCCGCCCGGGAAGGGATCAGTTTGCATTTAGAGTTTATGAGAATGGTATTTGGTACGAAATTAACTTCCCCAACCTCACCACTGGCCTGACAGAACCCCTGATCCAAAAATTAGAGGGCTTGATAGGGGTAAACAATATCTGCATTACGCAGATCTTGTAACCAACGCAGGTATGTTTTCAGTTATTTTGTTATTCGTCATTTATGTGACCTCCAGCATTGTTTTTTACTTTACCCACCAAATTTATTTCAGGTAAAATCCAGAAGATTATTGAAGTTCTGAATGGACCAGATATGCCTCACATGAATATCGACATGAATCCAATATCTCATATTACCGTTGATGCCATTGGTCAACCCGGGGAACGGGTTTTTTACCTGCAGGGGAAGAATGAAGATCAGGACGTTACCTTACTAGTTGAAAAATTTCAAATCCAAACATTAGCACTGGCTATCGAAAATTTGATGTCGGAATTACAGGAAAAGCTGCCCGATCTTGCCGCTGCCTCACCTGATTATAAAGAAGAAGATATGATTCTGGAGGTACCTTTGGATCCAATTTTTCGTGTAGGTGAATTAAGCCTGGGGTATGATCCGGAGACTGATCTGATGGTTTTAATTGCAAAAGAAGGTCCCCTGGAAAATCCAAATCCCGAAGATGAGTCGCCAAGTGAGATACGATTTTGGTGTACTCGCTCCCAGTTGTGGGCTTTGGGACGTTGGGGTATTGAACTGGCCAGCCGTGGACGTCCTGTTTGGCCTTCAACTGGTGAGCCAATCCTTCCCCCCGGAGAATTTTCACCTAAGAATAACGGTCATAAAACCACTCCCTGAAAACATACACATCATGGAGAAAAATTTAATCCTCTCAGTGTTGCGCGAGGGCGTAATGCAGATACAGGGCAGGTTCATCTATGGTTTAAACTATACTTTTATGGTCACCTGTTCTTATAAAAGGCAATCGTATAAGGCGAGTTGTAAACCTCTCCAGGGCGAGTTCTCTTTGTGGAATTTTCCGGTTCAAACACTTGCGAAACGCGAAGTTGCAGCCTATTTGATCAGTGAGTGTTTGGGATGGGATCTTGTTCCCCCCACCGTTCTTCGGATTGAAGATGCTCCCCTGGGTCCAGGTTCCTTGCAATTCTTCATTGAACATGACCCAGACCATCATTATTTCAAATTTTCGTCAACAGAAAAGAAGAAATTACCTCAGGTTGCCCTATTTGATTCTTTGACAAATAATGCTGATCGTAAGGCTGGTCATCTACTAACCGATCCTGATGGAGAATTATGGCTGATCGATCATGGGCTAAGTTTTCATGAAGATGATAAACACCGAACAGTCATTTGGGACCATGCAGGTCAGTCTATTCTCAAAGACTTGTTGGCAGATACCAAGAGAATGCGGTCATCCCTTTCAGAAGGAGACCACATGTACAAGGCGATTGAGCAATATTTAACAGAGCGGGAGATAAAGGCAACCCAAGAACGGGCCAAAAAATTGCTAACGGGTCGATTCCCCAGCACTCCTGAGGATCGACGTGTTTATCCCTGGCCATTGGTATAATGTGAGAAGCGGCCATGATATTCAAAAACAAAACACGCATCATCTTTAATGCTTCCCAACTGCTAACCCTGGCAGGGGGGCCTCAACGTGGGGACCACCTGGGCGACCTGGGTATCATCAAAGGGGGAGCTGTGGTTGTGGAAGGCGACATCATCCGGGCTGTGGGTGAAAGCAAGGCATTAATAGAAGCATACCCTCAGGCGATCCCCTTTGACGCACAGGGTCGCGTTGTTTTGCCAGGGTTTGTTGATCCACATACGCATATGGTTTGGGCGGGAGACCGTGCTCATGAGTTCGAAATGCGTCTTCAGGGAAAATCTTATTTAGAGATTTTGGCCAGTGGCGGTGGGATCCTTTCAACAGTCAAAGCCACCAGTTCAGCTTCGTTAGAAGAACTCATCAGCCAGACCCGATCAAGAGTACAAGCAGCATTTGCTTATGGCACGACCACAGCAGAAGTAAAAACTGGATACGGTCTGAATTGGGAGACTGAGTTGAAGCAAATGCGTGCAATTCTACTGCTGAATCAGGAAGGACCTTTAGAACTTGTACCAACTTTTCTTGGCGCACATGCTATCCCACCTGAATTTTGGGAAAAACCGGATGGATATGTCGATTTAGTATGTAATTCTATGATCCCTGCGCTGCACAGCTGGTGGACATCTCATCAGCCAGGCGAAGGCTTACCATTTGTGGATGTTTTTTGCGAAAAAGGGGCTTTTGATTTACTGCAAACCCGCCGGATACTGCAGACAGCCAGTGATTTTGGCTTTCCATTGAAAATCCATGTTGATGAGTTTGAGAATTTAGGCGGCGCATCCCTGGCGGCTGAACTAAGTGCCACGTCTGCAGATCACCTGGTAAAGACCTCCATGAAGGATATCCAGATGCTGGCAAAATCTGATACGGTTGCTGTTTCACTGCCGGGCACACCTTTTGGGCTGAACGAAACGGAATACACACCTGTCAATGATATCCTGGCGGCTAACGGGCTTCTCGCATTGGCAACGGATACCAATCCAGGGACGGCCTGGTGTGAGTCAATGCAGTTTGTCCTGGCGCTTGCCTGCCGAAAGATGGGGTTGACTCCTGCACAAGCCATTGCTGCAGGGACGATCAACGCCGCAGCAGCATTGAACAGGGAGGACAACATCGGTTCCATTGAATTGGGTAAGCAAGCTGACCTGCTGATTTTGAGTGTGGATGATTATCGACATCTTGGATATCGTTTTGGCACCAATCTTGTAGCCCATGTTATCAAAAAAGGCAGGATTTTCCGCTCAGACAACCTGCCTTTGACGTCATTTACATAACCAGTGTAAAGGTACTATGATAGACAATCTTGAAAACATTTTATATATCATCGCTGCTGGCGTATTGTTATTCGCTGGTATTTTCATCCTTCGAAACGTGATACGGGTTGCCTGGAAAATTGCCCGTTTAGTCTTGATCATCCTTGCAATATTATTGATTGCTGGCTACTTTCTTGGATTTGTAGATATTGGCTTGCCATGGCCAAAGATTTTCTAGAGAAATTGATTAGATAATGGAATCTGTTACACTAGAAGAAGCAAAGACCTGGTATGCGGATGCTGATCCTGTTCATGATTTTGATCATGTCCTGCGCGTATATCGAATTGCAGAACGCTTGGCAATCGCAGAGGGCGCTGATTTGGATATTGTTAGAGCAGCAGCTTTATTACATGATTCTCGGGGAAGTGCCCCTGGAATATCAGGTAATTCCCGCATGGAACACCACATTACCTCAGCGAATTTCGCTGGCAACGTGCTGGCTGAGAAAGGTTGGCCAGACGAGGGAATTAAAGCGGTACAGCATTGTATCCTGACCCACCGTTATCGCGGGCATGAAGAAGTTCCACAAACCATTGAAGCGAAGGTGTTATTTGATGCAGATAAACTGGATGTATTGGGAGCGATCGGAGCTGCCCGAACCATTGCTTATGCTGCTATTGAAAATCAACCTTTCTTTTCAGAACCCTCACAGCAATTTTTGCAAACCGGAGAAAAACAACCTGGTGAACCGCATTCTTCTTATCATGAATTCTTATTCAAGCTGCGGCATGTCAAAGAACGCATGTTCACCCAAAGTGGAAAAGCTATAGCAAAATCACGGTATGCTTACCTGATGGATTTTTACGAACAATTACGGGCTGAAGTGCAGGGAGAGCGGTGAGATAGGGCAGTTTTCCCATATGGTAGAATCGGATTGATTGAAAAAGCAGGTTGTTGGCTTCCTCCATTCTTTTGAGAATATCAAGATGAAAAGGTTGTACATCATTTAACCACCAGAAAATCACAAGTGATTCAAGAAGTAACGCCCAAACTGGCTGTCATTATTATCAATCACCATCATGGTGATATGTTAAAGCGTGCAGTTGAATCAATTATGAATTCGTCCTACGATAAACCTTACCAGGTCTTTGTCATCAATAATCTCAAGGACGATGCTACAAAAAAATGGCTGACGCAGGCTTTCCCGGATATCGAATTAATAGAAAATGATAAGCCAAAAGGTTTTGCCAGCAATAATAATCAAATCATCGCAGAGCATGCCGATTTTGATTATTACTTACTCGTAAACCCGGATGCAACCTGTCTATCTGGGATGTTGTCACAACTCATTGTTGTCATGGAAGACAATCCCAAAATTGGTGTTGCTGGCCCCAGATTGATAAACCCTGACGGTACTGTTCAACCATCCCGAAGGCGATTTGCTTCCTTTCTCGTATTGCTTGTTCGTGCGCTCCATATCGACGTGTTATTTAAAGGTTTAGCTGTAGTTGATCACTATCTGATGAATGATGTCGAATTCAATGATATTGCGGAGGTTGACTGGATAACAGGTGCTGTTATGATCCTGCGAAAAAAAGCGCTGGAGGATGTAGGATTATTTGATGAACGTTTCTTTATGTATTTTGAAGATGAAGATCTTTGCTGCCGGATGTGGCAGCAAGGCTGGAAGGTGTGTTATCTTAATGCAGCTGTGGCTTATCACGAGCATATCGCAGAAGGGCGTAAGAAGATATTTAGCAAGGCCAACTTCCATCACATCGGAAGCGCGTTTAAAATGTTATTAAAATATCAAGGAAGAATCGTCCGGTGTTATGATAAAGGTGCTGTAAACAGAGCTCCCCTTTCTACTGGAAAGTGACGATGCGACCAAAGTCAAATCACAAAATTGAGACAACCCTCATTGAAAATCGCAGCTGGATTGTAAACATCCTGCTGATGTTTGTTGATGTTTTGACGATCAGCCTAGCTGTGCTCTTATCAGCTGGTACCCGTTATTTATTAGAACCTATCATGGGTGGAGCGGTTAACTGGTCTTTGATCGTAAACAGTTTGGTCTTCTACGTGATCTTCAATCTCGTGCTGGCCTGGTTGAATGGATTGTATCCAGGATTTGGCCTGGCGGCTGTTCATGAGATGCAGAAAGTACTTTATGTTGTTACCCTGGCGTCTGTCTTTCTGGGTGTATTCCTGTTTTTACAACAGCTGGCCTTAGCTTATTCCCGGAGTATTTTTATATTCACATGGATCCTATCAGCATTATTTATGATGTTGGGACGCTTTGCGGTGCGGAATCGCTTTTCGCGTTTCAAGTGGTGGGGAATCCCAATGGTAATCATTGGTTCATGTGAAAATGCAACACCAGTTATCGAAAAGTTGATCCAGAGCCGGCGCTTAGGTTTCCGACCGGTCTTTTTCTATGATCCCAATTCTAAATCCAATGCTCCCGTTCATAATGTGCCTGTTGTGGAAAGTAAACAGGCACTCCAGTCGCTCGTGAAAGGCGCTGAAATCAAGCATGCGGTATTTACCAATCCCATGGACGATATCACCTCTAAAGAATTTTACTGGATGCGCGATGTATTTCCTAATATCCTGTTTACTCTTAACACAGCGCCTTTTGGTTCACTATGGGTGAGAACAATTGATTTGCATGGTACGCTTGCGATTGAGACGAATTACCACTTACTCAACAAGCGTGAGACAATCATTAAGCGAATTCTGGACATGATCATCACCGTTTTATTACTGCTGGTGACCTTCCCAATACTCATCATTTTGGCAGTGCTGGTCCGTCTTAATTCCAAGGGTCCGATTCTATATACCCAAAAGCGATTAGGGATAAACGGTGAAACATTTAACAGTTTCAAGTTCAGAACGATGTATGAAAAGGCTGAGGAAAAACTG
>Ga0209121_10004949_pt1 | contig 12261 bp, 12 predicted proteins | sample Cruoilmetagenom3_FD_187292 | JGI IMG/M metagenome (GOLD analysis project Ga0209121, IMG submission 187292) | Oil polluted marine microbial communities from Coal Oil Point, Santa Barbara, California, USA - Sample 3 (SPAdes) (version 2) | ecosystem: Environmental > Aquatic > Marine > Oil seeps ... | reverse complement strand
CTGGCCAAAGGCAGAACGGACTGCAAAACATCTGTCCAGGCAACCGACGCAAGTCCGCCTGCAATTGTATACGCCTCTGTAAATTGTCTCTTTGTCCAAATGTTGTAGATGTGATTATTCGTTATCTGGCTAAAAGCAGCTCCCAAAGTTCCGCATATCCCGGTCTGCTCACAGTTGAATATCGTGTTGTTTCTTATGATGTGAGAACCGATTTTATCTTTGGCCCAACCATCCGCTAACACCCTCACGATGACCTCATTATAGTGCTGGGCACCGCCCTTGTTTCTGTCGTTAGACCATACGTTGTGACCGCTTTTCCTGTCTTTGCCCAAAGTGATGCCGGAACATTTAGAGTTGCTGATGACATTGTTTTCAATCATCCACATACCCCGCCCCCCAGGGTGTTCGAGCACATCTTTAAGAACGGCGAACTCAGCGGCGGGTAAGCATAAAAGATTTAGCAAACTTAGCCTTGTAGAAAAGCATATACAAACGTAAAATATAAGAAGGATTAATGACACTTAGGCAAACTATGTACCAACATCGCTGCCTGAAAGGTATCCAATGCAATGTACTTAGTTGATGTAAAACACTTTTTGTTTCTGTTTCTGGTTTTCTTCTGCTCGATATCAGGACAGCTTTTGTATGCAAAATCGTCTCACCAGCAAATCGAGGATGAAGTAGCTTCAGATGGTATCGTGGTGAAGAAAGTCCTTGACCTCAATGATGCAGGTGAGAATCTCCTCAAACCGGAAGCCTGGCAACCCTGGCAAAAAGGTTACGAACAGCAAGGCAACGTTTTCTCCTGCGACAACGGCGCCGATGCCCAAGTCCAGCGAGGTATCTCCCAGACCATCATATTGAACCAAACCAAACCCGAACCCATTGTAGCTGTGGCCTGGAGCAAGGCTGAAGGGGTTGGGGGAGGTCTAAATAACGACTATTCTCTGTATCTGGATATTATCTATTCCGATGGAACTACACTATGGGGTCAGACCGACCGATATGATATTGGCAGTCACGACTGGGAAAAAGCTCAGGTCTTCGTATTTCCGGAAAAGCCGGTCAAATCAGTTTCTTTTCACATGCTCTTGCGTCGTCATTCCGGCAAGGCTTGGTTCCGCGCTCCAGCACTGCGTGTGATAAGACCGCCAACGGGTGCATGCTTGTTTGACGGTGTGCCGGTCTCGCCTGTACATTCTGCAAAAGAGGGATTCCAGGTACGCGATATAGCAACCGGAACAGACTTTGTTTCTCTCGAACATTATGCTCTTGGTCTTGAACTTAAATACCAAAAGCAGCAGCAATCCCACGGTGTCACTTTCTTCGATGTCTCCATTTCCGATACGACCGGCAAGGATCGTGCGATTACCCTGATTTATACCATCCCAATGCCCAATAAAAACTTGGTGTGGCTCCATGGTCCACGTCGAAATGTGTCTGTTGAGCCAGAGCGTGAATATCTTAACACATCCAGTTTTTCCGCAGGTGCCAACGGTCAGCTCTCACGCTATCCTTTCGCAGGAGTAGCCGGTAAAGAACAAGGCTTTGGCATTGGCATCGACCTGGCTTATCCGGCATTTTTCCGGGTTGGCTACAATTCAGGAACAAAAGAACTATTTCTTGCTTACGACATCGGTCTTGCTCCCCAGAAGCCTAAAGCACACTTGCGGTTCTGCAAATTTAACTTTGATTCGAAATGTCAGTTTCGTGCAGCCCTGGCCCGATTCTACGAAATTTTTCCTGATTATTTTCGCTGTCGTACTCCTCAACAAGGTTTCTGGATGCCTTTTGCCAGGATCAGTGAGGTCAAGGACTGGCAGGACTTTGGTTTCAAATTCAAGGAAGGCACTAATGAAACCAAGTGGGACGATGAGCATAAAATTATAACCTTCCGCTATACTGAGCCGATGACATGGTGGATGTCCATGCCAAAAGAGATGCCCCGCACACTAAAGGCTGCCTTGGCTGAAGCACGGCGTCTTGCCCACAAAAAGGGAGATCCTCGTGCCAAAGCCCTTTTCACCAGTGGCTTTCATAGTGAAACAGGACAATTCTCAGCACGTATTCTTAATACTCCCTGGTGTAACGGTGCTGTTTGGAGTATTAACTCCATGCCCAATGTTCAGGGCGAAATTACAGACTTTAAAAACAAATGGAATCCGACACTTCGCAAAAAACTTTATGGCCCTCAGCGCAGTACCGACCTGGATGGCGAATATATCGACTCGAGCGAAGGTTATGTAACGGACGAACTCAACTTCCGCCGCGACCATTTTGCTATTTCCGGAACACCCCTTACTTATGCATTGGACAGCCGCAAGGTGGCTATCTTCCGCGGCCTGGTCGCCTTTGACTACGTTCGAGCCATCGCTCGCGATGTTCACGCTATTGACAAACTTATGATGGCCAATTCTACACCCATCCGACTATGTTGGCTGGCACCGCTGTTGGATGTCATGGGTTCTGAAACGAACTGGAATCCAGGAGGAACATGGCGTCCGATGTCCGACAGCGATATGCTTTATCGCCGTGTCATGTGCAGAAGCAAACCGTATTGTTTTCTAATGAACACTAATTTCGAGGAGTTTTCACATAAACTCGTTGAAAAATACATGAAGCGGTCACTTGCCTATGGTATGTTTCCCGGTTTTTTCAGCCACAATGCTTCTCAGGGCCACTACTTTAGTAGACCCAAACTTTACGAACGCGATCGAGCCCTCTTCAAAAAGTTTGTTCCACTATGCAAGTTGGTTGCGGCAGCAGGGTGGGAACCAATCACACTCGCTCACTCAAGCGACCGCCACATTTACGTCGAGCGTTTCGGCAGCCGGTACCTCACGATTTTCAACGATAGTGCCGAGCGTCGTACTGTAACCATCACTTTAGAAAAAAACGCACCGGCGACAAGCCGCGAGTTAGTGTATGGCAAAACCATCATTTGGGATAAGGGACAGACTGTCCTTACACTCGATGGCGAGAACGTTGCAGTTATTGAGATTGAGTAACTTCAATTAATTCGACGAATCCTGAATGCCTACCTTTTTCAATAGCCGTAAGTGAAGCCGGCGAAATATCAGCCATTCGACTTAACTGTCGCAGCCCGATACCGGATTCAATCCTCAGATTACGAATGCCTCTGCCTAAATCTTTTGGTTCCACAACACAAAACATCCTCCGGTGTTTATTATTTCATATATACCGTTATCGTAAACAGTAACACCGCTGGCCGGGTTGTCAATATTATCTCGCACCGCACAAAGAATGTGACCGGAAATTCTTGATTGCTTAAAAATAAGAGACTGCCTGACCCCGAAGATGTGTGATTGGGCCATGTGTGCGCAGTATCATTCCAATCGGAAGAGAGAGGCTAATACTAAGAGGACATTGAAAACGTTTACTATAAAGTTATTGGGATTTTCAATCATCTGTTTCGGTGCCCTCCGCTGAAGAACAGACAATTTGCATGCCTTCTTCGATGCTTTTAGTTATATGGCATTTGTAGGCAGTTCCTAAGATACCTTCCTGCTGTTCAGAGGACAGTTTTGCGCCAAGGTAGATTTTAGCATCGATTCTGCTGATGCGTGATGGCTTGGCCTCGGACGGGGTCGGTCCCGGGGAGCCGACTTCTATCCGGCGGCTTAATTCGATAGTCATATCCTCGTATGGAATACCTTGCTCTTTGCAGAACTTGGCAATATAGCCGCCAATGCACATCCCAATCGAGGTTTCAAAAAGCTGAGCTGGCCACATTCCTTACCGATTCTCATTGCCATCATCACCACGTCCAGTTGTCACTGTATATCCTTTACATATCGCCGAAAAACGGAATCCGTTTTCATACTTAGCCAGCACTTCTATTAGCTATACCCCACAGAGCATTCTATGAATTCCTTCTGCTGCCATCTTAGCATCGGCAATGGCAGTAACCGCATCTAAATTCAGATTTACTATGTCGCCGCCGGCAAATACCTTGGGAATTGTGGTCATACCGTTGTCGTCGACCTTCACTTTTCTTTGGGGCGTAAACTCTAATTTTTCAAACAGCCCTTTTGGTATGAACGAAAAGTCAGGCGCCTGGCCAATGGCCTCGATTATCATATCACCCTCCAAGAACATCTGCTTTTCCTCATAAAAAGTGGGGCTGAATCTTCCCTGTTCGTCAAATACTGACTTAACCTTCATACATAACAGTCCCTTAATTTTGCCGTCTTCGACTTTAACCTCTTTTGGACCCCAGGCGGGATTGAATTGAATTCCTTCTGCCTTTGCCTCTTCGATTTCATCTTCCGTTGCCGGTAACTCGTCCCAATCTTCCAGAGAAACCGTTTTAGTTACTACCTCTTCATTAGGATATTGCATATATTGCAAACGCAGAGCTTCTCTTGCTACGTCCATAGCCACATTTCCACCACCGATAACAATTATTTCTTTCCCCACTTTAGTTCCTGAACCAATCTTGTTTTCTTGCAGGAATGGAATGGCCAAGAGGGCTTTATCAATGTTTTTGACCTTTGTGGAACGGCTTACAGTTGTTCCTATACCAAGATGAATTGCGTCATATTCTTTTCGAATATCTTCAAACAGAACGTCCTTGCCCACTGTGGTATTGAATCTAAACTCAACTCCCAGAGAAGCAATATGATTGACATCCTTGTCTATCGCGTCAATAGGTAATCTGTAAAGTGGCGGCCCTATCCGCATCATTCCGCCGCCGCCGGGCAGGGAGTCAAATACAACTACCTTATGACCTTTCAAGGTGAGAAAATAAGCTATCGATAAACCGCTCGGCCCTGCACCTATAACAGCAACTTTCTTTCCGGTAGGTTCGGCGGTCCGGAGTTCTAAAGCAGTTTTGTAATCTTTAATAGAATCCGCAACAAACCTCTTGAGCCATCTTACAGCCAGCGCTTCTCCTCGTATACTCAAAGAGCAAGCTGTTTCACAATATTTCATACATATTCTTCCACAGATTGAAGGAATCGGATTATCCTCAAATATTTTCTTTAAGGATTCGCCAGGTTTGTCTTCGTAAACAGCCTTGATATAATCGGAAATCTTCAGATGTGCCGGGCAGGCTTCCTCGCATAACTTGCATTCCAGGCAGCGGGAAGCTTCGGCTTTGGCTTCTTCTTTGCTGTAACCAATAACCTGTTCTATAAAGGATAGTTTCCTTTCATCAGGCGGAACCTCAGGCATAGACACTCGCTGCGGCTCGAACAGAGAGTAATCAATATCTGATACGAATCCCTCATAGTTTTCTTTGCGGTGAGCCAGACTTGCTTTAAGAATAGAATACTCTCCGGAGCTGAGGAAATGCTCTTTATCCGTTTTTTCATCCTTCGGGAAAAAAGCAAAAGTATTCGTATCGAAATGGATATGGAAATAGTCCCTGGATAGTCTCAAGGAACCGGGTGGGCAGATGTCCACACATAAGCCACAAAAACAACATCTGCCGTAGTCAAGTTTGGGTCTTTCATTCTTTATACCTTCGGCAGCTTTGGGCTTCAATTCAGGGATTTCCACCATCTCGATTGCTTCATTTGGACATATATCAGCGCAATTGCCACAGCCTGTGCATTTTTCCCAGTCGTTTAAATGAAAACCCCGGTATCTAAGCGCCGGTTCTTTCTTTTCAAAAGGATACCTCAAGGTGCGAGGTTTTTTGAACAGGAAATTGACTGCCTTGAATGGGCTTAAGATACTGCCTTTTTTGTTTGTTTTTTCTTGTTGAGCAGGTTGAGTAGACATATTATATTTCCTCATTTTAGGCTTAATTTGTTTTCTCTGTTTCTCTTGCCTTTCGGTATCAAGAGCAGAACATAATTGCTGATTTTAACCGGAAATGCCTCAATGTAAAGAGCTAATTGATTAAGAAGGTTTACGAAGCGATTCAACGGGGAAAAAATAAGGGAAAATACCAGCTTCTTGATGTCCAATTATAAGGGCTCTTGTGTTTTAAGAAACTTAACCGTTTCTGTAAAACCATTTGACCAGTATTGAATAGCAAGCTCGTACAGAGGCACCTTGGATAAAAAACCTCCTACGATAAGGGGTTCATTTTCGCCACCCCATCCAAGACAAAACTGTTCAAACTTAAACTGTAGGGCATCAAGAAATTCATGGCTAATTTCCTCGTATGATTGTATCAACTGGAAGTATTGTTCTCCTCTTTGGTCTAAAAGGTCATAGAATTCTGGAGAATTTTCCAAAAACTGCGAAGAATAATTATCAAGAGAATTACAAATTTCTCTCCTTTTGATTTCATCTCGTTCGCTACCTTTCTTTTGCATAAGCTGGATAGCAAGTCGCTGGCCAACATATGTCAATATTGTCAACTCTCTGATTAATTTCTTTTTATCAATGTCTTTAAGGCTAACTATTCCTTTTCCTTCATTTTCGATTATTGACAATGACCCAGGAATACTTCCAATAGATTCCTTCAATTGCCTTGATAGTTCCAAACCAATCATTTGAGTATCTTCAGATTTCTCTCCGGCTTTTCCCGGATTAGAAAACTCACCAGCAACTGTGCTATTTTTTTGTTCGGTTACTGTTCTCCGAGATTCCATCAACTTGCTGATTTGTTCCTTCTCCTCATGGGACAATTTGTGTGAGAATCCTTGAAACCACCCCTTCACTATATATTTCAAAGAAATCGTCTTGTCACGCGCTGCCCATGGTGACTTCCTGGATGGACTGGTAAGAGAAACACCCGTGCCCATTATAAGGATACTTGCATAGATATATGCCGGCCAAATCAGGAGTTGCGATACTATCGGTATATAACCAACACCAGCCATAAAAGAAAGTTGCCATAGAATAAATAGTATCCAGATAATATGCAACTTGCTGAACGGCAAAAAAGGGAAGATTAGAGGCAGAAAGACCAGTGAAAATGACATGATGAGCGTTGGCCATAAAGGTGGTGGCGCATGTCGAACTGCTGCTATGCGGATACCAATGGCAAACCACAGCCCACAAGCAAGAATTATTCCCCAGATAACCCATTCAACAATGGACAAGACAGACACTATTCACCTCGTAATCTGATTTCAGATCGAACATTGATTACATTGTTTTCGTGTAACACTCTATCTTTCTTACAGCACGACCATTTCAGTATTTGAAGGTTCGCCTTCGCCAGCCTTATTTACGGCGATGATACGGTATTCAAGCTCTTTTCCCTTCGGCTGTTCTACTAATGTGGCCTCTGTAATAACTGCCGTTGCGACATCTTCCCACGCTCCCGCCGGTCGTTCCCTTCGCATTACCTTATATGCTGACGGTGCACCGCCATCGACAGGGGCCTTCCAGTCGAGAAATAACCAGCCATCGCCCTGTCTGGGCGCTTCCAAAAGTCTGGTCTGTCCGGGTATGGCTAATGGTGTCGGGGCTTTTTTGCCTGCCCAGCCGATGAGTTTCAATTTGTCATCATCGAAATCGACCGTATTCTCGGCATACCGGATATCGCTTTTCATAGCGTCAGCCAAATCCTCCAGCGCATCATCCTTGCTGGCTGTGGCATCCTCTGCGGCTGCCTGTGCTGCGATAGCAGCGTTCTTGGCGGTCGTATAGGCACTGACCAGAGCGCCCAAAGCCAGCGGTGCTACCGGTGGCGCAGGGTAAATCGCCGCGTTGCCGGTAAGACCTGAAGCAATCGACTGGGCCAATGCTATAACCTCTGCTTCTGTTCTTGGAAATCTTGCCATTTTATCTAAACCCCTTTCAATAAATAACTTATATTCCTTTTTCCCGCCTTGACGGCTCGTTTAACCCATTTACAACGGCTCAATGTAACTTTACAACACTGTGATGTAAGCCTGCAATGCCTTGATGTAACCTTACAATACCACGATGTAACGTTACAATGCCTCAATGTAAGGCGACACTGTCGCTTTGTAACTTTGCAATATCACGATGTAACCTTACTAAGCCACATTGTAAACTCACAACGCCACGATGTAAACCTGCAATTCAACGATGTAAGGCGACACTGTCGCTTTGTAACTTTGTAATGCCACGATGTAAACGTCCTTCTTATGCGTTCTTATCGTATATTGCAAAGAAATCTCTTGCCTTACTCCCAACATACCAAGTGAGGCCTTTATTTGCTGAAAATCCAATAATCACACCAACACCAAACGGAATGGCTTTCTCTGCGGCTTTTCTGGTGAAAGTTATTCCAACTTTTTTAAATATCTGCTTTACTGCTTGTAAAGTTGCACCTTTTAAATATTGCTGTGTCATTTTAACGAATGCCTTTGTGCCAATTTGTTTACCACCTTCTTTAGCAGCTTCATTGATGGCACCCAAGCCTGCAACTATTAAACAAAGCCGCTTTTGTTCTTCGATCTCTATGTTGTGCCCATATACCGTGGCCAGTGCCATTGTCATTTCAATTTGATACTTCATTGAAAGTGCTGCATCTGCTGTAGCTCCTCCAAAAGTTGCAATTACAGTTCCCAATCCTGGAACCACTCCTGCTAAAGCTGTAGCACCTCCAACGAATGCGGTATAATATGAGTAGTTGGAAATGATTTTATCTGTCACAAGTTTGTTGATTTCATCAGAAGATTTAGAATCAGAATACCGCTGTTGGTATTTCTTTAAAAGATTTTCACTTTCCTTTTTAATTACCGCCGGTTCAGCAAGCACCATCTCAATTGCTTTTAGCAAAGCTGGTTTATCATTACCATTTTTCTCACTCATTGTTTTATCTCCTTTTTTCGTGAGTTTATTTTCACAGCACAGCCATTACCGTATTACTTGCTTGTCCAACACCTGCTTTATTTGCCGCTATAACCCGATATTCAAGTTCTGTTTTTTCCGGCTGGTCAACTAAAGTTGCTTCGGTTATTATTGCCGTTGCTATATCTTCCCAGCTTTCACCACTTCTGCGCTGGACTTTGTATGCCTTCGGTTTTCCGCCATCGGCAGGCGCTTTCCAGTCGAGATATACCCAGCCCTTGCCTTGTTTTGAGGCCTCCAGTAAACGCACTTGACCGGGCGGGGCTAATGGGGTTTTGGCCTTTTTGCCCGCCCAGCCAATTAGCTTTAGTTTGTCATCATCGAAATTGACGGTGTTTTCAGCATAACGAATATCGGCCTTCATAACCTCGATGAGTTCTTCAAGGGCTTCTTCTTTGTCGGTGGTGGCGTGCTCGGCAGCAGCACGGGCTGCCAGAAAATTATCGTGTCGGGACTGGTAGATGAGCTTTCTGAATCTTAGGGACATCGGGTGAATCGGCGGTTGCGAGAAAACAGCGTTATTGTCCAGCAGTCCCCGCCATAACTGTTCAGCTAATGCGGCGATTTGGGCTTGGCTTTTAGGAAATCTCGGCATCTATTTTCCTTTTATTTTATCTATCTCCTCCTGCACTTCCTCTGCTCCTTCATCATAAAACTTCTGCTCATCGGGAGCAAGCTCCTTTAGCAATCGCAAGAATTCACCTGCATGCACACGCTCTTCATCAGCAATATCTTTGAGAACTTCCTGAGCCAATTTGTTATCTGTTGATTCTGCAAGCTGCATATACAATTGAATTGCCTCATACTCCGCAGCAACCATGAAGCGAATCGCGCGAATCAATTCTTCTTTAGTAACCTTTCTGTCCTTTGATAGTCCCGAAAAAGGTGTTCCAAATTCTGGCATTGTGATCTCCTTTTCTTACTTATATTATTGTCACTATGATTTATATTGACACAGGCTCAATAGCTTTTACCTTTTCATCATTAGACATCTTTACCAAATGTTCGACTTTACTCAAATCTAAATAATACTGCCATAGAGTAAACCGCCTTAGCGGAAAAGTCAAATCGCTTTTTGACGGTTACTGCTCAGTTTTCTTGGCGCTGCTCATCTGTCTATCTCTGGGGCAACTACATATAGACTTATCATTATATTTCCGACATCAGCAATACTGGCGTTTTCTAATAATTTTTCCAAAATAATCAAGCCATTGGGGTAGGAAGGGGTTCTGAAATGTACCCTGTAAGGTTTATCTTCACCGTTACTAACCAGGTAAAGGCCTAACTCTCCACGTGAAGACTCGCATCTTACATAAGCATCACCTTTGGGTATTTTCCATTTAAACGGGTTTGGTATCTTGTTATAAACGGGGCCTTCAGGCATCGCATCGAGCAGCTTGAATATCATATGAACGCTTTCGATCATCTCATCTCTTATAACCCAAACCCGCGAGTAGGCATCGCCGTCTTCTCTTACGGGAACATTCCAGTCCACCTTGTCGTAAGCGGCATAGGGTTCGACCTTTCTGATATCGTATGGCATCCCTGTTGCCCGCAGGGTTTGTCCGGTTGCTCCCCATTGCTTTGCTTGTTCTTGACTTATTTTGCCTATCCCGTTTGCCCTTTCATAGAATAAGCGGTTATTGAAAAAGGTCGAATCATAATCCGGCACACAGCCGCCTATCGAATGCAGTGTTTTTACAATTTTATCCTTAAATCCCGGCGGGAAATCACGTCTTACGCCACCCGGCCATATATATATGTGATAGACTCTGCCGCCGGTAAGTTCTTCAAACAAGTCCAAGATAAGGTCTCGGTGATACATCGCCCACTGAGCCACAGTGTCGAAGCCGAGCATGTTTGCATAAGCCCACAAGCCAAATAGATGCGAACCGACCCTGGCAAGCTCAAGGTAAATACTTCTTACGAAATGGGCCCTTTCGGGAACTTCTATCTGCGCCAGCTTTTCGACCGCCATTGCATATATCATTTCAATGTGGTCCGGCTCAACTACATTTATTCTGCATACCAGGGGAAAGTTCTGAATCCAGGTTCTGTATTCCATCAATTTTTCAAAACCGCGGTGGAGATAGCCAGGATTGGCCTGTGCCTCTAAGATACGGTCCCCCTCGACCTTGAGGGTAATACTGAAATTACCAACCATTCCCAAATGCTGAGGGCCGAAATAAAGCTCAAGCTCTCTGGGTGATGTACCTGCCTTACTGTTCAAATTCATGCTCAAAGTTTCCATCCTTTTTTGGCCATTTTCGTAAAATTGTCGCGTTCTTCCTGATTCATCTGTTCAATATTTATTTCTACTTGGATAGAGCTATCCAGACCAGACAACATCTTTTTTATGATTTCAATTAAAAGGTCTTTTACAGGAACCTGCGGAAAGGGAAGCTTCAAAGTAAGTAAGACGTGCTTTTCTTTATATACCATATCCTCAATCATCCCCAGGTCGACTAAACTGTAGTTGATTTCAGGATGAATTATTTTGGACAGCGTTTTTTCTATATTTGTCTGGTTCAATTCAGTCATAATCTACATAGGCTCATTTATTATCTTCTACCGAAGGAATATTACCAAAAACATCCTCCACATATTTCCTGGTGTCAAAATCCTTTCTAAAAGGTGGAATCTCATAATCCCTTTCCAGCAAAAGCGGTGTCAGTCTTGGGTGCCCTTCAAAATTTATCCCGAAAAGCTCGTGCATCTCGCGTTCGTAGGGTTCTGCATTTGGGAAAATGCCGGTCGTGGTCTTGAACTGTGGTTTCTCTCTTGGAATTTTCGTCTTTAGGATTATATGCAGTCTTTGGCTATCTATATAATCATCATCGTTTAGCATATAAGAACTAAGAATAAAACAAAGCTCGAAACAATCCTCTTCTATCCAGTCAACAGCAGAAAGGAGGGCTAAGTGGTTAAAGCCGGCGTCTTTGAGAAATCTTAAAATAGCCAGGACGCTTTCGCTTTCAGCGGATACGGTTATTTTGCTGTCTTCAGAAATAGCTATCCGTATATCTTTAAAAGTTGCTTCGAGTTTTTCTTTTAATGATTTATTCACTGTTCATTCCCTTGGGATTCATCGCTTACCGGAAATAAAGGCGGCCACTCAAGTTTGCCCAAAGCCAGCTCTTGGTTTCTTCTATAAGAGTTGTAATTTTCTCTGTACCTTATATAGCCGTTTGCCATTTCTTTATCAATCAACGTCCAAAGGTGGGTTACGGCAATAAATATCGCCTCCGGCCTTGGCATACACCCTGCTATCCAGCCATCTATGGGGATATACTTATCCAAATGCTTTATCGTATTGTATGAGTCCCAGTACATCCCACCATTTATAGGACAAGAGCCAAAACCTACAGTATATTTTGGTTCATACATCTGTTCGTAGGTCCTTATAATAGGCCTTAAGGTTTTTACCGAAACATATCCTGTAATTAAAAACAAATTTGCCTGCCTGGGCGTAGCGACAGGGATTATACCGAATCGCTCTGCATCCCAGCG
>Ga0209121_10004948_pt1 | contig 12265 bp, 7 predicted proteins | sample Cruoilmetagenom3_FD_187292 | JGI IMG/M metagenome (GOLD analysis project Ga0209121, IMG submission 187292) | Oil polluted marine microbial communities from Coal Oil Point, Santa Barbara, California, USA - Sample 3 (SPAdes) (version 2) | ecosystem: Environmental > Aquatic > Marine > Oil seeps ... | reverse complement strand
CATTTCTTTTGGCAGGGACCACAGTAATCTATGAATTCACAGGCATTCCCTCTACAGTCTTCAGGGGTATCTTCAACTGGTTTAGCAGCAAGAACTTTTCTAACAAATATCTTGGTAAAAGAATTACTCTCTTTACTAAAACTGAAAAGTCTGTTTACTAAACCATTAGTTAGAGAACTAAGTTTAACTATTGAACCTTCCTCATTTTCATCTTGAATTGCATTTGGGATATTAATTATGAAAGGATTCGCAGGGGAGGTAGCACCTTCAAATCTTGTTGTTTTCCATCTCCCTTTAGGTCCAGCATCTAATGTTAATTCAATCTTAAATTGGGGATCTTCATCCTCTGTAGAGGGAACAGTTCCATATGTTTCAAGAAATGGGTTCCCTTCTTCATCGGTAGCATTCGCGATATCAATATACCAACCCCCAGTACTATTTATAGAACTAGAAAACAGATTACTCCTAGTTCCAGTAATTGAATCATAGTAATTAAAGTAAATGATTCCATCTGTAATTGCCAATAAGTCATCGATATCATTATCACCTTTGTTTTCAGCATCCTTAACTGAACCATAGGCGGGAATAGGTGTTTGAACAGTTTCGCTTACTTCTAATGTCTTAGCAATACTTATGTCTTCAACATCTTCAGCTTTTAGGAACAAAAGAGTATCTCCAATCATAAAGGAATACTCCGTCGTTGGATCCAATCCCTTGACTTCAATTTGATGTGTGTAATATTTCCCTGTTTTTTTTGTTTCAACTACTGTTTCAAAATTTTCTATCTTTAGGGAGCTGGAATCTCTATTAGTTCCAGCTTCATAAGCAGCTTGAATTTCAGCAACTCGCAGATCTCTGATATCATAAAATTTTTCTCTCCAAAAACAAAATAGTCTTAGAGGAAAAACTGTATCTCCTTCAAATACTAGTGCTGATGCTGATGTCTCATATTTAGTGTTCCAGCTTACTGTCACAGAGCTAGATGTAATGTTTGAGAAGTGAATATTATTTGGTTTAATTCTAAAATATTCAAATATAAATAATCCAATTAAAGAAAGAAGAAGGATAAAAATTGATATTTTTAAGACCTTCTTCAATGTATATTTAGATTTGGTAACTTCACTAATTTCCATTTTATTTTGCTTTAAATTAATAATAAAAATATATTAAGTAAATATAGTGATATAATTACTTATTCTGTTATCCTTGTCAAGGAGAAGTATTATGAATTGACAATAATAAATAAATGTTTAAGAATTATATTGATGAGACTCTTACTTAAATACACCTTATTACTGATTGATTTAATATTCTAATTAACATTAAGTATATAGCAATTGTAATTTATGATGATTGAGTCGAAAAGAAAAAAACTAAAAGTTATTGTATCTCTTATTCTTTTTACATTTATAATAACAGGTTTGTTAATCAAAAGAGTCTCTCAAACAAGTGCTGCTTGGTATAATGCATCTTGGTTATACAGAAGAAGTATAACAATTACAGGAGATGGATCAAGTCATTCAGATGAAAACGTTGTAATAACTGTAGATACAGCATCTCTCATTACTGCAAGTAAACTTCAACCAGATTGTGATGATATTCGATTCACAGCCTCTGATGGTTCCACTGCTTTGAATTATTGGATAGAAGGAGGTTGTAACACAACAACTACTCAAATTTGGGTATTAGTACCATCAGTCTCTTCGGGTTCCACAACAATCTATATGTATTATAATAATTCTTCGGCCTCTACAGGAGAACAAACCTGGTCTAATAACTTTATTTCTCTTTCTGATGCCTCTAGCTGCCAAACAGGTTGGTCAAGATATTCAACCCTTGATGGACGCTTTCCAAGAGGTTCATCAACAGCAGGCAGCACTGGTGGTAGTACTACGCATACACATAGTATTTCGGATATTAGTATGGCTTCCGCCTCTTCCGGCTCCGGTACTAATGCTAGTTGTACATTTAATTGTACTGCCGTCAGTCCCGGAATACCTAGCCATACACATACCTTATCTAACAGCTCGATATCAACTTCATCTGATCACACTCCAGAATATGTAAACACACTATTTTGCTCTAGTAGTAAACTTGATATTGAAAGTAATCACATTACATTGTTTGATACTGCTCCTTCAGGTTGGACACGCTACTCAACCTTAGATGATAAATATCCTAGGGGAGCATCTAGCTCAATTGGTTCATCAGGTGGCTCTAGTTCTCACACTCATACTTTATCAGCATCACTTTCTACTTATTCTGGAACAGGTGTTAATACTCTTATTACTAGTCCTTCTGGTGGAGTTTACGATCCTCCACTTAATAGTGCGATTCATAGTCATACCCTATCAGCCACTATTACAGGATCAAATGATCCTGTATTAACGAATTTCGTCCTTTTTTATAAGAAAAATAATACTGATCAACTTTCTACTGAAAGGCCTATTTATATGTTTGATTCCTCTTCAATTCCTCCTTATGGATGGGATCTTGTTCCTAGTTTGAATGACAATGGTTATATTAAGGGGTCAACTAGCTACAATTCAATAACCTCAAATATTCTACATGGGCACAGTGGTTCTGTAAACACAAGTACATATTTTGGTATTGATAGAGGCGCGCCCTCTAATACTGATTTGACTGTAGCAACGGGCGGACATTACCACTCTGTCTCTTATTCTTCTTCTTTCCTAGGCCTTACTCCACCCTATGCTACAGTTGTTTTCGCTAAGAGAAAGTCATCTCTTGCTACTTCCCTTAATTCTGAGGAATCAAATAATCTAGCTCCAACCGCCCCTACTAGCGCCCTTGCAGAGAATCAAGCTAATCCTACGAATGTGAGTGACACAACTCCTGAATTTAGTGCAATCTTTCAAGACCCTAATGCAGGAGATACTGGTACACATTATGAAATTGAAGTAAATACAAATAGCTCTTTTACGGGAACTGTTATGTGGGATAGCTCTCAACAATCTATGACTTCAACCTCCATAGGTGCTAGATCTCCAGACATATCTTATGGTAATTCAAATCTTACAACCGATGGTTCTCTTTACTATTGGAGAATTAGGTTCTGGGATAATAACGGAGCTATGGGTGCTTGGTCATCTACTCAAAATTTCAGAATGCAAAGGCAACCAAGCTCCCCAACAGATCTTCTTACAGATGGAAATACAAATCCTATTATGATACTAAGTCTTACACCTTCATTTTCAGCTATTCATAATGATGTTAATGGGAATAATGCTAACTACTATGAAATTGAGATTAATAGTAATAGTTCCTTTACGGAAACCGTTATGTGGGATACAGATAAAACCTCTATGACTTCAACTGCGTCCGGGGCGAGATGTCCTGACATTACATACGCGGGAACAGCCCTAACAGGAACATCTGGGACAACTTATTACTGGAGAATTCGCTACTGGGATACTGACAACTTAATGGGAGATTGGTCTGCTACAGCGACTTTTGATGATATTATAAATCATCAATATATAAAGGGTCTACAAATGAAAGGTTTACAAATAAACTAATTCTTTTTATTCCTTTATATAACTCTTTAATTTCTTTTCTTTTTCAACCGCATATATGGTAAAATCTTTGTCATCGGGGAATAGTTCAGATGGCTAGAACGCTGCGTTTGGGACGCAGAGGTCGCAGGTTCAAGTCCTGTTTCCCCGACCATTTTATCCATTTCCTCTCTTTATGTTTTGGGTATTGACCCGTCTCTCTTTTTGTGTTAATATTATTTATGGGTGTATACCCATTATATAAATTGTTAAATTAAAACAATGGTAAACACAAGACAAAGGGGAAGATCACCTAGAAATGGACGACCAATTAGAAGAAGAGCAACAGGAACAAAGGAGTGTGTATGTCCAGAATGTGGATATAAAGAACAAGCTCAAAGAGGAATACCTTGTACAGAAAGAAAGTGTCCTAAGTGCAATACACAGATGAAAGGTTCATACTGTCTCTAAACAGGTGATATAATAGGGCAGTATAAACATGCACTGCCCTACCCTTCTATATTACCAATAATAACTATGAGGAAAAGATTTCGAAGAAGAATACAATACAATTTTAATGATACATATTTTAAACCTAGAGGTAAACCACTTAGTACAATAGAAGAGGTTACACTCTCTGATGAAGAATTGGAAACTCTAAGATTAAGATATGTAAAAGGATTTCCTCAAGAACGGGCTTCAAAGGAAATGGGGATCTCTCAGAGCCAGTATCAAAGAGATATTACAAAGGCTTTAGAAAAAATTACAGATGCTTTAATAGAGGGAAAAGCAATCAAAATAGAGAAAAGGCAAGATATCTAATCATTTAATCTTAGGAAAAAGCCTACATTTGAAGGAAAAGCTATATTTTCCCCATAAACCTTTTTGTCTAATTCTCTACGATAGATAAAGGAAGAAAGCTCATTAGACCACAAAGCTACTGTATCAATTTCAAAGCCTTTCTCTTTTAACATTGAAATCAGACTAGAAGCATCTTTGTATTCTGTATATATACTACCTCCAACCAAAGTCCACCCTTCATCTAGTTTTTTCATACCGAGATTACTATCTGTCCAACCATCCAGAGAAATTGTCAAAGCTCTATCGGATATTAATAGATAGCCAGAATTTTGTAATACCTCAAAATCTTTTCCTGCAAAGGGTATGCCCTCTGAATCAACTATGATGTCAATCCATTCATAGTTTTGAAAATTAGCAACTAATGAGATATCGGGATATATTTCTAAAATATCTGAGGCAGAAAGGGCTTTTCCATTTTTAAGTGGAGAGAAATCAAAACCAACGAAGTTTATCCCTTTGCTTAAATCTATAGTATAGGTGGAAATATTGTTTCTCTCTAGACAGAGTGCTGAACTATTCACACCCTCTAAATTATCATTAGCTAGGATTTTCGGTAACCACTGATACTTACCATCTCTAAAGAAACAGGCTCTCTCCCCTTTATAATCATTACATGCCTTGGAATTAGTTATGTCCGTTAATATATCATCACAGAGATATGTAGGATACCATTTTAGCTCATTGTTTAATCTACAACACACTCCCCCATAATTTGTTTCACAACTCTTTTGAGATTTTTCAGTCTCTAAGAGGATAGAATATTCAACTTTATATCCTTGTAGACTTGTTCCTCTAGGAAACAGGCTCTCGCATCTTTTTGTGCCTACATTATTCCTAAAAACACCTAACAGTGTTTCACTGCCTTCTAGTTTTAATGCACAACATTTCTGTTGATATATCTCTTCTGGAATTGACTTTATCTTAGTATTTCCTGTAACAAAGTCGGGTAATCTACTCCCATTTGTTATCCAAGAGTATAGTGTCGCAACATCCTTGTAGTAATCAATTCCGTCCGCTCTTTGGATAGGATCATTAGAATTACATGTTCCATATCTGTAGTAGTTACCCCATGCCTCCCATTTTGACAGACCTGTACAATTTACATCATGACCTAGTGTTAGAAAATACTCAATCTGCTTATCAAAATTCTCAACAGGGATACCTCTTTTGCCATGTATCCCGAAATCTTCGATAGTTCCGATTGCATCTGGATTCCAAGTATAATTACTAGCTCCAGACTCTTTCAGCCACATAGTTAGAACAAATGCTGGATCAACACCTGCCTTTTTCGCCCTATAGATGACATCGTTGTAACATTCATAGGCATAATTCTTACCTCTACCAGAGACCCATCTATTAGCAAGACCTGCAAATGCCTCTCTACTGATAGCATTGGATGGAAGGTATGGAATATTTTGATTACAATTGATTTCTGCTGCAAATACTTTTGGTATTAAGGAAATTTCTTCTGAACTTGAAGAAAAATAGTTAATATTTTTTATTGAGTATTTAGATGGCTCATCAACAAGAAAATTCTCTTTAACAAACACTGCCCCACCATACCTGTTTGCATATGTACTTCTAACATCTGAGTACTCCCCTGTTTCTCCATCAAAAAGTGTTACATATACAAGTTCATGAGGAAGTAGTATTAAACTAGAGTGAGATGGAAGAACTAAATCATCTTTCTCTTTTGCTGTGACAAACTTAAATCCATCTGTTACAAAAGGTCTTAAACTATCTGATGTCTCATAGATTGCAGAATCCCAAGTTCTCTTTCCATTTGATATTGAGAATGTATAGTCGGTTTCTTCTTCAAGGTCTTCAACAATTACTCTATGAAATTTCTCTCTCACTCCATTCCCTAGAATTTCTGTACTACTTAGTAAAATATATGTTGGTACATCTCTCCTCGTCTTCCACGATACTATCGCAGAACTATTACTGATATCCGAAATGATAACATCATATGGAGAGCTTGTAATATATTCATACTGTCTTTCCCCGAAGAAAAGAACAAATGATAGCACTAAAACAAGGAAAAACAGTTTCAATATTAGAACATATTCCTTTTTTATTCTCTTCATATTTATCTACCCTGTAATATATATATAGTGGGGATATCTAGACTTTTAATTTCTTTGCTTTTCCTCCATTCCCCTATACTCATCGTATTTATATACTCCTTTTCGCCTGTAATATCAACCGCTATTGTAAAATCTGTGTTCGGTTTACAAACTCTCAACACATCCTTTATTAATTTCTTGTTTCTGTAGGGAGCTTCGATAAAGATTTGAGATTGTCTTTTCCTGGCTGAGTCCTTCTCAATACTCTTTATCCTCCTCTTTCTCTTTTCTGGATTTCTAGGTAGATATCCATGGAAAACAAAGGATTGTCCATTTTGACCTGATGCCATTAGCGCTAATACTATTGATGATGGACCTACCATGGGGACAACTTTGATTCCTAATTTATGGCATTCACGAACTAATATACTTCCAGGGTCAGCAATAGCTGGTGTACCAGCATCTGACATCAATCCTACCTTGTTTCCTTGTATTAAAGGCTCTAAAAGGAAAGGAATGTCTTCTTTTTTACTATGCTCATCAAGAATCCTCATATCAAGCTCTTGAAGTACAATTCCCATATCTTTGAGATGTGCCCTAGCAATTTTCGGAGTTTCAACTATATAGTATTTTATTTCTCTAATTATATCCAAATTTGATTTCTTTAATTCATCCTTTAAAGGTCTTTTACTTAGAGATGTTGGAATTAAATATAGTTTTCCTGTTTTCTTCATTAATATGTCCTATCAAAATTACTATCAATCTGACTTAGTGTCATCTTCCATACAATTGGTCTTCCATGAGGACAACTGTAAGGATTCTCACAAACCATTAAGTTGTGTAGGATATCTAACATCTCTTCTCTATGCAACCTTTGACCTGATCTTACACTTGTATGACAAGACATAGTAGCTAATATGTCTTCCTTCAGTCTCTTAAAACCCTGAGCCAGATCCTTTGGACTTTCACCCAATGATAAAACCTCATCGAAAAGATTCTTTAACTTTGATTCTACAAATTCAACAGGTACTGTTTTTATATCAACAGTTTTCTCCTTTATCTCATATTCAAATCCTAGTATTTTGAAGAATTCCTTGAGCTCTTTCATTACTAAAATTTCATCACTACTAAAATGTATCTCTTCCGGTACGAGGAATTGCTGTTTCTCGATATCCTGCTCTCTTGATTTACTTAACTTCTCAAAGGTTATTCTTTCTGCAGCTGCATGTTGATCAATAACCCAAACTCTCTCCTGACTTAGTTCAATTACGATATATTTATTAAAAATTTGGAATATCTTCTTAATATCACCCTCCTTAACAGTATTTATTTGTTCGATAGTAGCTTTTTTATTTTCTCTCTCAGATAGAATCTCTCTACTAAAGAGCAAGCTATCTCTAACCGATCCACTACTCTGATTACCAAAGGTAATATCTCTTTTAATATATTTCTTGTTGGATATATCCTTTCCAAAAAAGGATTTTGATTTTGTAATATACTCCTCTCCACTACTCTCTTTATGATATGAAGTGATACTACTAAGGGCTTTCTTGGTAGCCTCTTGGACTGATGCATACACTCTGTATGGATTTAAGAAGCGTATCTCCTCTTTCCTAGGATGCACATTTACATCAATTAGCTCTGGTTTAATATCAATTGCTATTAGGAATGGTACCCTCTCTCCAGAAGGGATATATCTCTCATATGCCTGTTGCAGTGCTCTCGCTATTCCGTTATCCCAAATAGGTCTACCATTTACAAAGAGGTATTGGTTCGTACCCCTCTTCTTGTGATCTGAGGGATGGGCTGTTAACCCGGATATCCTAATACCACTCCCATTGTAATATAGTTTTACCATTCTTTCCACAAAATCACCCTTAAGCACATCTTCAATCCTCTCTTTAACAACTGTCTTTTCCTTAGAACTTGGTATTGCTTTCAGATTAATACTCTCTTTACTGTTCTTTATCAATACAAAAGAGATATTCGGATATATTAAGAAGTAAGGATAGAGTATCTTTAATATCCTCCGATACTCGGTCTGTGGTGTTTTAAGAAACTTTTTTCTAGCAGGGATATCTTCGAAAAGATTTTTAACGGTAATAACTGTACCTGATTCTCTAGCTGCACTCTTAATATAATAATCGTCAAAGCTTTTAAACTGTATCTCTGCGCCTGTTTTTGAATTAACATACTTAGATTTTAAAATTACTTTTGCAACAGAAACAATTGTAGAAAGAGCCTCTCCCCTAAAACCCATTGTTAAAAGTGTATTCAGATCTTCAAGGGAAGATATCTTAGTAGTAGTATGTCCCTTGAAAATATCTGGTAAACTCTCCTTTGGTATCCCTGTCCCATTATCACTTATCTCAATTAAATCGATACCCCCATTTACAACCTTAATTGTAATTTCAGTTGCACCAGCATCTATACTATTATCAACAAGCTCCTTTACTACCGAGGAGGGCCTTTCAACAACCTCCCCAGCAGCTATTTGACTTACAATTTCTTGAGGAAGTGTATTTAATTTAAAATTCTTCATATATTCAATATTTTAACACACAACAAGGGTTATCTGTTAAAATTATACCTATGAAAGAGGAATTTAAGCTAAAAAGTAAATTTAAGGCTTCTATAGATCAGAGAACAAGTATTGAGAAGCTAACAAACAACATTACAGCGGGAAAGGAGAAACAAGTTCTTCTTGGTGTTACCGGTTCTGGAAAAACATATATTATGGCCAATATTATAGAAAAACTCCAAAGACCTACATTAGTTCTATCACATAACAAGACATTAGCGGCACAATTGTATGAAGAATTTAAACAGTTTTTTCCAGAGAATGCCATTAAATATTTTGTTTCTTATTATGATTACTATCAACCAGAAGCATATATACCCTCTAAAGATCTGTATATTGAGAAAGAATCTGAGGTAAATGAGGAGATTGAGAAATTGAGACTAAGTGGCATGAATGCTGCTAGGACAAGAAGGGACACTATCGTTGTAGCCTCTGTTTCTTGTATATACAATATAGGTAGTCCAGAAAACTATGAGAACAAATCTATTGCTATTCGTATTGGAGAAAAGGTTTCAATTTCTAACTTAATTCAAGAATTAACCTTCTTAAGGTACGAAAGAGAAGCAAATGATTTAATCTCTGGATCCTTTCTGGTAAGGGGAGATACACTCGAGCTATTCATGCCGTACGAGGAATTCCCTGTAAGAATCGAGTTCTGGGGCAATGAGATTGAAACCATCTCATATATTGAACCCATATCTAAACAGAAAATCGGAGAGATTGATAATTTGGATATATTTCCTGCCACTCCTCTAGTCTATGACAAAGAAACAATGTCTAAGGCAGTAAAAAATATTAAGAAAGACTTAAAGCAGAGAGTGTCATTTTTAAGAAATATAGGGAAGGATGTAGAGGCACAAAGATTAGAACAGAAAACTAGATACGATATTGAAATGATGACACAGGTTGGATACTGTAAAAGCATGGAGAATTACTCTATATATTTTGATGGGAGGAAGGTTGGACAACCTCCATACACACTTCTGGATTACTTCCCAGATGACTATCTGATGTTTGTAGATGAATCACATATTACAATTCCACAAGTTGGTGGTATGTACAATGGTGATAGGTCAAGAAAAACAAATTTAATAGAACACGGTTTTAGATTACCTACAGCCTATGATAACCGACCTCTTAATTTTAAAGAGTTTCAAAAGAAACAGAAAGATACCATATACTTCTCTGCCACACCTGAAGAGTGGGAGATAAAGGATAGTCAGAGAAATGTTACAGAGCTTCTAACAAGACCTACAGGCTTGCTAGATCCAAGTATTGATGTCAGAGAAACAGAGAATCAAATAGATGATGTAATTTCCGAGGTTAGAAGGAATATAGAGAGAGGTCAACGAGTACTTATAACTACACTCACAAAAAGGATGGCTGAAGATTTAACCTCTTACTTACAGGACTTCGGGATGAAGGTTGCATATCTTCACTCAGATATTGATACTGTAGAAAGAGTTGAAATACTTAGAAATCTAAGGCTTGGAGAGTATGATGTTCTAGTAGGTATTAACCTTCTCAGAGAGGGTATAGATTTACCCGAGGTATCTCTTGTAATCATTCTTGATGCAGATAAAGAGGGCTTTTTGAGATCGAAAATTAGTTTAGTACAAACCATTGGAAGAGCAGCAAGACATATAAATGGCCGTATCATTATGTACGCTGATACTGTAACTAATAGTATGAAATATGCCATAGATGAAACAAACAGGAGAAGGAAGTATCAGACAGAATATAACAGGAAGCATAATATTACACCGAAAAGCATTACAAAAAAGATTGGTGATTCCCTTATAGAGAAAGAGGAGTTTGAAAAGAAGGAGCTGGATATTGAAATTGAAAAGATGAGTAAGAGGCAACAGAAAATATTGATAAAAGATTTGAGAGCTAAGATGCTAATGGCTGCTGATAATCTACAATTTGAAAAAGCAGCAGAACTAAGGGATAAAATAAAAGAGCTGAGTATATAACCCAGCTCTTAAAGTTTCAATATTTAAAAATACTGATTATCTGTAGAAGTCATTTCTACTACCTCTGTCGCTTCTCTCTTTTGGAGGTTTTGCAACAGAAACGTTGATGGCTCTACCATCAAGATCTTTCTCGTTTAGCTCTTCAATTGCTTGCTGAGCTAACTCTTCTGTAGCCATAGTTACAAAGCCAAATCCCTTGGATCTTCCTTTGAACCTGTCTACAATGACCTTTGCCTCTTCTACTTCTCCAACTTGAGAGAAGAATTCAGACAAAGACTCGTCTGTGGTATCCCATGATAGGTTCCCAACAAAAAGTTTGTTCTTCATTGTATGAATAAATAATAAATAAAAGACTACGGATAAGCACACTTTGAAAAAGTAACCTACACAGGGCATTACAAATATAACACCTTTCTTAACATAGACCGTTCATTATATCACATCTATACTAAAAAGCTATACCCTTACTCCATTAACCCATCTATCTCAGACTTAACTTCGTCATTAAAGCCTGAAAATGCTCTCTCTTCAATAAAAATTATTGGATAGTACCCGAAACTCTCAGATACACCCTCACTACTATCGAAAGGCTCTTTGTATTGCTCATACACAGTAAAGAAATCATCCTCAGTATTTAGATGTTCAGTATATACATAATCCATGGAATCAAAATATTCTAAAGCTTCTAGACACATTGGACCAGTTCCATTATGAAATATCACAATCTCGTTCTCTTCTAAAGTCGGATCTATCTCATTTTCCCCCGTAATATCCTCAACTGAACAGGGGTTATTGACATTCTCCTCATCTTCTAGAGGAACTGCTGGGTGAGGAGTTTCATACTGGACTTCCCTATTATCTGGAATGCTTTGAAATGGCTCTGTTATATCGACTTGTCCAAAGGTATCCAAATCAACCCATTCAATAGCTGTTTCATCCATAAATTTAAGGTATACACTGTTCCAGGATTCTTTTAATCCCCCAAGATATGTATGAGAAACTGGGGAGATTTTTTCATATTGGAGAGAATCAAAAAGCTCTTTTTCGAAATCCTCTGCTGTCCCTTCTCTTGCCCAATAGCTATAATCACAAAGACTCCCTGTTCCCCAATTTTCTGAACCGACATTTGAGACAGAAAATATTTTTACATCATACTCTTCCGGTTGATATATAGTTGCCTTGGCTCCTGTTGTACCTCTAGCTAATACATACTCTATTCCATTAGCTTGTGCAGCCTTTAAGGTGTTCTCATCATATGCAAAGTAT
>Ga0209121_10004947_pt1 | contig 12268 bp, 12 predicted proteins | sample Cruoilmetagenom3_FD_187292 | JGI IMG/M metagenome (GOLD analysis project Ga0209121, IMG submission 187292) | Oil polluted marine microbial communities from Coal Oil Point, Santa Barbara, California, USA - Sample 3 (SPAdes) (version 2) | ecosystem: Environmental > Aquatic > Marine > Oil seeps ... | reverse complement strand
CTCCTTGGGCAATGCCTCAACAGGAGGATTGACAATATTGAAAAAGTCATGAGCGAAGCCGCTGCATGGCAGAGCCATAGAAATAACAAAAATGCAAAAATCAATTGGCAATTTACCACTGATGACGCTAGAATTAAGTTGTCACGACTCTATCCGTCAATTGAGACTTGACATGACACTAGAATTTACGAAAGGGGTTTAAGTTATGAAAACTTACAAAATTGCTGTTTTACCTGGTGATGGTATTGGTAAAGAAGTAATGGAAGAAGGCATCAAAGTTCTTGAGGCATATTCCAGAGGATTTAAATTAGTTTTTACTGAATATCAAGCTGGTGCCGCATGTTATCTCGAAAGAGGAGAAGCTTTACCAAGGGAAACCCTTGAGGGCTGTCGTAACTCGCATGCAATCTTTTTAGGTGCTATGGGTTTGCCAGATGTCAGAAATGAGGATACAGGTGAAGAAATAGGGAATCGGGCTGTTCTTCATCTTAGATTTTTATTAGATTTATATGCTGGGGTAAGACCTATTAAATTATATCCAGGAGTTAACAGTGTTTTAAAGACTAAGGAATTAATAGATTATATAATTATTAGGGAAAATACAGAAGGTTTATATTCTTCTTTTGGTAATGGAATTATATTGAGAAATGAAGTAGCCACAGATGTACAAATAATTACTAGGAGCGCCACAGAAAGAATTATGGACTATGCTTTTAAATTAGCTGATAAAAGAAGTGGTGCAATACAAGATGGAGTATCAAGGGTTACCTGTGTAGATAAAAGTAATGTTCTCAGATCGAATGCATTTTGGAGAAAAATATATGATGAAAAAGCAAAAAAATACCCTAATATTGCTAGAGATTATGCTTATATAGATGCTATGGTTTTGTATATGGTTCAAAAGCCTTCTTATTACGATGTTATAGTTGCTGATAATATGTTTGGTGATATTATATCAGACTTAGGTTCAGGCACAGTAGGTGGAATGGGGCTGGCTCCTTCTGCTGATATTGGAGATGATAATGGAATATTTCAGCCAGCGCATGGATCTGCTCCTGATATAAGCGGACAAGGTATTGCTAACCCATTGGCTCAGATCCTATCAGGTAAGATGATGTTAGAATGGTTAGGGAAAAAATATAACGACCATAGTTTAGAGGTATCTGCCAATAGAATTGAAAAAAGTGTTAAAAATTTTCTCGACAGCGGTGAAAATTTACCCAGAGATTTAGGAGGTACTGCAAAAACAAAGGAAGTTGGAAATATTATTTCCAATAGCTTATAAATATGTAAAGAAGTAAAAAATAGCTTATATAAATAAATTAAATAGAATGATAGAATTCCTTTAAAAGGAGGTGCTTGCCTTATGGTTTTATTATAAATTATAGATTAATAATAGAAATGTTTTTTGAATTATTATAAATTAATTGATTAAAGGAGGGAAAAAATGAGAAAATTAATATTAGTTTTTACGTTTATTATTGTTTTGATATTAGGGCAATTGGCTGTATTTGGTGCAGAGACTGTTGAGCTTAAAATTGCTACAATATTACCTGAAGACTCCGAATTAGGTAAGTCCATAAAATTGTTCAAAAACCTAACAGAAGAAAGAAGTAAAGGAGAAATAGAAGTAGTCCCGTATTTTTCAGCAGTACTTGGAGATGAAAAAAGTGTAGTAGAGCAATTAAGTACTGGAGATATTGAAATGAATGTTGGAGGTAGTGGTATCATTGATTGGCATGCACCAGAATATTCCATTTCAAGTGTTCCCTTTATGTATGAAAGTGGAATTAAGGTAATGGAAATGATGAACAAAATAATCGATGAACGTATCAGAGATTTGATTATCGAACGAGTTGGGGCTAGAATTTTGGGTGGCTCCTTAAGGGCTCCCCGTAATCTTTTGACTGTTGATAGGAGAGTACTGCATCCCGAGGATGTAAAAGGTCTTCCCATGAGATTACCTCCTTATCCTAGCTGGATCAAGGCTTGGGAAGCTTTGGGTGCCCATCCAACAAGTATTCCTGCAGCAGAGCAGTTTTCTGCTATGCAAATGGGTGTTGTAGATGCTACAGAGAACCCAGTTTCTGTTCTTTATAGTTTGCACTTGTATGAACCATGTAAATATCTAATTTTGACCGAACACCTTCATGAGCTCAGGATTTGGAGTATTAGTGAAAAATTCTATCAGAAAATGAGTGATAAACATAAAAAAATTATTAATGATAGTGCTGCAGAAGCAATAGACTGGTTGACCCAGAGAAACATAGAAAGCGAACAGGAGTATATTGTTAAGCTTCAGGAAGAAGGTGTGCAAGTTGTAATCCCCAATCAAAAAGAATTTAGAGAAAAGATGAAACCTATTATTGATGATGTTACAAGTGATTGGGCTCCTGGAATTTTTGAGGAGTATGTTAAACCATTTTTAGAAGAATAATATTATTAAATCAATATAATAAAATAGGCATTCCCTCGGGAGCTATTAACACTCCCGGGGGATTTAAATAAAAGGGGAATGTACAAGGTGAAATTTTTTAAGAATATTCGTAATATATTTAGTATTATGATGACCCTTTCTCTTATGCTGATAGTCACAATTTTGACCATACAAATTTTTTCCCGTTACCTACTAAAATTTTCATTTAGTTGGGTGCCTGAATTATCACAGGTTTTATTGATTGTTATGGTTTTATTGGGTAGTTATGCCCTTTTATACGATAACGAACATATCTATATTAATTTTTTGGAAAAATATTTGAATGAGAGGCTAAAGCAATTTTTAATCTTATTTAGAAATATTGTGATGTTTTTAGTTGTTATCGTAATAATATATGGGTCGTATTCCAGAGGGATAGGCACTTTAGAACATACTTTTATAACAATGCCTTTCCTAAAGGTTGCATACATATATTTTATTATGTTTGCTTCCTTTTTACTTCAGGGTTTCTGGATAATTATTAACATAATAAATAGTTTCCGAAATATAAATAAATTATTAAAAAAAGAATGGCAAAAAAACTCTTAAAATTTGAAGGAAGGTATTATAGTGTTTTCGCTTTTAGCTGTTTTTATTGGGTTATTATTAGTGTTGATGGTATTTGGCATTCCTATCAGTTATGCTTTAGGGATGATTTCTTATGTTGTCATAATAATAGCATCTGGTATTGATAAAATATCTCCGGAGTTAATTGCCAATAGGCTTTATTATAGTCTTAATAGCTTTCCTATACTAGCTATACCATTGTTTATACTCGCAGGTCAGATTATGAATGAAGCAAAGCTGACAGAAAAGATATTTGATTTTGTTAATAAGTGTATAGGTCATATAAGAGGTGGGCTAGGTCATTCTAATGTTGTTGCTAGTATGATTTTTGCAGGTATGTCTGGTTCAGCTACTGCAGACGCAGGTGGCCTAGGTGCTGTGGAGTTAAAGGCCATGAATGATGCTGGATATCCAAAAAAATTTAGTGTTGGCATTACAGGAAGTTCTTCGATGATTGGCACCATTATTCCACCCAGCATTCCAATGATTTTATATGGTGTTTTGGCCAACGTTTCTATTGGCAAGTTGTTTATGGGAGGTTTACTTCCTGGAATTTTAATGGGGTTAAGCTTGATGATTATGGCTTATTTTTATTCTTTTAGACATAGTTTTCCTAAAAAACAGAAAGAATGTTTTTCTGTAATATTAGATAGTTTTAAAAAAGCTTTTTTATCCTTAATAACTCCACTGATTATTATTGGAGGAATGTGGTCAGGTGTTTTTACTCCAACGGAGGCAGGAGCTACAGCTGTAGCTTATTCAATCCTTCTAGGAGTGGTTATTTATAGAAATATTAATTTAAAAAGTTTATGGAAGGTTTTTAAAGAATCAGCGAAGTTAAGCGTGCAAGTATTGTTTATACTGAGTTTTGGTGCTTTTTATGGCTATCTTTTGATTAGGTACAGAATACCGATGGTTATAGCTGAGTATATAATGAGTGTATCACAGAATCCCCTTATCTTTTTATTAATAATAAACATATTCTTTTTAATTGTTGGTTGTTTTATGTCAACGGTCGTTTCCATAACTATTCTAACTCCTATAATGATTCCAATTGTCAAAGCCTTTGGCGTTGATCCTTTGCATTTTGGCATAATTATGGTTTTAAATCTGACTCTTGGTAATTTAACACCACCATTTGGAATGGTATTATATACGCTTTCTTCTGTGGCAAAAATGTCGGTAAATGAGGTTATAGAATCTGTAACGCCATTTTTAATCCCCTTGCTAGTTGTTTTGTTACTAATTATTTTCTTTCCAAAGATTGTAACCTTTATTCCACTTTATTTAATGTAATGGGAGATATTTTTTATCTTTTAAAAACATAAATACAATAATTATTATTGCTTAATAGAAAATGAGCAGATATTTTGCCGAGAAATTTTTTAATATGATAATTTTTGCGTGAGCTTAGAGGGTGCTTATCGGAAATTGAAAAATATATTTTTATATTACACACAACTATAAGGAGAAAATATAAAATGAAATTATCTGTAGTAATTGCCGGAGATCAAGCTCCTTCTTCGGCTTTTGTAGTATGGAGAGGTTTTGAGAAATTTATACAAAAAGCAAAAGATTATGGATATCAAGGTGTGGAACTTGCTCTAAAACAAGCAATTGAGGTTAAACCTCGTCTATTGGCTAAATGGCTTTCAACTTTTAATATGGAAGTTTCTTGCATAAGTACGGGACAAGTATTTGCGTCATTAGGACTTTATTTTAGTCATCCAGATGCAACCATAAGGAATAAAGCTATTAAAATTTTTAAAGACCTCATACAGCTTGCAAAGAATTTTGGTTGCATGATTAATGTTGGAAGGGTAAGAGGATTTATTGGAGAAAACCAATCTAAGGAAGAAGTTGAGCAATTATTTATTAATACAATTCAAAAAATTTGTGATTACGCAGAAAAAAATGGTGTAACCATTGTTGTTGAGCCAATAAACCGATATGAAAGTAATTTTATTAATTCTTTGCAAGATGGTGCTAATATAATAAGAAAAGTAAAGAGAAATAAACTTGGTTTGATGCCCGATACATTTCATATGAATATTGAAGAACCAATTATTGAAGAAAGTATTTTACAACACGGTAATCTAATAAAATATTTCCATATTTCAGATTCTAATAGGATGGCACCAGGTAAGGGACATTTAAATTTTGACACAATAATTAATAGCTTATATCAATTAAACTATAATGGTTGGATGGCAGTAGAGATATTGCCATTACCTGATCCCGATACAGCTGCTTTGCAGGCAGCCAAATATATGCTTCCTAAAATTAAAGAATATAATCATAGATTTAAAATAAAAAATCTCTAGAAAGGAGGAATATACATGAATTAAAAAATATCATTTTGTAATTTTGTAATTTAGAAAATTATTATTTAAGGAGGATTTTTATTATGAGAATTAAAAAATTAATTTTTGTCATTTGTATGGTTTTTTTACTTGCAACTTTTATTACATTGGTTGGTGCAACAGAACAAAAAACATTTACACTTAGAATTGCGCATACCCATACAGAAAAGGGTTTATATTACAAAGGTGCTGTAAAATTTATAGAGCTTGTTGAAGCCAGAAGTAATGGACAAATAAAAATTGAACATTATCCAAATGGAGAACTTGGAGCGGATAGGGACATTCAAGAGGGTGTCGGGATGGGCACTATAGAAATGGGACTTTCTTCTTCTCCAGTAGTTCTTTTAGATGACTATTTTAAGCTCCTTGATGCACCATATCTTTTTGTAAACCGCGAGCATATAACAAAAGTTCTTGATGGTCCCATTGGAGAAAAACTTGCTAAACCTTTAGAAGAAGAAGGTATAAAACATCTAGGATATTGGGAAAACGGATTTCGCCAAATTACAAATAATATACGACCAATTTATAAACCAGAAGATTTAAAAGGAATAAAACTTAGAACCCCAGAAAGTCCAGTAAGAATGCTTACATTTAGAACTTACGGTGCGAATCCTGTACCAATGTCCTTTACCCAAGTTTTTGGAGCATTACAGCAAGGAGTTATTGATGGGCAGGAAAATCCTTTAGCCACGATTTATCAAGCATCGCTTCACGAAGTACAAAAATACCTTTCCCTTACTGGCCATATATATTCAAGTGTACATCTGCTAATGAATAAAGATATTTTTGATTCAATGCCTCCAGAACTACAGAAAATTCTTGTAGATGCTGGTAAAGAAGTTGCAGTATATACAAGAAATTTAGGTAAGGAAGCGGATTCTAATCTCGTTGATAAGATGAAAGCAGCAGGTGTAATTGTGAATATAGCTGATGTTAATTCATTTGTAGAGGCCTCAGGACCTGTATGGAAGAAAATTATAGAAGATATTAAATATAGTGATGCAGAGAGTATTTTAGAAGAAATAGTAAATATAGGAAAAAATTAATTTATAATATGAAAAGGGGTTGGGTGGTGAAATATTACCCAACCCTTCATATAAATAAAAGAGATTGGAAGTAATTATGAAAAAATTTACAGACAAAATTATATATTTTCTTGCTTCAATTAGTTTATTTAGCATGACTTTAGTTGTATTTATACAGGTGTTTTTTCGTTATATTTTCAATAATCCATTACCATGGCCTGAGGAAACAGCAAGAATATTAATTGTTTGGCTCACTTTTTTGGGAGCTTATCTTGCTTTAAAAGAGAATCGGCATGTAGGGTTTACAGTGTTAATAAAAAAGTTATCGTCAAATCTTCAAACTATTATATACTTGATTGGAAGAATATTAATGATGATATTTTTTACCGTTATTATTGTAGAAGGGATTCTATTCGTAAAGAATTCTGCTCATATTCCTATGACTTTCACTGGGATATCAACTGGTTTAGTGGTGTATACTGTATTTCCTATCAGCGGTTTTTTAATGTTAATTCAGACATTTTTGGATACTATTAAATATTTTCAAAATATTAAAAGCAATAAGACATAACTTTATTAGCTTGTTAGGAGAAAAATAATAGATGACAATATTATTAATATTTGTACTTATGGGAATGTTTATCTGTATGGGTATTCCCATAGCTTTTGCTTTAGGTATAACTTCTCTTGGATTCTTGACTTTTGTCACCAAAGTACCTCTTATTGTAATAGTCCAGCGGTTATTCACAGGAGTAGATAGTTTTACTCTTCTTGCCGTACCTCTATTTATATTTGTAGGTATATTAATGAACAGCACAAGTATTTCCGAGAAGATTGTTAATCTTTCAATTGCATTAGTAGGTCATTTAAAAGGAGGATTGTCAGCGGTTAACATTGTTGCAAGTATGTTTTTTGCAGGGATATCAGGTACTTCAATGGCTGATACCGCTGCTATTGGTGGTCTTATGATCCCCGCAATGATAAAAAAGGGCTATAAGGCTGATTTTACTGCAGCTGTAACTGCATCATCATCTACTATTGGTATCATTATTCCTCCAAGCGTTCCAATGGTTTTATATGGTGTATTCGTGGGAATATCGGTAACTAAACTTTTTATTACTGGAATTATTCCCGGAATTTTTATTGGATTAGGACTAATTTTAGTTTCAAGTATAATTTCTCATAGGGAGGGTTATAGAAGTGAAACTACTTTTTCATTTAAAAGATTATGGCAAACATTTATAGGGGCATTACCTGCTTTATTCTTACCTGTGATTATATTAGGAGGAATAATGGGTGGGATTTTTACACCTTCCGAAGCCGGGGCCGTAGCGGTTATTTATGTCCTTATACTTGGATTTTTTCTATATCGTGATTTAAATTTAAAGAAGCTTTATAGAGCTTTAAAAGATGCAGTACTTTTAACAGGTTCTGTTCTGATTATTATAGCGGTAGCTAGTCTTTTAGGATGGGTATTTGCTTATGCTAAAATACCTCAAGCGCTTGTTAGTCCAGTTCTTCATATAACAAAATCTCCAATAGTTTTTATGTGGATAGCATCTCTCATTTTAATTATTGCCGGAACATTTCTCCATGGCACAGCTATGCTTGTGATAGTTATTCCTTTGTTTTTACCTATTGTAAGTCAATTAGGAATAAATCCTTTACATTTTGCGATGGTTGTTATGATTTGTTGGGGAATTGGACAGCAAACCCCTCCGGTTGGTTCAGCACTCTACGTAACCTGTACTTTGGCAGATGTTGATATGGGAGAACTTACTCGTGCAAATATTCCTTTTATATCAGTTCTACTTGTCATTCTTGCAGGTGTTATACATTTCCCCCAGTTTTTTGTTTACTTTATACTAAAATTGTTAAGGCTTATGTAAAATTATTTATTTACGGTTAAGAAAATAAATAAGAAGATAAAAAGGAGATAGATAATATGTCAAATTATAAAGTAAGAATTGGAGTTTTATTGGGTGATCCTTCAGGTATTGGTCCTGAGGTAATTTGTAAATTATTAGCTGAAAAGAATATTTATAAAAAAGCTATTGCAATTGTAATTGGAGATAAAAGAATATTTCATATGGGTGAAAAAATTGCTGTTAAATCCATACCATTAAAAAGTATTGATAGTTTTGATGGTTTGCATAAATATAGCAATTTTAATGGTCCTTTATTTTATGATTATCCTACTATTTCTCCAAAAGAAGTAAAATTGGGGAAGATTGATAAGAAGGCAGGTTATTCAGTATATAGAACGCTTTTATATACTTTGGATCTTGCGAAGGAGAAAAAGATTGACGGGTTTATTTTTGCTTCTTTTAATAAAGAAGCAATGCGTCTTGGTGGATCTCCTTATCAGACTGAGTTTGATTTATTTAAGGATTATTTTAAAAAACCAAAGATACATGGTGAAATTAATGTGCTTAATGATTTATGGATAACAAGGGTAACCTCACACATAGCTCTCTCGAAAGTAAGTTCTATGATTACAGAAAAGAGAGTATATGAAACAATTTGTTTTATGGATAGTGTGTTAAAAGATGCTGGTTTTCATAGATCTCATATTGCCGTAGCCGCCCTAAATCCTCATGGAGGAGAAGGGGGTATGTTTGGAACAAAAGAGATTGTTGCAATAGGACCTGCTATTGCAAAGGCAAGGCTTAATAATATAAATGTAGAAGGACCTTTTCCTGCAGATACCATATTTTTAAAAGTGAGGAAGGAAAAGTACAATGGCGTCATTTCGATGTATCATGATCAGGGGCAAATTGCTACTAAAATTATGGGATTCGAAAAGGGGGTTACTCTCCATGGGGGGATGCCAATCCCTATTGCAACATGTGCCCATGGAACTGCTTTTGATATCGCAGGAAAAGGAATAGCCAAGCATATAGCAATTAAAAATGCATTTTTAATTGTAACTAAGATAGCTTTAAATAAAAGAAGGGATATGAAAGATGATTCTAGGAGTTGAACATATTGGATTAATGACAGATGACACAAATAAGTTAGCAGAATGGTATAGAGATATATTAGATTTGAAAATTATATATAAGGTTTTAGAAGATGAAGATAATCCTATATATTTTCTTAAAGGTAAAATGGGAAGTATTATTGAGATATTTCCAAAGGGAAATATAAATGGGGAGGAATCAAAAGAAAGGCAAAAAATAGTACATATTGCATTATTGGTGGATGATTTTCAAAAAACGGTTAATAGATTATACGAAAAAAAAGTTCAAATTATAGGGGATGAAAAAAAGATATTTAAAGATGGGAAGGTCTTATTTTTTAAAGATCCTATAGGGAATATGTTACATATTGTTTATAGACCTAAACCTACCTGGAATCTGGGATAATAGAAAATAAATATTATTGTTTATATAGAAATTAGTTTTTATTGTATTAATTGTATTAAAAAGAGGATATTTAATAATGATAAGAGTTGGCTTTATACACACGACACGAGTTGTCATTGAGCCTATTCATAATGTAGTTACATCAAAATTACCCAATATTGATTTGGTACATTTTCTTGATGAGTCTATTTTGATTACTCTTAAACAGTATAAAGGAATAAATGATGAAATTATAACAAGAGTAAGGGAAATGGCTAAATCTGCGGAAAGAGCCCAATGTAACACCATTGTAGTTACTTGTTCATCGATATCACCATGTGTTGGCAAGATGAGGAAAATCGTCAGTATACCCATAATTAAAATTGATGAACCGATGATAAAATGGGCTGTAACGAATTTCAATAAAATTGGTATAGTAATGACAAATCCAACCACGCTAATACCTAGCATAGAACTCGTAGAAGAAGTTTCGACTCAGCTTGGAAAGAGTATAAAAATTAAAAACCGTATATGTAAGAATGCATTTAAAAAACTTAAAAATGGTGATATAGAAGGACATGATAAGGAAGTTATACGAGCGGTAGAGAAATTGTTGAATGAGGATGCTGAAGTAGTACTTCTTGCACAAGTATCAATATCCCGAGTTCTAAGAAAAATAAATATAGGTACAAGAAAGAGAGTCTTTTCCAGTATAGATTTTATTGTAGATGAAATAAGAAAAAAGTTAAACATATAATATTATCATAAAAAGTTTATTTTTTATAACTTCATTTTATTTAATAGAAACTCTCTTTTGTAAGATTTTTAATGAAATTAATTTTCTGTTTTTTCACATTCGTAATTTGATATCATAAAAAATAAAAATAAGAAAAATTGCCATATTGGGTTATAAAAAAATATTAACATAATCTATGGATAACTCATTATTAGGATTATAAAACATTAAATTCATAAGGATATGTGATTAGATAGGAGTTCATTTTCTAAAAAATATATTAGTTGAGTTTTATTATGGAAAAATATATTATTTTATAGAAAAAAATAGAACAGAAAAAGTACATTAATAAAAGGTAGTATTAGGAGAGGCTTTTAACTAAATAATTGGATTATAGAAATTAATGATAAAACTAGATCTTTTTATTGTGCTCCTATGGAGGATTACAATTTTAAAGTAAGATTTGTAAACTAGGAATTAAGTTTTTTATAATTATTTACCATTGTAAAAAACATTATTATTTATAACCATTGAAATAAGGCATAAAAATATTATAAACAGAAAAAAGTTTGAATATTAAGCTAAAAAAATATTAGATGAAGGAAGAACATATAGATTTGTTAGTACTAGTAGTATAGAAAAAATTCCAAAAGAAAAAATAATTGGGTTAGCCGTTAAGAATTTTAAAAATGTTAAGAAGTATAAGTAAATTAAAACAGAATGATTATTAATTTAAATATTACATGGGAGGAGGAAAAGTGGTGTCAGTTAAAATGGTAAACCAAAATGATATTAAAGCAGTGCATTTACCCGGACGTGATCTGAAATGGATAGTAACCAAGGATACTATTGGTGCGGAACAATTATCAATTGCTATTATGAACTGCCCCGCCAGATCAGTTGTACGGCCTTTACACAGTCATAAAGGTATTGAGGAAGTAATCTTAATTTTGAAAGGAGAAGGCGAAGCATGGGTGGATGGAGAGACGGCTTTTTTTAAGAAAGGTGACGCTGTGCTTTTTCCTGCTAACTCAAAACATCAGGTACGCAATACCGGTGATTCTTCGCTTATTACATTTTCCATTTTTGCTGGGAAGACTAGTCCGGATTCTTATGAAACTTATGAAGAAGATGCATTTGCAGATAAATAGAAATAGTTACAACATATGTTTTATACATCTGGTATGAGATAATAGTTTATAGTTGAACAGCAATGGTATCCATTGTGAGGAGGAATCTGAAGAAAGCTGTAGACAAAACTTTGGCCCGAGGAACACAAATTACGTATAAAGCCATACAATCTGGATGAGTTTACCAGCCAAAATGAAATCCGATATTGCTAAAAGATTGTATAATATATGCAGTATGTAGTAAGTATATGAGATGAAGGTTATTATTCTTACTCAGGAAGGACTGACATATTTTTATATCGGAAGTCAGCAGACACCATATTAGTTGCTTTATACCAATGAAGGGCAGAATAGAAAGTATAAACACCACTTGAAAGTAATACATTTTACTCAATTATAATTAAAGAATTTAAGGAAAATTAGAGGAAAATAGATGATTTATGTAATAGCAGATGATCTAACAGGCGCTAATGATACCGGAGTGCAATTTGCAAAAAAAGGATATAATACAATGGTATCAACATTTAATAAACAATCAACAATAATTATTCCTGATAATTTAGATGTTTTTGTAATAGATACAGAGACTCGCGAATTAGAAGGTAAAACAGCTAGGAAAAT
>Ga0209121_10004946_pt1 | contig 12271 bp, 9 predicted proteins | sample Cruoilmetagenom3_FD_187292 | JGI IMG/M metagenome (GOLD analysis project Ga0209121, IMG submission 187292) | Oil polluted marine microbial communities from Coal Oil Point, Santa Barbara, California, USA - Sample 3 (SPAdes) (version 2) | ecosystem: Environmental > Aquatic > Marine > Oil seeps ... | reverse complement strand
GCAAAATTGAAGTTAGGCATACTTTTGGAAAGAAAAAATCTTTTCTTTTGATTTTTTCTTTCTAAAAAAGCGATGTGTAACATTTGATAAGACAATAGGCTATGCTATAATACCTAATTATTTTCAGAAAATCGAGAAACTGATTTTCTGAAATAATATATGCCTAACTTCAATTTTGCAAAACTCTTGTTTTTTAAAGTATAAACAAATGAAACAAACAGGGATAATTTCGATTATGGCTCTTTCTATGATGCTTTCGTGCTGTTACGGTTCGGTCAAAACCGGACTGGATCGCGCAGGCCAGTATAAAAATTTGTTCGAAGGCAAACGTCTTGGAATCATCGCCAATCATACGGCCTACGACAGTAAAGGCAGGTTCATCGTCGATGTATTCAGGAGCATGGAGAACGTGACGGTCACGGCCCTTTTCAGCCCCGAGCACGGCCTTTGGGGCACCGCACGGGACGGCGAGAAAATCGATAGCCAAACTCATTCGGTCTATAACCTGCCGATTTACAGCCTCTATGGTAAAACGCAAAAGCCCACGGGCAAGATGCTTCAGGATATCGACGTTCTGGTTTTCGATATCCAGGACATCGGCGCCCGCTTCTATACCTACATCTACACGATGTCGCTGGCGATGGAAGCGGCGGCGGAAAACGGCAAAACCTTCGTCGTGCTGGACCGCCCGAATCCCATCAACGGTCTCAGCGTTGAGGGCAACATTCTCGAACCGGCTCAGGCAAGCTTCGTAGGGCTCTACCCCATTCCGGTTCGGCACGGCATGACCGCGGGCGAGCTGGCGAAAATGTTTAGCGGGCAGGGCTGGCTGGCCGGCCGTGCAAAGGCCGAGCTAATCGTCGTTCCGATGGAAGGCTGGCGCCGCCGGATGTGGTACGATAAGACGGGTCTGCGCTTTATCAAAACCTCGCCTAACATGCCCGACATCGAAACCGCAGCCATATATCCGGGCCTGTGCCTGCTGGAAGGGACGAATATCTCCGAAGCCAGGGGCACGAAGATGCCCTTCAGGCAGTTCGGAGCGCCCTGGATCGATTCGAAAGTCCTGGCCGGGCGGCTCAACGCGCTGAACCTGCCGGCTATGCGCTTCGAACCGGTAAGTTTCACGCCCGCCAACTCGAAATATCGGGGCCGGGAATGTCACGGCGTCCGGATTCTCGTCGCAGATCGCGACCGGCTTGAGCCGTATTTCAGCGGCGTCAGAATCGTCAACGAAATCCGCCGGTTGTATCCGGATCAGCTCGAATGGAGAGCAAGCCATTTCGACCGTCTTTGTGGGACCTCCAAAGTCCGCAACGCCATCACAAGTAATTCATCCCTGGATGCTCTTAAAAGTAGCTGGCGGAAAAAACTTGAGACCTTCCTGAAAATCAGGGCCGGCTATCTTATCTATACCGATTGAATTCGCAGGGTGGGCAAATTCCGTTTTTGCCCACGCGGTTCAGTCTCGAAGTGTGGCAAATCTTATCCCGTGTTTTGAATCCTCTCGATAGCCAGAGCCACGGGCGAGGGAGCCTCTTTGCCTTGTTTCTGTCCGGATGTCACCTCTTCCAGCGCTTCGTGCAGCGCGATGCAGGCCCGCTCGTAACTGCAGCCGGTCTGCTGGGCGATCAGTCGCGAGCCCCGGTCGATCAGCTTCTTATTGCTCGGTGAAAGCCAGACCATCGCGTTACCGATGACCCTGTCCATGCGGACCATCGTCGCAGTGGAGAGCGTATTGAGAACGAGCTTGACGGCCAGATGATGCCACAACCGCAGGGGCGAATCGGCAAGAGTGCAGATAAATCGGAAGGTCTCATCGGGCGTTCCGGCAGCGTCAGCCGGGCCGATGATAAGCGCAGCCGTCTTCTTGTATTGTGAGCCGAATTTATCTAAGGCGGTGCTGATTAGTTTATCTTCGTTGCCAATCCCAACAACCACCAGCGCCGAGTCGGTGGCATCCGTCCGTGAAGGATCAGGCTCGCAGCCGATCATGAACTTGTGTATCTCGGCGTTGTCAAGCCGGGGCGGCTGGAACTTGAGATTATCCGGCGCGTTCATCCTTTCGTAAACATCGAGTCCCCACTGAAGGCCGCGGGGCTCGCGCTGCAGAAGCTCGCGCCAGGCATCTTGTGTGGGACGCAGCGGGTCTTTGACAAAGGCCCACGACCGCGGCGAGAGATTGTCATCCTGTTTTCGAAATGCCGGCAGCATGAACGTCGGTGAGCGTTCCGTCGTATCCGTCAGAACATCCAGCAAAAACTCATCTGCAAAATAGGTCACAAGTCCCTGCCTGCGATAGATGTCCTCTTCATAAGCCGTCGCGGCTGCGAGCATATCGACAGCCTCGTCGCTCGAAAGCCGGCCTAATAAATCGCACAGTCGTCTGTGATACTCATCAGGCCGGTTTTCCCGAAGCTTGAGTTTATTGGCATCCGATGGTGATAATCTCTGCTGTAGAAAGCGCACCATCGCGATTTCAAGCGCGCTGCCGACGATGAAGAGTTCCGCCGTGGTGGCCTGCATCCGTGTCGAGCCTGTGATGGCCATCGGGCCGGTCGTCAGGTCGAGCTTGGTGATACGCGGCTCTTCGATTACCTCGCGCGAGCGCTTTACGTGACGGCGTAGTAATTCCGTCGGATTGTTATAGACGAAAAAGACCTTCGCCCCGGCGTCGAGCCCTTCCCATGCGGTGCCGATGACAAAAGGCGTCTCTCCCCCTTCGGTAATAGCGACAACGACGTCGCCCGGCCCGACGCCCAGTTCCCGCAATTGGTATCGCCCGAAGTCGGGAAAATCCTCGTATCCTTCCACCGCTTTTATCAGGGCGAAATCCCCGCCGGCCATCACGCTGAACACCCGGTTCTCCATAACGTTCATCTCCGGCGAGGTTTTCTTAATTTCACGCCAGAATCTCCGCCAGGCTGCTTCCAGAAGAATACTCAGCCGGCCCGTCGAACCGCAGCCGGTAAAGAAAATCTTCTTACCCTTACTCATAGCCTCGCCGAACGCATCGACGAGCCGCCCGAAAGAATCCTGCCGAAGCACCTTCTCCATCGCCGGCGGAATCTCATCGTCCACCGACTGCAAGCACCGAATCGCCGCCGGCAAATCCATCCCCGCCGTCTGCGAAAGCGTCTTAGTCTTCGGATGAAACGCCTCGGTCAGCAACTCTCCCAGTCGAAATTCCTTCTCACGTGACAAAAATTCTTCAGCTCTCTTAACTGCATCCGACATAGTTATTATCCGTTAACCAAATAATCAAATGCGATATTCGTATCATTTTATTTAGAAGATGTAAATACACTTTTTGTTTGCCCAGTACATTGTACATTGATGATTAAGTGAAGTAGGTATATAATCTTTTTGGTAACTGTAAACAGTGGAAGAATATTCTTTAGCAAATAGAGGTCTGAGGAAACAGTGAGTCGACGGATACGGGAAATTGCGGGCAAAAAGAAGATTCGGGTGGTGGGATTGATGTCCGGCACGTCGGCTGATGGGGTGGATGCTGCGGTCGTCGAGGTTAGCAGCCGGAAGGTTCGACTGCTGGCGTTCGATACGTTTGCGTACCCGGCTGTGCTGCGGCGACAAATACTTGGTTTGTGCAGGCCTGAGTCGGCGAGGCTGGACGATATCTGCCATTACAATTTTGTCCTGGGGGAGGTTTTTGCCGATGCTGTTATCAAGCTTTGTTCGAAGAGCGGCATAGCTTTGCGTTCGATTGACCTGATCGGCTCGCACGGCCAGACGATTTATCATCAGCCGGGCGGCAAACGCTACGGCCGCAGAACAATACGCTCTACTTTGCAAATCGGCGAGCCCTCCGTTATAGCAGAGCGCACCCGTATTACGACGATTGCGGATTTCAGGCCTCGCGATATGGCCGCTGGGGGCGAAGGGGCACCGCTGGTGCCGTATGCGGATTATATTCTTTTCAAGCACGATAAGCTGACGCGAGCCGTTCAGAATATCGGCGGCATCGCCAATGTCACTTTCCTGCCGGGTGGCTGCATGCAGGATGATATTATCGCATTCGATACCGGTCCCGGGAATATGGTTATCGACAGCATAATCCGGTTCATCACCGGCGGCAGAAAACGCTTCGACGCGGGAGGAAAATTGGCGGCGCAAGGCATAATAGATAAACCGTTTCTGGATGAGATGCTACAGCATCCATTCCTGCGCCGGCGCCCGCCGAAATCCACCGGCCGGGAAGAATTCGGCGCTGCCTTCGCCGAGCAAATCTACCGGCGGGCGGGAAATGAACGCTTAGCTTATGCCGACGTTGTTGCGACCGTGACTGCCCTGACGGCAAAAAGTATCGCCGAGGCCTATCGACGGTTTTTGCCCGCGATGCCCGATGAGATTATCTTGTGCGGAGGCGGCTCCCACAATCGCACGATGGTCGGGATGTTAAAAGAAGAACTGCCGGACGTTAAGATGCTCTCGACCGATGACTTCGGCATCAGTGTCGATGCCAAGGAGGCGGTCTCGTTTGCGATTCTGGCCTGGGCGACGATAAAGGGGAAGATGAATAACGTACCCGCAGCCACCGGCGCCGAGCGGCCGGTTATTTTAGGGAAGATAGTTCCGGCATGACGAAAAGACGTAAAATTCTGCCGACGACCGAGCTGCGCAACCGCGCCAGCGAAAATATCGACCGGCTCTCGACGCAGCAGATTGTCGATCTGATTAACGCCGAAGATGCGCTAGTTCCCGCGGCGGTGGCCAGGCAGAGCAAACAGATCGCCGCCGCAATCGATATTATCGTCGAGCGTTTTCGCAGGGGCGGACGGCTTTACTATGTAGGGGCGGGGACAAGCGGCAGGCTGGGCGTACTGGATGCTTCCGAGTGTCCCCCGACGTTCGGAGTGCCGCCTTCGCTGGTGCAGGGCATAATTGCCGGCGGCCGGCGCGCCCTGGTCCGCTCTGCCGAAGGGGCGGAAGATTATCCTGAAGATGGTGTTGCGGCGATAAAAAAGAATCGCGTGCGGGCAAGGGACATCGTGGTCGGCCTGGCCGCATGCGGCATGACGCCGTTCGTGCACGGCGCCCTCAAGCAGGCCAGACGAATCGGGGCGGCGACGATTTTCATCACCTGCGCACCGGAGGCAGTTGAGCATATACCCGCGAAAATCATAATCAATCCTGTCGTAGGCCCGGAGGTCGTTACCGGTTCGACGCGGATGAAAGCCGGAACCGCGACCAAGCTCGTGCTCAATACGCTCACGACCGGCGCGATGATCCGTGTGGGCAAGGTCTACGGCAACCTGATGGTGGACCTGAAGGCTACAAATGAGAAGTTGCGCGACCGCTCGCTGCGGATCCTCATAGAACTGACGGGCCTGTCGCGCCGGCAGGCCCAGACCCTGCTCAGACGGGCCGATGGGCAACTCAAGGCCGCCGTCGTAATGCACTTCCGACGCGTGGATCTGGACCGGGCGATGACGATCCTGGCGGCCAGCGACCAGATTCTGAGGCGGGCGATTGTGGATGCCGGGGGGACAGCATGATGACAACGCATATACGACCGTGCACCTGTATACCGTTGATGGTGATCGTCACACTGATGGTTTTGTCGGTGATCCACGCGGCGCCGGCGCAAGATTCTGTCCGTTTCGACGATTTCATCAGCTCATTTCCTGCTGACGTACAGGCCAGTGCCCGTGCGGTCTGGGAGGCGCCGCCATCTCCCGAGGCGACCGATGATTCCGCAACGACCGAGGTCTCCGGAGGGGATATCTCCGACGACGATCTGCTCGACGCTGTCGGCAGCGCGAAGAAGGACGCCGTACTGGCGCAGTTGAAAGAGTTGCGGGCGCAGTGGCGCGCCGCCCGCGCCGAGCAGGATGAACTCGTGCAGGCCACGGCCCGCTGGACATCGTTTGCCGAACGCATAAAGGACCGCGACGACATGGGGCCTGTGTATCTCCGCGCCCTGTCCGTTGTACGTGAGCACGAGGTTCTGCTCCAGCAAGCCGAGGTGCGCATTGCCGCCCTGGAACAGGAGATTCAGTCCCATCGCGTCGGGGCCGCCCTCGATGCCGTCTCGCGCCATTTCACCACGTGGGATTGGCTCGTGATTGTCGCGTACCTCGTCATGACGACCGTGCTGGGCGGACTGCTGGCCGGCAAGCAGGCGTCGATGAAAGACTTCTTCCTCGGCGGCCGCAAACTGCCCTGGCCGGCCGTTTGCGGTTCCATCATTGCCACGGAGCTGTCGGCCGCGACCTTTCTCGTCGGCCCGGCCTTGGTCTTCTCCGCCGGCGGCGACATGACCTACATCCAACTTGCCCTCGGGACCATCCTGGCCCGTTTCATCATCGGCTACTTCTTCATCCCGGCCTATTACGAGCGCGAGATCTACTCGCCGTACGAGTACATGGGTCGGCAGTTGGGCCCGCGCGTGAAGAACATCACCACCGGCCTCTTTATGATCGGCGGCATCCTCGCCCAGGGCGCCCGCGTCTATATCGCGGCCAAAGCCCTTCAGGTCATCACCGGCACGGATGTCACCACGTCCATCGTCATCATCGGCGCTGTCTCCATCGGCTGGACCATCATGGGCGGGATCACGACCGTTGTGTGGACTGATGCGATTCAGTTCCTGCTCTTCGTCATCGGGGCCGTTGCCGCCGTGGCGTTCGCAGCGACCAGCATCGACGGTGGTCTGGCGGCGATCGTCTCCGAGGCCCGTCACGCCGGCAAGTTCCGGGTACTCAACCTTGATCTCAACACCTATGAAGCGTACACACTCTGGTGCGGCCTGATCGGCTTCAGCTTCCTGACCCTGTCTTCCCACGGCACCGACCAACTGCTGGTACAGCGTCTGTTCACCTGCAAGGGTCCAGGGCACGCGCGCAAGGCCATCGTCTGGTCCAGCCTGTCGCAAGCTTTGACCTTCTTACTGCTCTTTGTCGGGGCCTCAGTTTTCGTCTACTACCGTCATGTCCCGCTGACGGCGCCTGAGCGGGTCGTGGTCGATGCCGACTCCATGAAGGTCTTCGCCGTCTACATCGTCGGCGTAATGCCGCCGCTGTTGTCAGGCCTGCTCATGGCCGCCATCTTTGCCGCCGCCATCTCCACGCTCGACTCGCTCCTGGCGGCCCTTTCCCAGTCCACCATTTCCATCCTTTATCAGCCACTCCTCAAGCCCCGGGCTTCCGAACGCCATTACGTCAGGGCTTCTCGCGTCATCGTCTTGATCTGGGGCATTCTGCTAACCGCCTTTGCCATCTACTGCGACGTCATCGCCCGCTCGTACGTCGATCTGATTCAGTTCGCGCTGGCCATGGCGGCCTACACCTACGGCGGCCTGCTGGGTGTGTTCCTGCTGGCCTTCCTGCCGACGCGGCGCGACGACCTGGGTCTGCTGTGGGGCGTTCCTCTGTCTATGTTGATGGTATTCGCCCTGAGCTGGCATCAGGCGGTCCCGCAGTGGATTGTCGTGGTGGCCGCGGCAATTCTGCTGATCCAGGCCTTTCGCCGGCTCCGGCAACAGCCCGAAAAGATCCTCTACATCGCCCTGGCTGTGCTGCTGGTCCTGATCCTCAGCCTGGCCGTGGTAGGCACCACGCCCGAAGGCCAACCCGTGCACATCACGCTGGCCTGGCCCTGGCACTTCCCCCTGGCGACAGCCATGACGTTCTGCCTCGGCTATCTCGTCGGGAATTGCCGCCCTGCCAAACGGTAAAGGCGCGGTAGGGACGGTCCCATGCTCGGCGTCTTCCCCCTGGGATTGCTGACACGAAGACAGGCCAATCTGACGAACATCCCAGCCATGATGATCAGCACAGCGGTCTGCACTATCCTGCCAATCCTTATCTGGATAGGCACACTCCACCTCGGATGGAGTTGGCTGATTGTGATTGGTACCGGAATAACTTTTATTATTTCCGTTACCAGTCGTCGAATTGTGGCCTTTATTAGTATAGACAGAGCTCTCCGATATGGTTTTTATTAGCGTGATTAAGCCGGAAAAGTGAAGAACTTAGAAATTCAGGAGGCTTTAAAATGAAGGCTTTACGACGTATACGAAAATGGCTGCTGAGTCTTTGGAACTTCAAAGCAAATCCTTCGACCGGGATTGATTCGCACAAATGGGAAAGCAAGATCGAGATTATGACAAATTTGTCGTGCAGGCATTGCTGAATCAATTAGCTTCTGAGCCGTAAAATCTATTTCACATTTCAAGCTTCTCACCCGACCGACACAAATTCCTCCCCGGCCGTTTCTTACATTTGAAGCCCGATTAGAATCAGATACGAGCAAATCGTATGCTCCGGCGTATATCGAAGTGTACATAGCAGTTGTATTTCCGCAGCGGATTCGATATCTTATTTGCCGAAGCCTTAATCACATGGCTGTTATTTAGATGGTAGTTTTTTATTGAAGGATATGTATAGATGGCAAAACGATGGACTGCGCAGGATGTTTTGGATTTGGCCCGGTTGTACCAGCCGGCGGGTGTGCTGACTGCGGCGGCGGTTCTTGATGTGTTCAGTCCGCTGCTCGCAAAACCCATGACAGCCGAGGAACTGGCCGGCAGGCTCAGCGCCGACCCGCGGGCGACGGCCATTCTGCTGGATGCCCTTACAGCGCTGAAATTCCTGAGCAAGCAGGACGAAGAATACAGCGTTCCTGAAGATGTGGCGGGGCTGCTGGCCGAACAATCAGCCGACAACGTGCTGCCTATGGTTCGCCATCTGGCTAATTGCCTTCGTCGCTGGGCCGAGCTGCCGAAGGTGATACAAACGGGAAAATGCGCCGAAACCGGTCTTGGTTTTCGTGGTACCGATGCAGACCGGGCAGACTTCATCGGCGGTATGAACACCATCTCCAGACCTGTCGCTACCGGGGTGATTGACAAAATTCGGCCGTTGAAATTCCGTCACGTGGTCGATGTTGGCGGGGGGGCCGGTACGTGGACGATTGCACTACTTCGTGCCGTTCCCAGGGCCAGGGCGACGTTATTTGACCTGCCGGCAGTAATACCGATAGCCGGGCAACAATTCGCCGAGGCGGGATTAACTGACAGAGTGAACCTTGTCGGAGGCGATTATTACACGGATGCGTTACCTGAAGGTGCGGATCTGGCATGGCTTGGAGCTATATGCCACCAGAACTCACGGCGACAGAACCGGGATCTCTTCACCAGAGTTCACACAGCCCTTACCGATGACGGCGTCATAGTCATACGCGATGTAATTATGGATTCTTCCCGAACGAGTCCCGAGGCGGGAGCGCTGTTCGCCGTCAATATGTTGGTTGCGACCGAAGCCGGCGGAACTTACACTTTCGACGAGTATCGTGAAGATCTTCGTGAGGCCGGCTTTGATGAGGTGATATTAGTGCATCAGGACGAGTTTATGAATTCCTTAATCCGGGCAAGAAAAACATAAGTGGTTTTTCAATCACCTTTTTTGTGCATTAATCACATTCTTCTTAGAAGCCCGATGACAATCGCTTCGATTCGGCAGTTATCAGTGTAGATGGGCTGATAGTCATCGTTGGCAGGCTGGAGGCGGGCCCGGTCTTTCTCCTTGTAGAATCTTTTGAGCGTCGCGTTTTCGTCGTCGACGATAGCGACGACAAGCTGACCGTCATCGGCGATGCGGCTCCGGCGGCAGATAACGTAATCGCCCTGACGGATATCCTCGTTTATCATGCTGTCGCCGACGACCTCAAGAGCGAATATGTCATCGCCGGAGCCGAAAGCCGATGTTAACGACAGGGATTCGACGTTTTCGACGGCCTCCAGGGGCACACCCGCGGCGACGCTGCCGGCTAAAGGGATGCCGGCATCTTCTGCTGCATACGGTGGGGAACATTGCCCCGATAGCTCGCTAAGCAATTCTTGCCCTTGCGAGCTCACCTTCAAAGAGCGAGCCTTGTTTGGGTATCCTGAAAGCAGCCCCTTTCTTCGCAGCTCGGCGAGGTGCTCGAATACGGTGCTTCGGCTTATGTTTAATTCGGATGCCATTTCGGACAAGGTCGGGGAATAGCAGCGGTTCTGCTGAAAACGGGCTACCATTTGCAGAAGCTGGAGCTGACGCGGGGTCAGTTGAATCGCGGGTTGTTCTGTTCTCAATTGCATCGTTCAGTCTCTCCGTGTGGTGGCCGGTCGGTTCTTCAAGACAAATAGTGCTGCTCAAAGGCAAATTCGAACCTGCACTCTTCAAACCGAAAGCCGCGGCGAGTGCATCGACCGCCGAAGCCAGCAATCTGGCCGGGACGTCCCGTCGTTTGGAAGGTTTCGGTTGCCAGGCCGCGACGAAATCGCCGCCGGGCCCGAACTTGCAGAGCGGCCCGCCTTGTTTTTCTTTGTCTGGTATCATTTTTCTTTGATTCCCGGCTTTCAAAAATTCTTCGAATTTGTTTAGTCGCAAATGTTCTATCGGCAGAGCGTGCTAATTTACCCAAACAAAAACCGAACAAAAATAAGCCTTTTCAGGACTTTTTTTCCCCCTTAGATTTTCTGTTCTGGAAGCAGGAAAAATATGGGACTACCGGCGGGAAATTTTGCCGACCGGGCCGGCAAAGGCATTGGCTTCATGTGCTCGATTCGAGTAAGATATTTACCAGGAAGCGCAACATTTGTGTGAAAATAAAATATATGATAAGGGAATCTTGATGAATAGAAGAGAGTTTTTGAATCGGTCAGGAATAACTGTTGCTGCTCTGGGCGTCTCGCGAATGCCGGGCACCGGCAAAGCACAGGCTGAGTCCGGTGCTTTATCTAAAAGCCGCGGAGCGAATGTGCTGCTGATTACTTGCCATGACATAGGGCGGCATCTTGGTTGTTACGGCGTCGATTCGGTTCATACGGCCAATATAGATGCACTGGCCGCGGGCGGGATACGTTTCCAGAACTATTTTTCCACTGATTGTGTGTGCAGTCCGAGCAGGGGCGGTTTCCTGACGGGGCGATATCCCCAGAGCAACGGGCTGATGGGGCTGACGCATAAACCGTGGGGACGGAGCCTGAACGCCGATGAAAGGCATCTGGCGGTGATTTTGCGGGATGCCGGTTATGAAACCACACTGATTGGCCTCCAGCATGTAACGAGCGGCGATCCTCACGAGTTGGGCTACAACAACGTGTTATCGCAGAATCACAAAGCCGAAGAAACGGTCAAGTTGGCGCGAAAGTTCCTTCGCAATAAAGGAAAGGCAGATAATCCCTTCTATCTGGAAGTTGGTTTCTTTGAAGTGCATAGACCATTTACCGTTGGAGAAGATGCTGAAAAGGGTGTTTTTGTCCCGAAATATCTGCAGGATACACCGGAGATTCGGGAAGATTTGGCACGGTTCCAGGGCACCATCCGGTTCTTCGACAGGTGCGTCGGCGAGATTCTGGATGCGTTGAAACAAAGCCCGGCGGCGGAAAAAACACTTGTTGTATTCACCTCAGATCATGGAATCCCGTATCCCGGCGCCAAGTGGTCTCTTTTCGAACCCGGCATCGAAAATCCCCTGATTATGTCTCAACCGAAAACGGCGCTGCAGGGCGGTAAGGTTTACCATCAGTTGATGAGCAATGTGGATTTTCTGCCCACACTGCTGGACCTGCTCGGTGTCGCGATCCCAGATAATCTTCAGGGATACAGCTTCAAAGAAGTAGTTGCTGGGACAAAATCGGACTTGCCCCGGCGTGAGATTTTTGCCCAACGGACCAGTCATGCTCTTCGAGATAACACTTCCAGAGCTATAAGGACGGACCGCTATAAACTAATACGCTACTTCGAGCCGGGCAGGGTGATTGAATTTCCAACCGATGCCGTGCCGCAGAGGGTGGCCGGGCATACAGAGCGGCCTAAGAGAAAATCGGGCCAAAGACCCGTCGTGCAGCTCTTCGATCTCAAAGATGACCCGCACGAGCGGAAAGATTTGGCGGCGCTGCCGGAGTATGCAGAGATGGTACGGGATTTGTCGAATCGGCTTTGGCAATGGATGGAGCGGGTGGGCGATCCGATTCTGAAGGGGCCGCTGGTGACGCCGTACTACAGGCAGGCGATTCAGGATTACCATCGCTTCCGGCGGCAAACGCAGCGGTAGCGGCAACACGCGAGCATTTTCGGTTTGGAAATTCTTTGATTTCAGGACCTGCTCGGCGTAGACTATTGGCGTATTGTTGAGCCGTGCCGGCGCAATTGATGCCGATGTTTCAACAACTTGATAGTATAGGAATTTGTATTTGTTAGCTTATGACGCACATAGGCGGTTGTCAATCAGTTTTGTATGTTGCAAAGCAGGTTAGAAGGAGTGA
>Ga0209121_10004945_pt1 | contig 12272 bp, 10 predicted proteins | sample Cruoilmetagenom3_FD_187292 | JGI IMG/M metagenome (GOLD analysis project Ga0209121, IMG submission 187292) | Oil polluted marine microbial communities from Coal Oil Point, Santa Barbara, California, USA - Sample 3 (SPAdes) (version 2) | ecosystem: Environmental > Aquatic > Marine > Oil seeps ... | reverse complement strand
AAGTCAACCTTGATTCCCTTTTCAATAGCCATTCTTACTGCACCTTTCGCCGGTCTGGCGGTTGATCCGTAAGCCAAAACTGCAACCTTGGAATTTTCCTCTCCCGTTTTCTCTACCATAATAATATCGTCGTAATATTTTTTTAATTTATTGTTTATCCTTTGGATACAATAATCGATAGTCTCCGGTGCTAAATTGGGAACACCTTTATCCCCGTGAATCATTCCGGAAATATTGTATCGATAGCCACCACCCAAAGGAGGTAAAATTGGTATACCCGTATTATCAACTTTATAGGGGAGATATTCCTCTTGAGGGGGCGCATCAGAGCGTCGGCTGATAATTTCGAATGAATCTGATTCAGGGAGGGTAATGCTCTCCCTGATATGGGCTAGAATTTCATCCGATAAAATGACTACTGGAACCATATATTTTTCAGATAAATTAAAGGCGGTAATGGTTAAATTGTAGGCTTCTTCAACACTGGAAGGACAGAGTACAATTCTCGGGCTTTCTCCGTGAGACCCCCATTTGGTTTGCATGATATCTCCTTGCTGGGGTTTGGTCGCTCCACCTGTACTTGGACCTACCCTTTGTGCATTGTAGATGACAATCGGTATTTCTACCATCGCAGCATAACCTAAAAGTTCCTGCATGAGACTAAAACCGGGCCCGGAAGTTGCCGTCATCGCCTTTTTCCCGGCAGCTGATGCACCAATAATGCTTCCAATGCTTGCTATTTCATCTTCCATCTGTATAAATCTTCCTCCATGCGCAGGTAATTTTCTGGATAAAAGCTCAACAACTTCAGTCGATGGGGTAATCGGATATCCGGCACAAACTTTTACTCCTGCAACAAGTGCTGCTTCTGCAACTGCCTGATTTCCCTGCATCAATACTTTTTTAGACATTAATTTCCTCCTTTATTTCAATAGCAAAATCAGGACACCTTAATTCACATAACTTGCATTTAGTACATAAATTTTCATCAATTAATCTGGGGTAACCTTTTTGGTCTGAAATTAAAGCATTGTTTGTACATAAATCAATGCATATCCTACATTTTTTGCACCATTCTTTATTAACAATAATTAATGACATAATCACTCCCTTAGTTACATATATTTTATTGCAAATTTAAAAATAATATTCTTATCAAAATAATATTGCTTTATTTCAATTATAGTTTTTTGCTTAGAACATTTAACATAGAATAAATATTAGTAAATTTATAATCCCAATTCTTTCTTATTCACCACAAACTCAGGAATAGCTCCTGTAAGCACCTTAATTACATTATCAGAGGCTTCTTTAACCATACGTAGATCTGTTTCATATGTATCTGTTCCAAGATGAGGAGTTAAAACTACATTACTTAGCATTTTTAATTCTTTAGGAATATCAGGCTCATTTTCATAAACATCAAAGGCAGCTCCTGCTATTCTTTTTTCTTTTAAAGCATTAATCAAAACTTTCTGGTTTATTTCTGGACCCCGAGCAGTATTAATAAAATATACACTTTTTTTCATTTTTTCTATTTCATTCTTGCCAATTAAATGATGGGTGCTCTTGGAATAAGGCGCCTGCAAAACTATATAATCCATTTCTTCTAATAATTGACCAAAGGGTATATATTGGGCTTTAATTCTTAAATTATTCTTTTTTTCAATATCATAATAAAATATTTTCATACCAAAAGGAATACACCTTCTTGCAGTAGCTTGACCTACTCTTCCAAAACCAATAAACCCAATTTTTTTATCCCATAATTCATGACCCATAAAAAGTGCTTCTTGATACCATCGATTACTCTGGGTTTTTCTTAAATAGAGATCAGCCTCTACAATTCGACGGCTTAAGGACAGCATAATACCGAAAACTAATTCAGCGGTTACCTCAGTAACCGTCGAGGGTAAATTTGTTAAAATAACCCCAGCTCTTGATACTGCTTCAACATCTACTGTGTCATAACCTACTCCAAATTTACTGATTACCTTTAACTTTTTTGCTTGGCCTATAAATATTGCATCAATATGTGCTCGACTAACGATAACACCATCTAAAATAGGTGCATAGTTTAATATTTCCTCAGGTGTAAAAAATAATTTTTTTTCTTCAGGTATAATTAAGTCAGCTATTTTCTCCAATTCTTTCAATCCCTCTTTTTGTAAAACCCGAGTAAGCAATACTTTAAATTTCATTGATAACTCCTCTATCTTAAAATATTCCTCTTTTAAGCCTACTTATAATTGTAAAAATAAACATCATTTGAAGACCTGAACATTGCTCAGCCACTCTTTAGTATTTTTCACTTTATCAAACTCCATAATACTTTCTGCAAAGATATTTGCTTTTCTCTCATCCTTAAAATGATTACCAGATAATTGTAAAAATTTCTCCCAAAGGACAACCCTTTGCATTGTTTGCTCTTTTTTTTCTCTCTTTATTATTTTCTGAGTTTTGTCTTCTTTTTTATTTTTTTGCATAACGACCACCGCGCTTAAAATTTCTTTAGAATCTTCTTTAAAAATTTTATCAGCCTCTTCATTTTTTTCAATCATCACTTTTTCTGAAAAATCAAGTAGTTTAGAGTCATTTATATTCTTTTTACTATACCAATCTAAAGGATTAATTTTATAAAGAACACAAGCCAAAGCATAGGGTAGGGAAAATCTTCCTTCATTGGCATCTCTGGGCTTTATATTTGTAAAGGGAGGCTTACTTAATGGAGACAAAGATTTTACTAAAATTTTTTCTACATTTTTTAATTCAATGTTATTTTTAAAAAAATATTCCTTTACGGTATCGATAGCTGAATGGGTTAATCGACAACATGGGTACATTTTAAAATTAACGTCAAGAATTTTAAATTCTTTTTCGCTATTTTGCATAAGTGTACTATCTAATTTATTTTTTTTACATCCTATCATTCTCCAGAAACCATTTTCATCATCAAAAATATCTTTTGGCCCTGTAAATCCGTTCTTAGCTAAAAATCCAGATTGGACTCCGACTAATGCAGCTGTCCCAAAATTATTCTTAGCCATTGTTGGGCCTTCCAAACCATATGTTGTCTTCATAACTGATGGCAAAGGTGCATTAGCACCTGCAATGCCAAAGGCGTTGGTAATCTTACTGCAGTTTAAATTTAATAATTTTGTAGCTATAGACGCAGAACCAAAAACTTGCCAAGTGCCATGACCCAAAATATATTTTCTCTCTCCAATCGGTCTTAGCCCTAACCCAAGTCTAATTGAAACTTCATATGCAATAATAATTGCTGTAATTAATTCTTTCCCGGTCAACTCCATTAATTCAATAAAACTAATTGCAGGAGGGATAATGGTTGCGCCGGGGTGTCCAATATAACAATCATCAAAATCTAATATATTGGCTGAAGTAGAATTGATAAAAATTGCATTAGACAAAGTAGTCTTTTGGGGGAAACCCAAAATAGACAAAGATCCTTTTTCATTATGCAATAAGCTTTTTAATAAAATTTTTCCCTCTTTGGTTTTGATTCCAGCCAACATACATCCGATGGAATCCAAAATGCAATACTTCGCTTTATCAATGACCTCTGGTGGGAAATCTTCAATTTTTTTTCCACTAATATAATCAGCGATGATCTGAGTAACAAATCTTTTCATTATAATGTATTCCTGGTTTTATGTTTTAAATAATTAGCTTCTTTTTATCAATATTTTTATCATGCGAGTTGATTTTACATAAAAAATATTACATTTTTTTGCAAGTTTACTTCTTATTTTTTGATAACTCCTGATAAACAGTATTACCAGCTTTTACTTGTAAGTCATATATTGCTTCTTCAGAATACCAGCTGGTATGAGGGGTAATGAATACATTATCCAAGTTCATCAGATTTGACAAATAATAATCATTTTCATCTTTGTAATCTAAAACATCTAAACTAGCCCAAGCAATTTTACCACTTATTAATCCATTGTATAGAGCATTTTCATCAATCAAACCACCTCTGGAAGTATTTATAATATAAACTCCAGTCTTCATTATTTCTATTGCCCCTTCATTAATGATATGATGAGTCTCTTTATTTAATGGAGCATGAATCGAAAGAACATCTGACCGCTTAAATAGTTGATCCAAATTTACAAATTCCACCCAATCAAATGAATCTTCCTGATTAAAGTAAGGATCATAAGCTATAATCTTGGCTTTAAAATTTTTTAATTTCTCAGAAACCTTTTTAGCAATATTACCAAAAGCAAGTAATCCAACAGTCAATTCAGAAAATCTCCTAATGGGTTTAATTTGATCATAATTAAATTGATGATTTCGCAACAATTTATTTTGTAAAAATATTTTTCTTACGGTAGTAAGTATCAAAGTAATGGCATTTTCAGCTACTTCTTCAATACAATAATCAGGAATATTGGCAACTTTAATTCCTCTTTTTTGAGCAGCCTTAACATCTATATTATCTACTCCTATTCCGTATCTCAAAATTACCTGGCAATTTGTTAATTGAGAAATAAATTTAGAAGTGACCATAGCATGATTTACTAGTACAGCATCTGCGTCCATTGCTTTGCATTTCTGAAGATGATCTAAAAGTTGATCTTCAGAAGCAACTTCTCCTCTAATTAAATCATTACAATCAATTATTTCTACTTTTCCTAATTTTTTCAGTTGATTAACTTCTTTACTGATATTTGGAAAATAATAATCAGTAAAAATTATTTTGTATAATTTCTCCATTTTTTAACTCCTCGTATAATCTATAAAATATGGAATAACCAATTTCATTATCAACTCATCTTCATTTTATTTTATTAATAATACCGCCTCAATTTATCATCGTTTAACAAAATTATTCTACGAAGTCTATTATTTCAAGAGCGCTCTTGCCATCAAGACCCACTTTTTGCATGGTTAACCCTTCTTCCCAAAAATTACGGCCAGTGACAGAACACCCAATGGTTGCCATTGCTCTAATCGTGTTTACCTGTATGCCAAGTTGTTCTCCCAGCAATGTGTAAGGCACCAAACCATAGGGAACATCTTCGGTAACATATCTATCTTCAAGAGAAATTGGTGCTCCTTGCACCTGATATGCATAGCAAGTAGAAATAGTTTCGTATAAATCTTTCCCTTTGGCTCCATAAAATATACCTAAAGTTTTCTGTAAACTATTGAGCTTTAAGCCTAATTTTTCACCAATTTTTAACCTTTCCATGTCGATTTGTTCCATTACTCTGGCCATTCCCGGAGTCACGTCATAGGCTTTTTCTATCGGTTTGTTTAATTTTTCGTCAAAAGGATAAAACTTTCTTTCCACCCTGTAAAGGTTCAATAAAACTGATTGAGGGTGTAGAGGTGGATTAACATTTACTAAAGTGGTTTCCAAAACATTATTTGACGGTAAAAATTGAGGATATATTTTTTGGAGCTCATTAAAAACTGCTTCCTTCTTTTTAGCCGGAAATACAGAAACCAGCATTTTTTCTTTTTGTCCTTTATTTCTCACTTTTGCATTTCCAAGCTTGGTACAGTTATAAATCAAACTTTCGGTCTCGGCAATGGCGATATCCTTTTCTACTCCTAAATCTTTTAATAATTTTGCACATTGCAGTGCCCCAAAATACCCGGGCCAAATTGCAATAATTTGTCCATCTTCTAAATAGGGAGCAAATGTTCTAATAAATTTTTCGCGAACAAAGCCCGGAACGACCAGCATGATAATATCGACACCCGAGATCGCTTCTTTAATATCTGAACTCACTTTTCCGGAAATCTTTGTAAAACCACTTTTACCTCCAGCAGAAAGAATAATCTCTACACCGGAAGTGTCTTGGGAAATGACCTCGATTCCGCCTCTTTCAATAACTGGGCCTAAATTATTTTCTGCATATTCCGGTAATTCATAAAGATTGACTTCATGGCCCACCATTGATAGATCAGCTGCCATTACATATCCGCCGTTGCCAGCGCCCAATACTGCAATTTTTTTTAACATAATTCCAAATACTCCTTTAATTTTATTATTTTAATACCACAAAATAAATTCATGAAATGCTAAAAATAATTAATAATTTTATCTAATACCATAACCAATTTGCTTTAGGTGCCTTAATTTCACCGTTCATTACAACAGGGATACCGTCGATCAACACGTGCCTTACTTTTGAAATGGTATCAGGATCCAGAACAACCAAATCAGCAGCCTTCCCTTCCTCGATAAAACCAGTATTAGTTGCCAATTTAGGAATAGCTTTCGCAACATTACAAGAGGTCATCGCCAAAGCTTTCGTAAGTGTAATTTTTTTCTTATTCACAGCTTCTTCAATAAATAAAATGATCGGATCCCAGTTTCCAGCCATAAAATCAGTGGAAATCAAATCAACCAACCCCTTTTCCAATAGTTCATAAGCAATGTTTAAATATTCAGAGGGACAAAGATTTTTTGCGCCAAAATAATCACCGTTACAGATATCTATATAAGCCCCGTAACTCCTTAAGCGTTTGATATTATCCTCAATTTCATCCATAGTAAAACTTGGATGACTTGAATGAGCTGCAATTAATCTTGAACCTAATTTTTTTGCCACTTCCATAACTACTTCTTTGCATCCGGCAGCATTATGAATTACAATTGGCATATTATATTCTATAGCCAAATCCGCTGCTTCTCTGATGCCTTCCCGACCGGTTTCAACTGGCGCATAGACATCTTTTAAGATAATATCAATGGCCTCGTCGATAGAAAGCAATCCTTTTAATCCGATTTCATCCAAAACCGTATCTACTTTTTCACGATCAGTCACTGATGTATCAATATATCTTCCAAGAACTGCCCACATTAACTTTTCGGCATCTGCAGGATTTATTCTTTTGCCGGTTTTTGATTCAATGGTTCTGGGCAATAGATTATAACAGGCACCACCACCCCCCAAAGTATCTCCTCCGCCAATTTCGCCCAAAGCAACTGCTCCATTTATTAGCATTTCTTTTACGGTTAATTTTTTATGAAATTCATTTAGACCTGTTCCATCAGTAATCTCAGATGCTTTAACATTTAAAGGAGTATGCGAAGTGGCAGCTTTAATTTTTATCGGATGCAATTTGTTCATGATTTCGGTTTCTTCGATTGTAGCAAAACCGTCTTCATTTAATAATGTAGTAGTTCCGTGAAGCAAATGTTTATTTAAATTGCTAATAATTAATTCCGTGGGTGGCGCAGGATTACCGGCAGAGAATAAAGGACCCAGAGATACACCATGTGCATGATGATTAATAATTCCCGGAATCAAAAACCCTCCTCTGGCATCTATAATATTATTTGAGCTGGGATCATATGAGTATCGAACGCCTTCCGCAATTTTTATAATTAACCCATTTTCAACTATAATTGAGGACTGTTTTAGAATTAAATCTCTGTGTGGTATGACAATGTTAGCATTTTGAATTGTAACTCGCATGTATTAATAACCTCCTTGGTTATTTTATTCGCTTCAATAATTTTTGTAGATTAATCATTAAATATAAGCTTTTATTTCATCTGCAGTCATTCCTGCTAATCCAGCTTTTCCCATATTCATTCCTTCATTCCAAAAATCTTTGCCGGTTACAGCGCATCCTATGTATGCCATTGCCTCCAGATGATTAACCGGTACTCCAATTTGCTGACCCAAAAGGGCATAAGGAACCAAACCGTAAGGTACATCTTCGGTAACATATCGGTCTTTAAGGGAAGTCGGTGCCCCTTGTACTTGATATGCGTAACAATTTAGTAGAGTTTCATAAAGGTTACTCCCTTTGGCTCCGTAAAACACTTCAATTTGAGTTTTAATTGAAGGAACTTTGATGCCTAATTTTTCACCCATAGCTACTTTTTCCATATCTACCGCCTCCATTACACGTGCCATTCCTGGGGTAACATCATAGGCTTTTTCCACTGGTTTATTTAATTTTTCATCAAAGGGATAAAACTTTCTTTCTACTCGGTAAAGATTTAGTAAAACTGACATGGGATGCAAAGAAGGGTTCCCATTTGCTAAAGTAGTCTGTAATACATTATCTGCTAAGGTAAACTGAGGATATATCTTTTTTAACTTTTTAAAAATTTCTTCTTTTTTTATCGCCGAAAGAAATGATACTAATAAATGTTCTTTGTTCCCTTTATTATAGACTTTTGCTCCTCCTAGTTTGGTACAATTATAAATTAAACTTTCTGTTTCGGCGATATTAACATTCTTATTTACGCCCAAATCTTTCAGTAGTTTTGCGCATTGAAGGGCACCAAAATAGCCGGGCCAGATAACTATGATTTGTCCCTCTTCCAAATATGGGGCAAATTCCCTGATAAAAGCTTCTCTTCCAAATGCCGGAACAACCAACATGATGATTTCTGCGTCTTTAATCGCTTCCTGAGCATTAGAGGTTATCTTACCTCTTATTTTAACAAAACCGGTTTTCCCACCTGCCGGTAATATGAGTTCTTCTCCTGCGGGGGTACAGGATACAATTTCTATTCCTCCTCTTTTAATAATTGGTTCAAGATTTTCTGCATATTCCGGTAGTTCATAAAGATTTACTTCATAACCCACCATTGATAAATCAGCTGCCATTGTATAGCCGCCATTACCAGCTCCTAAAATTGCAATTTTTTTATTCATTTTTAATTCTATCCTCCAATTCTTATTTACGTTTTTTCTTTTAGAAAAATACTTTGATTTATATTAATAAAATTTATCTATTTGGCATTAATAATGCAGGCAACCAGAGAGTTACAGAAGGTATAAAAGTAATAATGAGAAAACTAATAATTAATGCCGGTAAATAGACTAAAATTCCATGAAAAACTTCTTCTATTTTTAGTTTTGCAATATCAGAAATAATAAAAAGTCCAACTCCCACTGGTGGAGTTGTTACTCCAATAACTGTTCCAAAAGCCATTATTACTCCAAATTGTACCAAGTCTACACTTAATTCATTCATTAAAGGAATAAAAATAGGAGCTAAAAGAACCATGGAACTAATGCCAGTCATAATACAACCTACTAACAATAATAATAAATCAATCAATAATAAAATAATGAATTTATTTTGTGTAATACCTAAAATAAATTGCGCAAGCATATTTGGGGCTCTTTCTAAGGTCATAATATTACTCATGACTGACGCTACCCCAACTAATACCAAGCTATGAGATGCAGTTAGCATAGAAATTTCCATTACTTTAATTATTTTAGAAAAACTTAATGTTCGATAAAAATATCCTAAAAAAATAGTATAGACTATCGCTACAATTCCCGCTTCAGTGGGGCTTACAAAACCACTTATCATTCCAAATAGAATAATAACAGGTGCAATTAAAGCAAAAAATGCTCCAAAAAAGTCATTAGATATTTCTTTTATAGGCTTTTTTGGTTTTCTAGGTAATTTAGAAGGATTTTTTAAAGAAATTAAATAATTTGTAATCATTAAACTAATCCCAGTTATTATACCCGGTACTAACCCAGCCAAAAACATTTTTGCCACCGAAGTGCCGGATATCACTGCATAAATAATAAAACTTACACTTGGCGGTATAATCGGACCTATGGTAGAGGAAGCTAAAGTGATTCCTGCACTTAACCCAGGATCATAATTAGCACTCTTCATTGCTGCTAATTCAATGGGACCCAGACCGGCACAATCAGCAGTAGCCGATCCGGAAATCCCTGCAAAAACCATTGAGCATAATACGTTAACATGGGCTAACCCTCCTCTGACATGACCTACCAAGGCATTCATAAAAGCAAAAATACGCTGTGCAACTCCAAACTCATTCATTAAATTTCCTGCGATAATAAAAAATGGAACGGCTAACAAGCTCCAGCTAACTGAGCCACTAATCATCCCTTGAGGTAGTAAATGAATTGGATACCCTCCAACCCAAATTGTAAACAAAGCAGCTATACCCATAGCTAGTGATATTGGAGTCCTAAAAGAAATTAAAGCTAATAAAAGAATGATTAAAAATAATGATATTATCATAGAATAGAGAAATCTCCTTTTTACTTATTATTTTCTTCATTCTTCTTAAATATAATATTTAAACAATTATAGATTATAGTTATTCCTAAAATATAAACGGGAAAAGTGTGTACTCGAAAAGAAAAAGGAATATATTGGGGTTTAATTATTCCCACATATTTTTGATAATTAATATTCCCCCAAATCAAGAAAATTGCGAAAATAAATCCAAGTATACTCACAAAAATTTCAATTACTCTTCTCGCTATTTTAGGAAAATAATTAACGATAGCATCGACTTTCACCTCTGTGTCTCTTAAAAACATAACTGAAGCACCAAAAAGAACAATCCAAATTCCTAAAAATAGCGAAAATTCCAAAATCCATAAAAATGAACTTTTAAAGAATCCACGAAGGATTATTTGTACAATATTAACTCCAACCAGTGTTATACCTAATATAATAATTAAAGAGGAGAAAATTTTATCACAATAACCAATCAATTTATCAAAAATCAATGATTTTTTTTCCAAAATATCTTTCTCCTATAGGACTTAATATAATTTTCTTCACTTCATTAGAAAAACACATTTCAAAATTCTAATACTACAACTGGATGCTTATTTAATTAATAAGCATCCAGTTGTATTCTAAACTTACCAATTCGAAGTAATCAAAAAATTATGGGGCAAGTTTATCTATTTCATCCATTAAACCTTTTGTTATAAAACCTTCTGCTTCCATTTCAAGTAAGACCTTTCTAGTTTGTTTTCGCCATAGAGAAGTATCAATTTTATGGAATATAGCACCTTTCGATTTCATATCTTCTAATTGTTTATCTAGTTCATCGTATAATAATTTTGTGCAATATTCTCCTGCTTCATAGGCTGCATCATAAATAGCCTGTTGTTGCTCTTTGGTAAAACTTTCAAATTTCGCATTATTCATAAACAAACAAGCTTGTTGAAACTTTGAATTAGTTTCTATAATATGTGGAGCAACTTCATAAAATTTCTGAGCTTCCATATCTACAATTGTACCGGTAGCAGCATCTACCATGCCTTGACTTAAAGCTAAATATACTTCAGACCAAGGGATAATTGTAGCATTACACCCTAGTCCTTGCCATATTCTAACCACCGTTTTTGAATCGGGAGCGCGAAGCCTTAAACCTTTAAGATCTTCCAGGGTAAGAATTGGTTCTTTTGAACACATAGCACGATAGGGCCCTAACCACCAGTTACGGGCAATACTAATGACTCTTAAACCGGTTTTCTCTAAAAGTTCTTGTTCCATTTCTTCCGCGAGATCACTTAGTAAAAAATTTTGGAAATGTTGTCTATTCTTCATAAAGAAGAGCAATTCAGTAACCTTATAATCTGGAACATATTTCTCTATTACATAGTAACCTACTACGTAAATATCTTGAACTCCCTGCATCGTATTTTCTAATTGAACCTTAGGTTTTCCTAATACCTCATTGAAATAACAATCTACTTTAATTTCTCCATTTGTTTTTTCTTCGACTAGCTCCGCAAATCTACCAAGAGCTCTACTTTCATGATGAATATCTGCTTCTTTATTACCAAGCTTTAATGTAACACTTTTTGCATCTGTGCTCAAAAAACTAATCGTTAAAATCATGGTAAGCAGCAAAATTAAACAAAAAATTCTTTTACTTTTCATCTTAAATTCCTCCTTCAAATATTTAATAAATAATTTTCTGGCGCCAAGTAGCTCTTCTTGGCTATTTTTATTCTTTATTACCACCTCCAATTTTGTTTTTTACCCTTCAAAGCTCACGTTCCAAAATACTGATATCGATGGTGAGTAATTTATTAAAATAAAAAACTCTTAGGCTGCATCGAAATGATTAATAAAAGTAAAATATTCATTTTTAACGAATTTTTTTTGTTTCTTATGTTAATTTTATAAATAATTCTTAGCTTTGTTTAGACCTAAAAATTTTATTCAATATAATTACTTTTTTAACAATCTTTAATTTAATAAAATATTTAAATAAAATTTCTTTTCCTTCCACTATTAAAGATCAAAAAAATATTTCAGCTTTTTAAAATATAATCTTTCATTTTATTTTTTATCTAAAAAAGTTTATTTTGTTTAGTCTTATTTTTATTTTCTCCTTTTACTACTACATTTTTTAAAATATTAATTACTGTATTTTCCATATGTATCTGACTTAATTTACTTGCTTCTTCTGAATTGTGTTTTTTTAAAGATTCCATAATCTTTCGATGTTCCTCTAAAGAATG
>Ga0209121_10004944_pt1 | contig 12273 bp, 12 predicted proteins | sample Cruoilmetagenom3_FD_187292 | JGI IMG/M metagenome (GOLD analysis project Ga0209121, IMG submission 187292) | Oil polluted marine microbial communities from Coal Oil Point, Santa Barbara, California, USA - Sample 3 (SPAdes) (version 2) | ecosystem: Environmental > Aquatic > Marine > Oil seeps ... | reverse complement strand
CCAGTGGTACTGGAAAGTAGACCTCCACAACCTCTTCCACTTCCTGCGCCTGCGCGCCGACAGCCATGCCCAATACGAAATCCGCGTCTACGCCGACGCCATCTGCAAAGTCGTAGCCGACTGGGTTCCAGCGGCTTACGGAGCGTTCGAAGACTACCGTTTGGGAGGCGCGCAGTTCTCCGGCAAGGGTATGGATGTGGTGCGCCGTATGATTAAAGGCGAAGAGGTGACGCAGGAGACTTCCGGCATGAGCAAGGGCGAATGGCGGGAGTTGATGGGGAGTTTGGAGGGGTGAGTGAAGGCAAGAAGGATATTTTTGTTGCTTTATTCCATTTCCCATGAGATGCTAGTGCAATAAATTAGCACTAGCGGAGATTGGTACGATGAAAACGACGAAATTCGACACTCCCGTCATCATGCAAAAGTGGGGAAATCTATTTCCTGACCATTTGACAAATGAAGAAATTGCGCGATGTCAAGCGAGAATCATTGTTGAAAATGCTGAGTTCAACAATTTATTTGGCAACACCTGTTGTAGTTCGGTTCATAGAATCGATGGTGGTAATTGGGCTATTCTTACGACTTTCAAAACAGCAAACTCCCCCAATGAAATGGTAATTTGTAATGTAGAGCGAATTGGCTTCGAGAACAGCGATCAGTTGCTGGCGGAAGCTATTTATCAAGTACAAGGTTGGTCAGTAGGACAGGCGGCTTCTTCAGATTCTGTAACTATAAGTGGAGCGCACCAAGTTGCATTCTACCTGAATGGGATTCTATCGGCTGGAGGGACGGCATTCATGGAGTGCAAGGCATCAGAACGTGTTTCGCGTTCGTTTATCGACGTAATGGTTAAGAGCATCGAGAAGATCTTCTTCGGTAACTCGACTTCGGCCAACGAAATCGTCGCTTTGGCACGTTATTACACCCGGATTAATGCGCGAGTAGCGTAAATCCATTGAATCACAAATAGGGGCTCGTCACATTGTGATGCGTGCAGCCGTTTGGTGATCGCATCCCATATATCGTAAAGTTAGAGTGAATGAGCACATCTCAGGAAGAAATTATGTCAAATGTAATCGCTATGAAAAAATTAGGCGCACCAGTAAATGCTGGATCGCTTCGGCACGCTCGAAACGAATTCGGGCTGACGCTTACTCAGGCCGCAGATGCAATGGGCGTTTCTGCTGCAACTATAGAAAAATGGGAACAAGGTATCCACCCTTCGCCAAAATCGTCTCAGATAGAATCGAAGTATCAAGAATATGCTGTTACTTCTTGTGACAAAGCGGGTAAAAATTTGCTTTTCGGAATGTATCCGCTTCGGATGGCAAGACAGTTATTGGACGATATTCCAATTGAAATATTAGCAAGTGAATATGGTTACAAGAAGTCTGCTTGGCTAAAGTTTGAAGCTAACGCTAGATCGATCGATGACAAAATTCTAAGGAAGCTTGAAGCGCGAATGCGAAGTCACTTTTCAGAAGTATGCACAAATTTCAGTGATTAAATTATGTAGGGTGGGTGAAATTCCCACCCAACATTCAGCCAATCCCCCACCAAACCAGAACCACCCAAAAGGGGCGATCCCGATCCCCACTATTTTGGCTTGCATGCCTCCGGCACGCCATTGGTTTGCATGCCTCCGGCATGACCGGCATCGCCCCTGTGCATCTGCGATGCACATTGCGTCGGGTAATTACCGCACCGCACCAAATTAACCCCTCGTTAACCACGCAAAAACGTACATACGGGTTGTGTACGCATTGTGTACGGGTTGTGTACGTCGTTTTTCACTCTTTTATTGATCTTTCCCCCCCGTCCGCTACAACGGTTGCAGCGCAGCAAACAGGAGCCGATCTATGACAAACACCCGCACCGAAACCGACAGCTTTGGCCCTTTAGAGGTCCCCTCCGATAAATACTGGGGCGCCCAAACCCAGCGCTCGTTAATGAATTTTCCCATCGGCTGGGAAAAGCAACCAATCGCCATTGTCCGCGCTTTAGGCGTTATAAAAAAGGGCTGCGCGCAAGCAAACATGTCCCTAGGCAAACTCGATTCCGCCCTTGGCGACAAAATAATCGAAGCCGCAACCGAGGTGATCGACGGTAAACTGGACGATAATTTCCCGCTGGTAGTCTGGCAAACCGGCTCCGGCACCCAGTCCAACATGAACGCCAACGAAGTAATCGCCAACCGCGCGATCGAACTTTCCGGCGGCGAAATCGGCTCAAAATCCCCCGTCCACCCCAACGACCACTGCAACATGGGCCAGTCCTCCAACGACACTTTCCCCACCGCCATGCACATCGCTATCGCGACCACCGCGCACGATGTTTTGTTGCCTGGAATGGAAAAACTGCACACCGTGTTGAATGCGAAAGCCGTTGAATTCAAAGACATAATTAAAATCGGCCGCACGCACACCCAAGACGCCACGCCCCTGACACTCGGCCAAGAATTCGGCGGCTATGCTTTCCAAGTCGAACAAGGCATCAAACGCGTGCGTCACGCATTACAGAACATCTACCCCCTCGCCCAAGGCGGCACGGCGGTCGGCACTGGCCTGAATACGCCCGTTGGTTGGGGCGAACTGGTCGCGAAAAATATGGCCGAGATCACAGGCCTACCCTTCGTCACCGCCCCTAATAAATTCGAGGCCCTAGCCGCCCACGACGCCTTGGTCGAAATGTCCGGTGCCTTGAAAACCGTCGCCGCCAGTGTTTTTAAAATCGCCAATGATATCCGTCTGTTAGGCTCCGGTCCGCGCTGTGGCCTTGGCGAATTGATGCTGCCTGAAAATGAACCCGGCTCCTCGATTATGCCCGGTAAAGTGAACCCCACACAGGTCGAAGCGATCACGCAAGTTTGCGCCCAGGTTATGGGGAACGATGCCGCAGTAGGTTTCGCCGGCAGCCAAGGGCATTTCGAGTTAAATGTTTATAAACCAATGATGGCCTATAATGTTCTTCAATCAATGCAATTGCTCGGTGATTCGTCGGTAGCCTTCACCGATAACTGCGTTGTGGGCATCAAGGCTGACGAGGACCGTATCAGCCAGCTAATGTGGGAAAGTCTAATGCTGGTAACGGCACTGGCCCCTGAAATCGGCTATGACAACGCCACCAAGGTTGCCAAAACCGCCCATAAGAACCGCACCACCCTGCGGGAAGAGGCGATCAAACTCGGCCTTGTAGATGGCGAGACTTTCGACCGTGTCGTACAGCCGAAAGATATGATCGGCCCCAAGTAACTTGAAACCTGCCGCCCCGCGTGGCAGGTTTCCACCATGGGAAATGTCGTAAACCTTCGCCAAATGCGAAAACAGAAAACCCGTGCTGACAAGCGCACAACCTCCGCCGCAAACACGGCTGTCGCGGGCGTGAAAAAACCCGAGCGCACACGTGTAACCCGCATAAACGATTTAGCTGGTCGCGCCCTCGACAGCCATAAACGCAAAGATGAAACCTGAATGCGCCCTGAGAAACATTCGCTAACCCTGCGGGGGCATCGCACAAGTGTGTCGCTGGAAGCTCAGTTCTGGAAGGCATTTTTGGAAATCGCGACCAATGAGGGCAAAACCATCAACGGCCTAGCCGCACAGATAGACGAAGCCCGCGACCCCGAAACAGGCCTTGCCACCGCTATCCGTGGGTTTGTTCTGACATGGTATCAAGATCGTCACGAGGCGTGACCCGTAGGTAAATCCCATCCCTTGATCGAACCGTCAAATGCGCAACAGGAACCGGCACCGCATCCGTGGTTTCAAACCGAAACGCTTTCAAAAACATCGCCAGCATCAGAACACCTTCGATCCGGCCAAAACCCGCACCAGGGCAAACGCGCGGCCCGGCTGAAAACGGTATAAACGCATCTCGTTTGCGCGCCTTGCCGTTGTCCGTTTGCCAGCGATAAGGGTCGAATAGGTCGGGGTCATCCCACAGCCGTTCGTGCCGCTGCAAATGCCACGGCGAAACGATCACCATAGAACCGGAAGGTACCGGACAGCCGCGAAACCCGGTTGGTTGAACCGCGTCGCGAAGATACATCGGAACAGGGGGATACAGGCGCAAAGTCTCGTGAAATACGTCTTTGGTGAAGCGCATTTTTGAAAGGTCCGATGGTTGCGGCGGGGAACTTAGCACCCGCGCCTCTGCCGCTGCCGCGTCTTGAACGCCCGCGTCCATTGCCAGCAGGTAAAACGCCCACGCTAACGCACTGGCGGATGTTTCATGCCCCGCCAGAAAAAATATCGCGACCTGATCCACCATTTCAACTGTTGAAAATCGATGACCGGTTTTCGGGTCCACCGCCGTCATCAACTTGGTCGCCAAATCGTCCGGGGCGGTACCTGCATCAATTTCGTCTTGCCGCATATCCACCATTTCTGCCAAAACCGCACGGATCGTATTCGCGTGCTGCCCCGCCGCTTTTGATCGAAACCGAGGTACCCATTTGGGCAGTTTCAACAGCGCCGGTATGCTCCACAACGGTTGGGTTTTTTGATATTCACGAAAAGACTGAAACACTTTTCCAGCCGTCGCGGCAGGTAACGGAACCGAAAACAGCGTGCGGAAAATAATATCGGCAGCTAGAAACGAAGTCAGAAACTCCATCTCGACGGGCTTCCCATCTGCCCGCTCTGCCAAGCGTTCAATCGCTGCTTCCCCCGCCTCTCGCATGCACGAAAACGCCTGTCGCGGACAACCTTTGAACGCCGGATTAATGATATCCCGCTGTGCCCGCCACTGTGCCGCATTTGTGGCAAAAATAGAATCACCCAACAGAGGGCGCAAGGTGTCGGACAGGACTTTGGACTTAGGGAAATTTTCTGCCTCGTCAATCAATACGCGGCGCACAAGATCAGGCTGGTTCACCAGAAACGAGCGGTAAAATGGCATCCGAACCTGCGCCATCCATGCGTGGTACAAACGTTGCGGTTGCGAAGAAAACATGTCGCGCCGGAACAACCCGATGCGCTTGATCACCCCGACTCCCACAGGGCGGGAAGCAGGTTTCGGGGCCCGTTTAGCCATCCTCAACCTCGATCGAGGTATGAGGCGAATACACCTTTTCAACAACAGATGCCGTCGAAGAGCGGTGCGCAAAACGCGCCTTTAAGCTGACAGGACCTGCAGTAATCTTGAAATAGTCGTATTCCACGGGGTAATCGAAGGCGCATAAATACTGAATATGACGGCGAAAAAACTTCCACCGCGTGGCTTTTTGCGTTTCGGTGGAAAGCGTTTGACTAAACGCAGCAGAAATCACCGTTGGCCCGAATTGCTGCGTCGCAACTGCCACACCGCTGACTGCGGCGGGGTCTGAAAGCGCAAAACAGGCACCATCGCCCGGGGCCGAAACATCCAGCCATTTAATATCACCCCGCATTGATATCTGCTGCAAATCGCGCCGCAAATCCCAAGCCTCCGGCAAGAACGAGGTAACCGGAATCGCTTGCCCCAATGTCAGCAACGCCAACTTGGGGGCATTTGCACGACGACGCAAGACCTCGGCCGCCAGTACGACAGCCAGATGTGCGCCCGAAGAGTGCCCGACAATAAGAACCTCGTCGGCGTCGGTATCCAATGCCGCGCATATCCGGTCACAAAATGCATCGACACGATCGCCCAAAACCGCAGGCATCGCGCCGCCATCTTGCGCCCAGAACGCGAAATCATGCAGCAGATAATACGCGAAAAAATGTTTATCCCAACGGCGAAACAACACCAGCATCAGATAAAAAAGCCCGAACCCAAGCACAGAACCAGCAACGCCACCTATCGTGCCACCCAATATCATCCCCAGCATACCCGAGAAAGAAATCTGCCCCGTCAGCACAACAACCGGATACATCGCCGCCAATATCGGCGCTCTTCGCAGACGTCGCAGCGCCCCCAGCGCCCCACTGGAAACGTAAAGCCAAAGCGTTTTCAGCAGCAACCAATAGGTCTGCGGAATAGAATTGCGCATGGAATCAAAAACAATGTCATTCCACAGCAAAAACTCGATGCGCGTATCCGTTTCAGCCCCGTCGATTTTCGTGTTAACCGTCCAGTGATACCGTTCATTCTGGCCGGTGGAGCCTTTTATAGACAATTCATACCCTGAAATTTCCGCCTGCTTTTTACCCTCGACTCGGTAAAGTTCCCGATAGCGGCGCGGCGGCATCGGGTCATAACCAGGCACATAAAATACATGTCGCCGGTGAACAGAAGGGTAAATGTTTTCAGTCACAGTTTTCGAAAATACCAAATAAGTTTGCGGCATTCTACATCGCGAATATGGCGGATTCTAGCCTATAGCACCAAGTGCAGGAATATTTTCCAACAACCAGAAAGACATTTCGGAAAACAGGCCGGTTACCAACAGCAATCCGACGACCACCAGCATCACGCCCATAATTTTTTCGATCAGCCCCATGTGTTTCTTGAACCTGTTCATGGCCTTCACAAAGCGCTTCATGAACATCGCTGCCAGAATAAACGGGATGCCCAAGCCCCCCGCGTAAAATGCCATCATCACAATGCCGCGTTGAATGGAGCCTTCTTGCGCGGCCAGTGACAGGATCGTGCCCAAAATCGGACCAATGCACGGTGTCCAACCGAACGCGAACGCAAGGCCAAGGATGTATGCGCCAAACAGGCTGCCACCTTGGTTGCCCGCATCAAAACGGGCCTCGCGATAAAGGAACGGGATTTTCAAAATGCCAAGGAAGTGCAGGCCGAACAGGATGATAACCGCGCCTGCGACCATCCCCATTTGTGTTTGATATTGCAGAAAAACCTGCCCAAACGCGGATGCGGCAAGTCCAAGAAAAATGAACACCGTCGATAGCCCCATGACGAAGAATATCGCCTTGACGATAACGCCATTGTCGCGCCCTTCCGACATATCATCGATCGAGGTTCCGCCGATAAATGCCAGATATGGCGGCACAATTGGCAGCACGCACGGCGACAGAAACGATAGAATTCCGGCGAGTGTGGCAATCATCAAGGATAGCCCCATCGATGCGTCTATGATGTCAATTCCGAACATGATGACCCTCTCTGTTTATATCTACTTAAGGGTATTGGCGGTAAACGTCATGCCCCGATTTGTCACAATCGCGTGGACAATTGTTACAGGCGGTCTTAGGACTATGTCATGGATTGGGATATGGAACTAGATGCAGTCGGATTGCTATGCCCGCTGCCTATATTAAAAGCACGCAAACGGTTGCAAGCACTGCAAACCGGGCAAGTTTTGCGTCTGCTTGCGGACGATCCTGCCGCCGTAATTGACGTGCCACATTTTTGCTTTGAGCAGGGGCATCAGCTGGTTTCATCCAACACTGACACCCCTGAACATGTTTATCTGATCCGCAAAGGTTAACTATTCCGCCGCCTGCGCTTGTGGTGTCCCACCTGCCCGAAATGCCGCCAACAGCTCCTCACGTTTCTTCGCAGCCGCTGCTGCATTCGCCGCTTTCACATGACCAAACCCGCGAATATCCAGTGGTAGCTCCGCTAATGCTATGGCCAGATCGCGGTTGTCATCGGTTAAGCCCTTCGAGACCTCCGTCATGGTTTTCTGGTATTCCTTGATCAACGCACGCTCCATTTTACGCTCGGCAGAATAGCCAAAGATATCCAGCGGCGTCCCGCGCAGAGATTTCATCCCCGCCAGAACGCCAAACGCTTTCATCATCCAGGGTCCGAACTCGGACTTCACGGCCTGCCCTTGCTTGTCCTTCTTACCAAAGGTCGGCGGAGCCATGTGGAAGCGGATCGCCGACACATCCGTGAAATGTTCGTTAACGGCGGCCTCTAGAGTTTCGCGGTGCAGGCGGGCCACTTCGTATTCGTCTTTGTAGGACAGAAGTTTATGGTAGCCCTTTGACAAGGCCTCGCCAAACTCCACATCCACAGATTTCGCCGCAGAAACCCGCTTCAAATACCGTTTAGCCAAAAGCCCGTTCTGATATTTACGCAAATGGGCCGCGCGGGCTTCGACCCCATCCACAGCCTCGACCTCTTTAGCACCATCCAGCGCCTCCGCCGCATCAGCCGGAAACGCCACGGCCCAGCGGCCAAACTTCATTGCCAATAGGTTGCCCTCAACCCCTGCACCGTTCAGTTCAATCGCACGTTCAAGCGATTCCAGCGAGAGTGGCACCAACCCCGCCTGCCATGCCGCGCCCAGCATCAGAACATTGGAATAAATCGCATCGCCGAGGAATTTTTCCGCCAGCTTCGTGGCATCCAGCATTGCCAGCGCATCGTCGCCAATTCGTGCCGTAAGTGCAATGCTCATGCGGTCCACTGGCAAGCTGAATTCCGAATTTTTGGTAAATTCACCCGTGATAATCTGGTGCGAGTTACAAACCGCCCGGGTGCGCCCCCGTGTCATCAATCCAAGTGTTTTCGCGCCGGACGTCGTCACCAGATCGCCACCAATCACCGCGTCTGCCTCGCCCACGGCAACCCTGATCGCGGAGATATCGTCAGGACTAGGGGCAACCCGACAATGGATATGCACCGCGCCGCCTTTCTGGGCCAGCCCCGCCATTTCCATCATCCCAACGCCCTTGCCTTCAAGATGCGCGGCCATGCCAAGCAGCGCCCCGACGGTCACAACACCCGTACCGCCAACGCCGGTAATAACGATGTTATGCGTGCCGTTAATCTTCGGCAGCGTCGGTTCAGGCAGCGCTGGCAGTTTCAGTTCAGCCTTTTCCGGCTTCTTCACTTGCGCCCCTTCCAGCGTCACAAAACTGGGGCAAAATCCATTCAGGCAGGAAAAATCCTTGTTGCAAGACGACTGGTCAATCTCGCGCTTGCGGCCAAACTCGGTTTCCAGCGGCAAGATGGAGACGCAGTTCGACTGCACCCCGCAATCCCCGCAACCTTCGCAAACATCAGGGTTAATAAACACCCGTTTGTCCGGGTCAGGGAATAACCCGCGCTTGCGACGGCGGCGCTTTTCGGCAGCGCAGGTCTGGATATAAAGGATCGCCGTCACGCCTTCAATTTCGCGCAGGCGCTTTTGTACTTCCATCAAATCGCGACGCTCAGCCGTTTCGACACCTTTTGGAAACGCTGCGAAATCCACGTCCTCTTTTTCGTCATATACAACGACAAGTTTTTTCACCCGCATGGCCACAAGCTCGTGCGCGATTTGAGCCGCGCTCAAATCGCCCTCGTTGTGCTGACCACCGGTCATGGCGACCGCATCGTTATACAACACCTTGTAGGTGATATTCACATCACCCGCCGCAATCGCGGCCCGTATCGCCTGAACGCCGGAATGGTTATACGTTCCATCGCCTAAATTCTGGAATACATGACCGGTTTTCGAAAAAGGTGCCTCGCCAATCCAGTTCGCCCCTTCGCCGCCCATATGCGTAAAGCCCAGCGTCTCACGATCCATCCATTGCACCATATAATGGCAGCCGATCCCCGCATATGCACGAGAGCCTTCCGGCACCTTGGTCGATGAATTATGCGGGCACCCCGAACAAAACCACGGCAAGCGCGAGGCGATTTCCTCGGCGTTATCTGCTTTCGCCGCGTCATCCAGCACCGCTTTAGCTTTGATAAGCGTGGCGCTATCCAGCCCCTCGTCCGTCAGCACATCGCCCAGCTTTCGGGCCACCCCAACAGGGTCTAGTGCGCCTTTTACCGTGAACAACAGGTCACCGTTTTCTTTCTTCCAGCCGATAACGCGGCGACCACGGCGGTCATCGAAAATCGCCTCCTTGATCTGCACCTCGATCAGTTTTCGTTTTTCCTCAACGACGATAATCAGGTCCAGCCCCTCGGACCACTCGCGAAAGCTGGTCATATCCAGCGGCCAGACCATCCCTACCTTGTAGGTCGTGATTCCCAGACGTTCAGCCTCGGCTTCGTCAACACCCAACAGGTCCAGCGCATGCACCGTGTCCAGCCAGCTTTTGCCAGATGATACGATGCCGATCCGCGCTTTTTCATTCCCAAGTACCCGCTTGTCGATCTTGTTAGCGCGTGCGAACGCCTCGGCAGCGAAGCGTTTGTAATCATGCAGGCGGGCTTCTTGGTCGGTTCGGTCATCCACCAGTTTGATGTTCAATCCACCCTCTGGCATTTTGAAATCTGTTGGTTTGACGATCTTCATACGCTGCGGGTCGCCGTCAACCACCTCGGTTACCTCAATCGTGTCCTTCACGCTTTTTAGCCCGACCCAACATCCCGAATAGCGGCTTAGTTCCCAACCCAGAATGCCGTAGTCCAACAATTCCTGTACGCCAGCAGGCGACAAGATCGGCATAAGCGCATCAACCAGCGCGAATTCGGACTGATGCAAAACTGTCGAGCTTTCACCCGTATGGTCATCCCCCATAATTGCCAGCACGCCGCCATGTTCTGCCGTACCCGCCATATTCGCATGCCTGAAGACATCACCCGTGCGGTCGACGCCGGGTCCTTTGCCGTACCAGAGCCCGAAGACCCCGTCGTGGGTCCCCTCACCGCGCAAGTTTGCCTGCTGCGAGCCCCACAGCGCCGTCGCGGCCAAATCTTCGTTCAACCCCGGCAAAAACTTGACGTCCGATGCCTTAAGCTGCTTTTCAGCCCGCTCCATCTGCATATCAATTGCCCCGACGGGCGACCCTCGATACCCCGTAACATATCCCGCCGTGTTCAGACCTGCCGCAGTATCTCGTGCTTTTTGCATCATCGTCAAACGAACCAACGCCTGCGTGCCGTTCAGCAACACGAAACGTTTCGACAGGTCGTACCGGTCGTTCAAAGATACAGATTGCAGGGTCATGGTGGGCCTCCTCATAGCATTTTCCGCAGTATAGGTCAGAAAGCTTGACCCAAACAATACAATTTTTCGCGACGTCGCGTGAAACCTATGCTTTAGTATCACATTAATTGAGGTTATAGTGCTTGAAATATACAAAATCATTAAAAACAAGCACTTGAAAACAAGTCACGGGGATTATGATGGACTGGGACAAGCTTAGAATTTTTCACGCCGTTGCCGAAGCAGGCAGCCTGACCCATGCGGGCGAGGTATTGCACTTAAGCCAATCCGCCGTCAGCCGACAGATCAGCGCGCTGGAAGAAAACCTGAACGTTATGTTGTTTCACCGCCATGCACGTGGCTTGATCCTGACAGAACAGGGGGAACTTCTGCTGGATGCGACGCGCTCCATGTCCAAACGTCTCGAGACCGCAACGGCCCATATCCGTGACAGCAAAGACGAGATTTTCGGCAATCTGCGCGTCACCACAACAACAGGTTTCGGAACGCTGTGGCTCGCCCCGCGGCTTGGGCATTTGTACGAAAAATACCCCGAACTGAAAATCGACCTGATGTTGGAAGAACGCGTGCTGGACCTGCCGATGCGCGAAGCCGATGTTGCCATTCGCATGAAGGAACCCAGCCAAGCCGACCTGATCCGCCGTCGCCTGATGGATGTAGACTTGAAGCTTTACGCCTCGCGCAACTATCTTGAAGAACATGGGACGCCGCAAACCACCGACGATCTTATCGATCACCGCTTGATTTCGCACAATTCCTCTTCGCCGCAAGTTAGCGCGGGTGCCGAGTGGATGGCACCGTTCTTGCAAGCAAATGCGAAGTCGGTTCTGACAGTGAACAACTACTTCGGTATCCTGCAAGCGGTGCTGCACGGCCTTGGAATTGGGGCGTTACCCGACTATGTCACCGTCGATTCCCCCGAGCTGGTACGGGTATTACCCAACGACAGCAGCCGCCCGATTCCGGTCTATCTGGCCTATCCAGAGGAACTAAGACACTCCAAACGCGTCGCTGCCTTCAGAGATTTCGTGTTGGAGGAAATTAAGGAATCTCGCGCAGCAATGCGCGAAACTCCTTAATTTTATAGTTTTTTCACTATGAAATTTTAGCTATGCGCTCAGGTGATGGCCGGTATGCATGATTTTAATCAAGTTTTTCTTGAACGCACGAACACTGCTACCTATATCACTTCTCGAAGCGGCTGACATGTGCAGTCGGTTTCATACCTCCCTGTTGGACTTGGGCCGAGCATTGTCTCGGCCTTTTTTTGCGCGTCAGATATGGCCAACCATGCTGATAAACACATCCGTCAAATCCGGCAGGCCGTATTCAAACCCAACCTCCACACAACATTCCAGACACACCCGTTCGCTATCCAGCAACAAGCCATCCATATCAAACAGAACCATCTGCCTCCCCGATCACATGCGCGAAAGAACCGCAAACTTTGCCGCGAACATGTCCCATATCCGCCAGCTCTTCGC
>Ga0209121_10004943_pt1 | contig 12279 bp, 13 predicted proteins | sample Cruoilmetagenom3_FD_187292 | JGI IMG/M metagenome (GOLD analysis project Ga0209121, IMG submission 187292) | Oil polluted marine microbial communities from Coal Oil Point, Santa Barbara, California, USA - Sample 3 (SPAdes) (version 2) | ecosystem: Environmental > Aquatic > Marine > Oil seeps ... | reverse complement strand
GGACCTTGGTCTCTATTCCTTCTTCAGACATTATTGTCACACCGCTTTGGTCTGGAGCTACTTCCATGATAATAGGTAGCAACAAAGCTTCTTGCTCATCCTGGCTCAATATTTGAGAGAGGTACTCGAGCTCTTTCCTCTTGAAAAAGTGTGCGCTGCCATCGTTGCACATCACCTGGGGGGTTTTCTCCTGTAATAATTTGGCTAACGGCTCTCGCCTGCGCGGCAAATGGGCATTGAGCACTTTGAATTCGTCTCTCAGGTATCCCTGAATCAGCCCATCGGAGGGAGAATTAGTAGGCATATGCCTCCCTGTGTTCAATTATTGTCTTGACGCGTTTCAGCCGCGATGCCTCTTCCCGGTCTCTCTCCTCGAATTTCATAGCTAAGTACTTTATGGTTATCTCCAGACCGGGAATCAATATATACTCCAGCGCGTTTGTTATCCTCTTTGACTTGTTTATCTCCAGCCCTAATAACTCCAGAGCTCTCTGAAGCTCGGCTAACTCAATGATGGTCTCCAGGCATTTTTGCGATAGCTCTGCTGTGTGGTCCAGCAGCGAGGAAGTATCGCTCAGGTCATATGCCCTCAACTTCGTGTCGTCAGGGTACTCCATTTCAAAGAGTGGTATCCTTACTCCTGCTACATTTCTGGCTCCGGTGTTTACCTTCAGGTCTGCTTCGGATACCAGCAGCTCTTTTTCCAAAGACACGTACCCGTGGTACCCTGCGGTGATAGACAGTGCTCTATAAGCTTGTGCGAATTCTTGGAGAAGCCTTTCTTTGACCTCGGCGCTCTCTCTGACTGTCTGGAGAAACTCCATGATTAGTATTGAAAGCCTGTCCTTGACTATCTTTTGTACCCTGGTAGCCAATGTGAGCCGGCGCTTGAGTCTCAAGAGCTCAATCTTGGTTGGCCTTGTAACGAGTAATTTCTCGGGCATCGCTTGTCACTATCCTTTGCTTAGCCTGGCAAATATTTCTTGATGTACTCTTCCCTAATTAGCTTTAGCTCATCCTCTGGCAGCATCGCGAATATTTTCCACGCTACCCCCAAGGTATCCTCTATCGTTCTTCTTTCAAATTCACCCTGTGATATAAACTCTCGCTCAAATCTATCTGCAGTAGTGAGGTAGGTTTTATCCCTGTCAGTTAAAGACTCAGCCCCTATGACAGTTGAAATTTCCCTCAGGTAGGCCCCTTCAGCATAAGTTGCATAGGACTGCATAAAAGCGTTGTTATGGTCTTCTCTGGTCTTGCCTTCCCCGATTCCCTCGCGCATCATCCGGGAAAGAGACAGGAATACGTCTATTGGTGGGTATATTCTTTTTCTCTCGAGAGCCCGGGAAAGCACTATCTGTCCCTCAGTTATATATCCAGTGAGATCAGGTATAGGATGTGTTATATCATCATCGGGCATAGTTACAATGGGCATTATGGTTATTGAACCTTCTTCACCCATGATTCTTCCTGCCCTCTCGTACATAGAGGCCAGGTCTGTGTACATGTATCCCGGGTACCCCCTTCTGCTGGGTATTTCCCCTCGCATAGCGGAAAGCTCACGGAGGGCATCGCAGTAATTAGTGATATCGCTAAGTATGACCAATACATGCATACCATGTTTCCATGCCAGATACTCGGCTGCGGTCAAGGCCAGGCGCGGAGTTGATAACCGCTCTATTACTGGGGCAGATGCGGTGTTGATAAAGCCAACGGCTCTACTCAATGCGCCAGTCTCTTCGAGGTTGGAAATGAAATAAGCAGCATCGTCATAGCTTACACCGATGGCAGCAAATACAACTGCAAAACTTTCCTCTTTGCCTTTTACCGCAGCTTGCCTCACTATCTGGGCTGCAACCTTGTTATGAGGCAGTCCCGAACCGCTGAATAACGGTAGCTTCTGTCCTCTAACTAGAGAATTCAAACCATCTATAGCCGAGATGCCGGTTTCAATGAATTCAGCGGGTGGTTGCCGAGCTGCCGGGTTTATTGGCGCTCCGTTAATGTCCACATAGTCTTCTGCCACTAGAGGGGGCCCACCATCTATGGGATGCCCGCTTCCATCGAATATCCTTCCCAGTACGTCGAAGGACACCGGTAATTTCAGGGTCTCACCTTTATATCTCACTTTACTTCTGAGCAGGTCTACCTCACTGACACCACCAAATACCTGTACCACTGTCATTTCCTTGCCTACTTCTATCACCTGTCCGCTTCTTAGCTCGCCGGTGCCTAGCCGAACGTCAACTATCTCGTTGTACCTGATGCCGGGTATGCTCTCGATTATGAGCAATGACCTTCTGGCGGTACTGATTGCTTTAGTCTCCCGTGTATATAGTTGAAAGGAACCCATCATGCCCCTCCTTTTTGAGCCACCAAAGCGGTCTCCATTTCCGACCACAAATCGCTAATATATTTCTCGAAATCCTCATTGGACACGTCCTTCATTCGGGATATACGGTGTACTATTGGTGACGAGCGAATATCGGCCACCGGAATGCCTGACTCAGATATCTCCTGAGCTAAATCATAAAATCTCAGTATGGTACTGAGCATCAAATGGGCCCTCTTAGGCAAGGTATAAGTATCAACAGGATGGTAGGCACTTTGCATAAGAAAATCTTCGCGTATCATCCTTGCCGCCAAAAGGACTAGCTTGTCATTCTCAGGTAATGCCTCAGGCCCTACAAGCCTTACGATTTCCTCCAGCTCTGCTTCCTGTTGTAGTGTCCTGAGTGCCTTGTCCCTGGTGTCTGCCCATTCAGGACTGATATTGCTCCACCAGGCTCTTGTCGCATCTGCATAAAGACTGTAGCTGGTGAGCCAGCTTATAGCCGGGAAATGCCTTTTATTTGCCAGAGAAACATCCAGAGAATACAGCGCATCTACTATCCTGAGGGTACTTTGGGTTACTGGTTCACTGAAGTCAGCGCCGGGAGGGCTTACAGCGCCGATTACTGTCAGCGAGCCGGTTCTCGGAGGATTGCCTTTACACTCAATTCTTCCTGACCTTTCATAGAAGGAAGCCAGTCTGGAACCCAGGTATGTGGGGAAGCCCTCTTCACCCGGCGTTTCTTCCAGCCTGGCGCCAATCTCCCTCATGGCTTCAGCCCATCTCGAAGTTGAATCAGCCACTAGCAGGATATCGTAACCCATATCTCTGAAATACTCAGCGATAGTTATACCAATAAAGATGCTGATTTCACGGGCTACGACGGGCATGTTGGAGGTGTTGGCTATAAATATCTCCTTTTCCTGCAGTAACCTGTCTGTATTGGGGTCCTTTAGCTTCCTGAAGCTATAGAGTACGTCTGCCATCTCGTTACCTCGTTCCCCACAGCCTACATATAGGTTCAATTGTGTTTGAGCCCATCTTGCCATCTGTTGCAGGGTAACCGTCTTCCCGGTGCCGAAGCCACCTGGTATGGTAGCCTTACCACCCAGTGCTAGGGGGAACATGTAATCAATGATTCTGGTCCCGGTAATGAGCAGATTGGCGGGGTCCAGCCTTTGCTTGTAAGGTCTGGGCTTCCTTGCTGGCCATCTCTGCATCAGGGTGAGCTGTTTAACCTCTCCGTCGTGCTCTAGCCAGGCCACTGGCTCTTCTATGGTGTAGTCGCCTTCAGATATCTCCCTTATTTTGCCCTGAATGCCTGTGGGCACCATTATCTTATGTTCTACCAGCCCGGTTTCAGGAACCGTGCCAATGAAATCACCTTCTTCAACCGCTTCACCGGCCTTTACTAAAGGCGTAAAATGCCACTTTGTGTCGCGCGAGAGCGGAACTGCCTTAGCACCTCGCTTCAGGAATGAGCCTATGTCCTCAGTCATACTGATAAGGGATCTCTGGACACCATCGAAAATAGACCCTACAAGTCCTGGGCCCAGCTCCACCGTCAATATTTCCCCCGTTCCTTCAACTGGCTCCCCAACCCGCAGTCCCACGGTATCCTCATAGGTCTGAATAACGGCTCTGTCAGCCTCAAGTCCTATTATTTCTCCCGCAAGCTGTGCCTCTCCCACCTCAACAACCTCGTAAACCTGTGACCCACGCATATCCTCAGCGATTACGACGGGACCCGAAATTCTCCATATCTTCCCCATAACTCAGTGCCTCCAGAACTATAGCGTCTAGATTTCTACGGCAAAGCCTATCAAGCGCTTGGTGTAGTCTTTGTAGTATGCCCTTACATCCGGCCACTTTGCTCCGAATTTTGAAGGGATCTCAACTATCACCGGGGTTATCCTCTTCCTCTCCCTAACTTGTGACAATAAGTCATTAACATAGTCAACGTAATCTTCCGCTATCACGATTATTCCGATTGAGGGGTCGCTCAGGAATCGGGTTAAGGCTTCTCGAACGTCTTCCTGAATATCATGCTCACCCACTATCACTTGATATTTCTCGACACCAGCTAGCCGCATGACCGCTGCTTGGTCTGCATTCCCTATAATAGCTACACTCAGATTCTGTGTCGGTATCATGATGCTATCACCAGATAATCCTTTATTTCTGTCGCAGGCACACCATCAATCAATGCCTTCAACGCCAGTCTTAGGTCTCGTATTTCAAATTCCTTCAGAATTAAGTACCAGACCATAATTGAAGGGGATAGCACTCTCGGTGACAGTGATTCCTTAAACAATCTGAATTTGTGCCTTTCTATGACTTCATCTACCACCGTAACATTGCCATCCCTTTCATAGCCTCTGGATATTTCCTCTGCTGCTTCGTGGTACTCGGTATGCTCCAACCTGCCGACTATTTCGCTCAATCTGAGTGGGAGTAGTTCTTTTATAGCGTCAGCGGACAGCATATATCCTCCATTAAGGACAAATTCACCTGCCGCAGGACCTATACCTTCGATGACTGATCTGAATGCAAGCTGCAGGTTTGTCAAATCTATGATGACGCCTAGAGATTTTGAGAGCAAAAATCTGTCATACCCCTTCCTCATCACCTTCAGCATATTCTCATAGTACTGGTTATCCAATCTAATTTCGGTTAACAGTCTGGCCCTCACATCCCCATCCGTACGTTGTTCGTATTCCTTCAGTATGTAGGCATAATCGTCCAGCCCGCATATAGTAACAATCGCAACTACATCATCCAGGGTTCTGGCACTTGACAGTTGCTCCAATAGGCCGTGATTGTGAATTACACCTGCTGGGACCATTGGAGCTTTTTTATCGGTTAGAACAGAGCGTAGGGCAACCTTGATATTCGAGACATCGTACTTCACCACATATACGCTGAGAATCCTAACCATATCGGCGGGAAGGTTTAACCATTTCAGGTGCTCCAGGCGTTCCCCAAAGTACATCCAGAGGTATATATCAACTTCATTGAAGTTGCTTACGGGCCTTTCCCAGAGATAGTGGCCCACGTCGGTGTTTTTGATGATTTCCAATGCGTCCTGGATGCTGAATTTTTGCAACATCGCGTCTATGTGCTCAGCCGTTATCACTTTGGATTCCTCTCCTTTAAGATATGCTGAGGCAAAGGCATAACCCGGGCTTAGTAAGTTCATTTCTCCTCAATTCCCAAAAACTGCTTTGCCGATCTCCGGCAGTATTTTCGGCATCAACATCTCCAGCCTGGTCTCAAAGGTGTTATCAATACTAACCATGCCGGATATGTCTTCAGCCAGAACGCCCCCCATACAATTTAGTTCATTGACTTCGATTATCCTGTCCTCTAACTCATTATCCTCTGTAATTATCTCCTGCGCCATGCTCACATCTCTCGGAGAGACGTAAATTCTGGCCTTGTCAACTCCAAGGGTATCAACGGATTCCTTAATCAGACTGAGAAATGGCCCCTTATCAATTGCACCTTGTGATAATTCACCTTTCACCCTGGCAATTATTTCATCAATTATGGCAGACTTGGCGGTCAACAGCTCCTGCCGTTCCTTGAGGGAGGCCTGGGCTAAAATCCTGGCGGATTCTTTCCTGGCATCTTCTATGACTCTACGTTTACTTTCCTCAAACCTCCGCTCATTCTGCCTTCTAGCCTTTTCTGTCTCCTCTCTGGCCTCGGCTTCCGCATGTTCTACTATGTCTTGGGCCTCTGCTCTTGCTTTATCAAGTATAGCTTCCTTTATCTTGTCAATCCCTGTGACATCCATACGCATTAACCTCCCATAACGCCCAACATACTTAATGTCATTATGGTAAACACAAGCCCCAGGACCCCCAGTAACTCGACGAACACTGCTAGCATCATGGAGTTTGTCAGTATGCGCCCCTTTGTCTTGGGCAGGAGAGATATTCCAGAGGCACACACCGAACCCTGATATGCCGCAGAAAAGAACTCAGCCAAACCTGCCATTACCCCGGCACCCAAAACTGCGAATCCTAAACCGCCAGTTTCAGGTAGGTTACCAATAACCGTAGTCAGAATGAGAATCAAAACTATGAGTCCATAGAAGGTTTGCGTCATTGGCAGGGAGGCTAGCACTATAACATTTCTGAGCTGCCCTGGTTCCTCAGATAGAGTGGCTACACCAGCGGATGCTGCATTAGCAATGCCTACCGCAGACCCGGCAAGACCACCACCCAGGGCCAATGCACCACCAAGAATAGCTAGAGACACTGGATCAATTACCATAGCCTTACCCTCCTTTAGGCTTTATCCTCTCACCACAACGATTCCTCGCCTTCTTAACTGGAAAGGTTCATATACTCTGCCACCACCTTCATAGAATTTGAATAGGAACTCTACAAAGCATAGCCTGAGAGAATGTATGAACCCGGTCAGTGCACTGAGGAATAGATTGAGCAAATGCCCCAGCACCAGTATCACAACCGCGATGATACCACCAAGGACAATACCTGCAACCCCAGGTAGTATTTCCAATACTAATCCCGCCATCATGTTGAACACTGAAGCAAGGTAAAAAGTAGCTAAACCAACACCTGCAATCCTGGCATAGGACATGACATCACCGAGGAGTCCCGTTATATCGAAAATCCAGAATACACTCCCGGAAGGGCCCCTTTGCATAAAATTTGCCACTACTATCAAGACTACGCTGGCCAATACTACATACAAGAGTATGGGGTACACCGATGTGCCCAAGGGTAAAATATCTACACTTAATAAGGAGTGAGTAATATAAGGTATACCAGCTATTTGCAGTGTAAAGAGACCTGCTTTATTAAGTATTACTCCTTTTTGTCTTTCCCTTACTGCCTTGATGAGTGCCAACACATGAGCTATGTTCACATGTATAATGCCTATGACCAGCGACAGTATGATGAAAGATAAAGGCTCCATAAGCACTGCTCTCAGCTCTCCTACGAGTGCTAAGGAGCTCCCGGGGATACCGACGAATTCAAAAATGTCCCCCAGGTAGGTACCGGTGAGTAAACCAATGATGAGCGCTACTGAGCCACTTGTGTATAGTAACCTCTGAAAGAGTAAAAATCCTTGCGATTCTGGATTATCCACCAGCCTTTTCAATACGTATCTTGCCACCAGGATGATCCCGAGGCCGTAAAATAGGTCGCCAACCATCAAGCCGAAGAAGAATGCGAAGGAATAAGCAATTATTGGAGTAGGGTCCCATTCCCTATACCTTGGTGTGCCAAACAGACTTGTTATGACTTCAAATGGCTTGATTCCTTGAGGATTCCTCAACTTTACGGGAGGTTCTTCTATTGGTTCCGGTTTACTGGTGTCGATAAATATATAGCCTATGGTCTCCTTTAGTTCAGAACTCGCCGTATCCAAATTGCTTTCCGGGACCCATCCTTCTATCAAGGTCACATGCTTGGTTTCACATGCTTTCTCAAGAACTGATAGCCTATCGTTTTCCGCTGCCAAGACCTCTTGTAGCAGAACGATTTCCTCCAGGTTGTCTGTGATCATACTTTGAATATCTTCCTGGAGGCCTGCTAGTTCATCTTGACGGCTACGGATTTTGTCATTAATTCCTTTCAAAAATTCATCCAGAGTCAGGTCCTCCTCTGGTATCCTGAGAGCTCTGGCGCCGAGGCTTTGGACTAAGTCCTCGATAGTCCTCTGGTTTTTAACTCTAGCAATTATGTAATCCACGACCTCATCTTCCACCGCAACAGCAATATCTTGAAACAGGTATTCGTTAGCTTTCTCGCGGAATAGTTGATGTGCCTCGCCAGAAAGCACTAAAACCCTGCTAAAGAGATAGCCTCCAGAATAATTTAAGTCTCCTAACCTCGACTTGACCTGTGGCGACAGGAAATTAAGGTATTTTCCTAATTCCCCTAAGCATCCGATTTCTTCTTGTAGAGAAATGGTTTTCTGGTAAAGGTGTACAAACCTGCCATGTAATGTTCTTAGCTCCTCTGCGATTTCATCGTATGACTTTAGCTTCATAGCTTCTAGCGGTAACGCCTCTCGTTTTCCCGGCAGATAATTCAGAATATCGTTACAATATGACAAAGATTCCCTTACCTTGTGACTCTCGCTCTCGATAGCAGCCTTGTTTACAGGGTCAAACTCCTTAGCTTCTTCAACATGAAGTACGCCGATTTCCTGGAGGACTTTAAGAGTCCTATCGGAAAAATCCTTAACTGTCACCACCCGGACCCTAACCATGGGCTCAGGAGTGTTTAAGACTATTGGCATCATTTCTAACTAATACCTCTGATGTAATTAACTACAAGTCCAACTGCTTCCTCAACCTTTTTATTGGCACTGGCTCTGAGTTCTGAAGCCCTTTTTCTTGATTGTTCAATTTGTTTGCTCGCTTCTTCTTCGGCTGCGCTTATAATCCTGTCTCGTTCCATCTCGATTTCTTCCATTGGTAACTCCGAGGACAGGATTCTGTTGGCCTCTGCTTTAGCTGCTACAAGAATTTGCTTGGCCCTGTCTCTGGCCTCCTCAGCTATCTTTTCAGCCTCGGCTTCTATTGTTTCTATTGTGGTGTGCATTTCCTGAGGCATAATACCTGTCCTTTAAGAATTTACTAAGAGGTTGTTTAGCCCTCCACATTATTCTGCGCCTTTCGCATACTATCATTCCGACTCTTTTGCTTCCTGTCATTCTGAGCTTGGCGAAGAATCTCTGGACCCTTCGCTATCGCTCAGGGTGACAAAACAGCCTGTTTACCACGTCAATTGTACGACTTTAGTGGGTATTGTTGCTGTAGGAAGCACCTTCATATATGGGCTCCTGGATAATTCTCCCAGCAGGGAGGGTTATTATCCCTGCTGGGAGAGACCCTCTTCTCTAGGCTGTCTGGTTCGTGTCGGAGAGAGCTGGAGTTGTCCTCTCAGGGTGACTAATAAGTAAATCGTTCCTTCCAAAGCTCTTCAGCGAATTCGCGTCTGGTCATCTCTTGACATTTCTGGGTTATGGCGTACATAGCGTGGTCAAACAGGAGTATTACCCGGTTGATGCTGTCTATAGCCTGGTGCATGTCAACGGCGGTCATAAACAACGCCTGGAACTCCGCATAAAGCCATATATGCCTTCTCATCATGATTAGCGCATAGATGGTCTCATGTAGAGGGATGCCTTCAGCATGTCTCTCTTCTGCAAACCTTGTGAAATACAGCCACACTTCCTCATAAGGCTTCTCACTAAAATACATCCGCCTCAGATTCTTATAAAAGGAAACTGCTTGAGGAAGACACTTCTCCTCGGGACGGGTATGGTACGATGGAGTCCTGGAATTTGTTCTCACGGATTTGCACCATCGTTTAGCAATTTCCTCAGCTTGGTGCTCGGTAAGGTCTAACATCTTGTCTGCAAATACTCTCATTGTATTACACCTCCTTATTTTGTTTTCTGCTGCGCCCCTAAAGCGCTTATAGCCTCAATTCCCTAAGGCGGCGCATAAACGGTAATCTTGGTGTCACCATCCACGAGACTATCAATTAAAGCAGTCAATTCAAGCCGATTCTGGTTGCTTAACCATGTTTTCCAATGTTCCGCCGAAACCCAAGTACTTATGACCAAGACATCTAAAGGATTATCCGCTTTGACTAGCGTTTCACCTGCGATGTAACCGGCTTGGTGTAATGCCACAGCCCTGAGGTCTTGAAGTAATTCCATCAAGTGGTCATACTTGTCTTTCTTTGCTCGACGTTCCAACAAAACCTTTATCATTGTTCTCAACTCCTTTGCCATTCAGACTTCTGACTCTTTAGATTTATGATACCCTTCGGAAGCTAAAGAAGACATAAAAATGGACTGCCTGAGGCTAAAACTTTCCTAAAAAGTTGCCGTGATGAGCAACTACCTTATTTTAGTGATGAGTTTCGAAGCGGTAGCCTACGCCGGGCACCGTGATAATGAGGCTTGGGGAAGTTACGTCAGGCTCAATCTTGCGGCGCAGGCGGTTAATGACGACATGGAGGTATTCCTTTTCATCTTGGTATTCAGACCCCCAGACTGTCTTGAGCAACATGCTGTGGGTAAGAACTTTGCCAGCATTAGTCACTAGCTGTTTGAGAACATTGTATTCTATCGGCGTGAGCTTAATTTCATGCCCACCGACTGTGACCCGCCTTTCGGCAAAGTTAACCTCAATATCACCACTCACAAACACAGCTTTGCCAGGTGCAGCCGGGATAGCTTCTCTACGCCGAAGCATTACCCTGACACGTGCCAAAAGTTCATCTATGCCGAAGGGCTTGGCAAGATAATCATCAGCTCCAATGTCCAGGGCTTTGACTTTGTCACTTTCGTCAGTCCGTGCACTGAGCATAATGATGGGCACCTGAGACCACTCCCGTATTTGCTGACATACGTCGAAGCCACTGATTCCAGGCAGATTTATATCGAGGATTATGAGGTCAGGAACTTTCTCCTCTACAGACTTCAGAGCCTCATTGCCATCCATGGCCACGGCTGTTTGATAGCCTCTAGCTTGCAAATTGGCACGCACAAACTTCAGCACACCAGGATCGTCGTCAACTATTAGAATTCTATGCCTGTCCATCGCATTTCAACTATCCGTTACAGTTTTGTTAACTGTGTATCTTTTATTCACTTAACGATAGGCAGAGTGAAGGAGAACCTGGAGCCTTCCCCCGGCGTACTTTCTACCCAGATTCGGCCGCCATGGGCTTCAACAATGCTGCGACATATAAAAAGTCCTAGTCCACCCCCCGATTCTTTCTCTGCCTGCCCCGTTTCTATCCGATAGAAGCGGTCAAATATTTTCTTAAACTCCTCAGGATTGATGCCTATGCCCTGGTCGGTAACGCTCACGAGTAACTGGTCGCTGTACAGCTCGGCCTGTACTATAATGTCGCTCCCTTGTGGAGAGTATTTTACCGCATTGGCAACCAGATTACTCAATACCTGCCCTACTCGAGTTGCATCGGCGAGTACCATTGGCAAATCCGGGTTGAGTTTGATGAGCAGCCTGTGCTGCTGGGTCAAAGTAATCAATTGCGTTTTGACGGAAGCCAGTATGTCTGAAAGCTGATGGGGGCGTTTTTCTATGTTGAACAGCCCTGACTCGGCCTTCAACGTGATAAGTAAATCGTCGGTCAGCTTTGTTAGTCTGTCTGTCTCCTGTTCGATAGTTTGCAAGAAATCTCGCTGCGTATCAGTGTTCCAGGTGACGTCTGGTTGAAGCAGGGTGCTGGCAAGTCCTTTGATCGAAGTCAATGGAGTGCGTAGCTCGTGCGATACAACTGATAAAAGTTGAGATCTGAGACGATCTAGTCCCTGCAAGTGGTTGGTCGCTTCCTGTAATTCCTTATGTTGCTGGCGCAGTTTACGCTGCGCCCGAAGCCAAAAGCATACTAAGCAGGCTAGAACTATTACAATGACTGTCTCAATAAAGGCATCTACAGGATAAGGCGAGATAAAAGCAACGCGGGCCAGCATTAGGAGTGAAGCAATAGAAGTGGTCACCGCTCCTGCTGTAAAACCAAGGGTGAAGTTAGCCCAAACTATAGGCAGTAGAAAAAGTAGTCGCTCTGCAGCATGTCTAGTTAAGCCCAGGTGCAGCCTAAGGGCTGAAAGACCGAAAGGGTCAAAGACTTCAGTGAAATGGAGGAGGCTACAAATTGCCAGTAATATCACGGTAATGGCAATAGCAAAATAGGTGTTATGCCATAAGCTTTTACTTGTTCGCGCTGCCATTGTGTTCGAGCAAATAGGTCACTTAGTTTATAATAACACATAGAGCTAAATATATGTTTCTGTCAACCATAGCTGCTACCAGCACAGAGGTTTTCCATTGAAACTCAGCTACACACTCCCTACAAGCGCTCAGCTTTACTCAAAGTAAATTCGCTGGCTCGTGACTTTTACAATGGCACACCCAGCTT
>Ga0209121_10004942_pt1 | contig 12280 bp, 10 predicted proteins | sample Cruoilmetagenom3_FD_187292 | JGI IMG/M metagenome (GOLD analysis project Ga0209121, IMG submission 187292) | Oil polluted marine microbial communities from Coal Oil Point, Santa Barbara, California, USA - Sample 3 (SPAdes) (version 2) | ecosystem: Environmental > Aquatic > Marine > Oil seeps ... | reverse complement strand
AAAGGCTGCGGTATTCTTGGAGGTATTATGGCTTTGCGGGAGATAATCACGGTTGGAGATCCCCGTCTACGCAAGCGCGCACGCCCGGTGGAGACAATCACGCAGGAGATTCGGCAACTGGCCGAGGACATGGTCGAGACCATGCACGAGGCCGATGGGGTGGGTCTGGCAGCCCCCCAGATTGGCGAACTGACTCGCATCATCGTCATTGAACTGCCGGAGGATGAAGACGTGTGGGGAAGTGGCAAGCTGTTCATAGTCATCAACCCCGAGATTGCGAGGGAGTCCCGCGAGGTTGAGACCGGCATTGAGGGGTGCCTGTCCGTGCCCGGGTACGTCGGCGAAGTTGAGCGTGCCACCGAGGTGCTGGTGCGCGGTATAGATATCAGTGGAAAACGGTTCCGCCTGCGCCCCCGAGATTTCCTGGCGAGGGTGTTTCAGCACGAGATCGATCACCTCAATGGTGTGCTCTACATCGACAAGCTGACCGCGCCGGAGAAGATCTGGGAAGTCAAGCCGGGCACAGAGGAAATGGCTGAGTCCCAAATGCAGTCCGCGGAAGCCGTCGCGTTCTGAGAAAGTGCGGCCCCAAGATACCTATCAGGCTATTAGGGCGTGACGCCGCAGAAAGAACAGCCCCCCTCTTCGGGGGGCTTCCCTTGGGAATCAACAGAAAGAACAAACTCTTACACTCAACGGAGGAAGACGTGGTTACAAAGAAACAGGTGCTGAAAGCACTGGAGCAGGTCATCGATCCGGAACTCCACCGCGACATTGTGGATCTGGGCATGGTTCGGGATGTCGAGGTCAATGGCCGGAACGTCAAAGTCACCATCGCACTCACGGTGCCCAATTGTCCGCTCAAGGACGACATCTCTGCCGATGCAGGCAGAACCGTCGATGCACTGGAGAAGGGCCTCAACGTCGACATCGTCCTCACCTCCATGAATGAGGAAGAGCGCGAAGCGCTGCGAGAGAAACTGAGTAGCCCACAGGAGCAGCAGGGCAACTTCCCAGCCGGAAACCTCAACCGCATCAAGACCGTCATCGCTGTGATGAGCGGAAAGGGAGGCGTCGGCAAGTCCACCGTCGCCGCGATGCTGGCCGTGTTGTTGCGACGGAAGGGCCATCGCGTGGGCGTGCTTGACTCCGACATCACCGGTCCCAGCATTCCCAAGCTTTTCGGCGTCGGCGACGCCCCCACAATGTCACCCTTGGGCATTATGCCCCCACAGACCCCGATGGGCATCAAGATTATGTCGATCAACCTGATGCTGGAGGACAAGAACCAGGCTGTGATCTGGCGCGGGCCGATGATCACCAACGCGATCAAACAGTTCTGGAATGACGTCTTCTGGGGCGATCTGGACGCTTTGGTCGTAGATATGCCGCCTGGCACATCGGACGCCGCCCTGACGGTGATGCAGAGCCTGCCCGTCACCGGGATCGTGCTCGTGACTTCACCGCAGGACCTGGCCGGCATGGTCGTCCGCAAGGCCGCGCACATGGCAGAGCACCTGGGCACACCACTGATTGGTGTCGTTGAGAATATGTCCTACGTCATCTGCCCGCACTGCGGTGAGCGCTACGAGATCTTTGGCAAAGGCGATACGGCAGCCCTGGCATCGACCTTCGACACCCGATTCCTGGGCGAGATCGGCATCGATCCTGAGATGTCCAGGTTGGGCGATCAGGGCGCGATCGAGACCTACGACGGTGCGGGCTTTGCCGTCGTGAGCGATGTCGTGAATGAGATCATCAAGGCGACACCGGAACCCGGTTTCGCGGGCCAGAAATAGATCCAAGAACCTGATCACGCACAGGCAGTTTTGGCCGGGAGTCACCTGCAATACCGACCAAGCTCAAGGCCAGGACCGCCAGGGTGCGTGTCCGAATGCATGTGGAACTGCGCCACGGTCGGTCAGAGAGCCCTTCCGGCGTCTCTAGCACGGTCCAAACCGCACCCGTGTTGGCAGGCCGGCCTCCCCAGCTCCCTCAGGCAAGCAGCACGCACCCATTCGGCGGAGCCATTCTCCGTAGCGATTCAGCGCCTCATCGCCAGGTTACCTTGCTGACCTTCGCTACACGCGTGCGCCGTGTCTCTCACTGCACGACTAAAGCGTCGGTCAGCGTAACGCCATCATCAACAGGGCGGCCTTCAGGATCAACAACGGCCACACTCCTAATGTCGGGGTAAGTTTACATACCGGCGCGCAATCGATATGTGCCCGGCGCCAGCTCCGGCGGTAGCGACAGGCCAAACCGGCTGAGCACCAGGTCGTCCATCTGCCACTGATCCGAGGCGAACGCCGCATGGTCATCTTGACTGACCGGCGCACCTTCCGCTTCGAAGAGCTGCACCGTGAAATGGGTGTCCACATCCCTGGGAACACCAGCCCGCAGCCACCAGGCAAGCCACACATCAAAACATTCACCGGGCGAGACCCGAGCCGGGGCCTCGTACGCGGCAAAGACCACGTTGTTGGCAAACGGTATGCCCATCGCCAGTGGCGCCATCCCCGAGACAAGAGCATCGCGATCCGCACCGGTCCACTTATACGTCTTGTACGACACACCATCTGCAAGCTCCACCGCTGCACCTTCTTCAAGCACTGAGAGCGACACCAGCCGGGAGAGGCCAACCTCCAACGGGTGGTCACCGCCCGCCGGCGGCGCCAGCGGACCGACGATGTAGGCCACTTGCTCACTCTCGGGCAGCGGGAGCGCATAGCGACCATCAGCGAAGCGGTGTGGCACCGTGAAGAGCAGGGCATCGAAGACCGTCGGCGTCTCCGTCATAATCGGCCGAGTCTCCTCCGCCAGGACAATGATCTCGCCATCGGGCGCGAGGTCCCGCACCTCGATCGCGGCCATTCGTGTATAGCGCAGTGGAATACCATAGCCTCCGGTCGTCGGATGCGCCACCATGTAGCCGCGCAGGTGTGCCGTGACCAGCACCTGCCAGCCGCACCCGAGCGCCAGGCCACTCGCGACTGCACCCCAGGCAATCTGGGCCATTCGAGCACGACCGCGTGCCGTGGCCCAACGCATCACCCAGGCTGCGACCTGCACCAGGAAGGCGCCTATGAACATATACTGGACGGGATAATGCATCACGTAATAGTGGCGCTGCGTCGGAGTTGAGGGTCTGAGCTGCAGCAGGATAGGGATAAAGAACCAGAGCAGCATCAGTGTGAAAGTGCGCCGCCGGCTCTGGTCGTAGCTCCGGAACGCCTCCACACTGCCGTAAACCAACGATACCGCCAACAGCACGCTCAACACGTGGTTGAACCACCAAAATGGCCCCAGCTCTTGCCGGAACTGCAGATAGAAAGGTCCGGCCTGCCCCTCAATCCCCTGCCCGCCGAGCAACGAGAGGGCGTACCACACAGCATCCCAGGAAAACACCCCATCACCGCCGGCATACCCCAGAAGCCCCAGCGCGTTCTCCCATCCCTGGCGCGCATCGTGGAGCACGTAGGGCAACAACAAGAGACAGAAGACAAGCACCCCCACCAACAGCGGGCGCCACCCCACAGCATCCCGATATAGAAGGATGGCCAGCCCCAGGACGGGCACAAAGGCCAGTGCCTCCAACTGCAGACCCAGGAGCCCGGCCAGGCTGACAAAGGCAGCCACCAGCGCCCACTTGCGCCGCAGCACAAAGGTCAGGAACAGCGACACCATAAAGGCTAGGGTGAATATCGGTAGTGTGCGCGACCAGATCTTACGCGCATACAGCACGGCCCAGGGGCTCACAGCGAAGAACAGCGTCGCCAGAAGGGCCTCAGTCTTCCCAAGACCAGTGCGCGTCAGCCAATAGCAGACCAACAGTGCCAGGCTGTTGAGCATGCACGTGAAGACCACCAGCGACAAAGGATCGACCCACGCACGCAGGGGCAGCGCCGCCAGGTATAGCGTTAGCGGCAGATTATCGATACCCAGAGAGGAATCCACCCCCACAGCCGGCAGATACCCCTCGTAGGCTATCGCCTGGCCGAGGCGCGCGATGGTCGCCTCGTCGCGCTTGAACTCCACCAGTGTGGGTTGCACGAGCCGGAGAGCAAACCCCACAGCCAGGATCAACACCAGCAGGATCAGGTGGATACGGTGCTTAGCTAGCATAGGATCACTGCCACGCATGATGATCGGAACATAGGCCACACTATAGCGCAGTCAAACTCTCAGTCAAACGGAGCGTTTTACTATTCGCACCACGTGTCTATAATAGGCCAAGAGAGCACTTTGGTATTCCAAAGAGTGTCGTCACGAAACCGTCAAGGGGGGATATGCAATGTTGAGTTTCATGAAAGACACGTTGGGCGTAATCATGGGAGGGGGAGCCGGAACGCGGCTCTACCCCCTCACGAAACTCCGTGCCAAGCCTGCTGTACCGCTTGCCGGGTACTATCGTTTGATCGACATCCCAATGAGCAACTGCATCAATTCGGGGATCAACCGCATCTACGTGCTGACCCAGTTCAACTCGGTCTCCCTGCACCGGCACATCGTCCGCACCTACCAATTTGACAACTTCTCGGGCGGGTGGGTTCGCATTCTGGCTGCGGAACAGACGCCGAGCAACGAATCCTGGTACCAGGGAACGGCGGATGCCCTGCGGAAACAGCTCTTCCAGCTTCAGGTGCCTGAGCCGCGAAATATCGTCATCTTGGCGGGCGATCACCTGTACCGGATGGACTACTCGCTCTTCGTGCATTTCCACGAGAGCAACCAGGCGGACATTACCATTGCCGCGCAGCCGGTAACTGCAGCGGACGCACCTCGGATGGGCATCCTGAAGGCGGACAGCGATGGCCGCATCACCGAGTTCCAGGAAAAACCCTCTGCGGAAGAGATCCCCAACCTGGCCAGCGGGGACGCAGAAAAGCCCTATCTGGCCTCCATGGGGATTTACGTCTTCGGAGCCAAGAGCCTGGTCGAGATGCTGCGCGAGGAGTCAGGCTCGGACTTCGGTAATGATATCATTCCGGCAGCCATCAAGAAGGGCCTGCGGGTGTACGCCTATCCCTTCAAGGGCTACTGGGGGGACATCGGCACGATGCGGACCTTCTATGAAGCCAATCTGGCGCTGGTCGGGCCCAACCCGCCCTTCGATTTCTTCTCCCCGGAGTGGCCGATCTACACACGTGCGCGCTACCTATCAGGTAGTCGGGTGCTTGACTCATCGATCCGCGGTGTCGTTCTGGCCCCGGGATGCCGGATCGACAACGCGACGGTAGCTGATAGCATCGTCGGGCTGCGCAGCATCGTCAGCCCGGGCGCCCACCTCCGCCAGGTCATTATGATGGGAGCCGACTATTACGAAACGATGGCTCAGATCGAGGAGAATCGCCGGCTGGGACTACCCGACATGGGTGTGGGCGAGGGCAGCGTCATCGAGAACGCTATTCTCGACAAGAACGTCCGCATCGGACGCAACGTCGTCATCCGTGACCACGGGGATTCCGAGGATCTGGAGACCGAGAACTACGTCATCAAGGATGGCCTGGTTATCGTCCCCAAGAGCGTCACCATCCCGGACGGGACGGTCATCTAGTGACTGCCCCGAAAGGGTAGCACTTCTACGTCACACTCGACGGAAACGATAGGGCTTCGACCCCATCGTTTCCGTCGACCAGCCACGTGCATAGCCCGGGACAGTTGACAATCACTTGCGGCGCAACCCCTTCCACCGTGTTTCCATCTGTGCATGGTTCGAGTGAGGGAAAATGGGCTCCTATTGGGACATCACTCGATGTCCGCCGGCACCAGCATCCTAGGTCAACCTTGACAGACTCAGATCTGCGACGTCCAGCCACGCGTCGGGGTTGGCGCTTGAGCCCATGCGCAGGCGGCCATCCGGCGGGAAAGCAGCGTATTGGTTGTCGATCCACAACACCAGGCCGAGCCGACCGGTCGGCACCTCCGGCGTGGACAACCCGACAACACCATCCACAGTCACGCGGACCATATCCTCCGTCCACACCAGGCCATACGTGTGCCACTGCGTGGGATCCAGCGGCAGCGCCACCGCATCCTCACGGACAAACCTACGCGCCACACGGCGAACCGCACGCGCGGTACAAGGCGACATCAGCAGCGGTACAATCGGTAGCCCCAGTGCTAAGAGGGGTGCCGGCAGCTGCGGAGAGGAAAACGTGGCAGCCAGCAGTCCCTGCGCCGGGTGGTCATCGCGCAATGCCAGATAATTCGGAGGTGCGGCATAGAAGACCCAGGCAGCATTAGGCAGGGCCGGCAGTCGCCGTGTCGCTCCGCCCAGCCCCAACTGCAAGCTGAAGGGGTCGTTCCACCAACCGAACCCCCACGTTCCCGGGAGATTGGGCGCCGAAACGCGCGCCGTCACACGCAACTCGATGGGTGGCGCCCATCGGAAACGGGACCTGGGCAGAGCCGTGGTGTCATCCAGTTGGGCGACCCTGTAGCAATCCCCCGGTCCCTCGGGAATCGAGAGCCGGCGGCAGCCGGGGCGCCGCGTCTGGATGTGTCCCCCGATAGTGACCCGTCCACGAAGGTTCAAGGCTTGACCACCCATGATGCCGCTACACCTCCTCCGAACGCACCGACCACTGCAAGATCAACACCGGCACCCGTACCGGCAAGGCAACGTCATCCACCACAGTCACTTCGAAACCCAATTCGACCACGTGAGCGACATACCATGCGACGCTATCCATGTCCGATCCAGCGAAAAGCGTGCGCAGAAGCCGCAGAAGCCACAGTCGGTCAGAGCGGAAGCCCAGCCCGGTGATCACCAAACGCCCCGGGCCACCGCCATCCACCGAACGGGAGAGCACTCGCGTGATCTCACTGAGGGTATCCGGGTCGAAGATGTAGCCGGACGGGAATGTCGAGATAACGGTGTCGAAGGACCCATCTGCGAAAGGCAGCAGCTGCGCCGTGGCGCGAACGCGCGGTGCTCCCCGGCAGCTACGTCGCAGCCGTCTTGCCGCAACACGATGCATCTGCGGCGATGGATCAGCTCCGAAGATCGGTATCCCCCGATCAACAGCCGTACCCAGTAACACTCCTGTACCAAACCCGATCTCCAAGACCCGCCGGCCGATCACGTGGTCAAGCGCCTGACGCCGCCAGTCATCCCACCGGCCCAGACTGACCACCCAGGCCACGATCTCATAGCCCCAGGCGAGCTGATGGTAGAGTCTTTCCGTGGCCCAGCCGTAGAGCGACCCGTAAGCACGACGCAGGCTCGACAACCGTCCCAACTGTGTCCCCTCTAGCTTGTTGGTCTTTTCGCAAACTCCAGTATAGGAAATTCCTCTCTGATTTCAAAAATCTCACCTTGAGGGGTGTGCTTTGAGTGCGCCCACGCCGGCTGGCGACGCCGGGCCCCGGCACGCACAGGCTACAACCAGCATCAGACGCTCCCATCCCACAGTGGTGTTTTGGGCCGGAGAGATAGGTAACAAGTGTTCGGAGACATAGGTAACAGGTGAGCTAGTATAGGGGACACGTAATCTTGCACAAGAGGAGGTGACGTGTGCCCTGGAAGGAGAACACCACGATGTCTCTGAGAGAGGAGTTCGTAACTGCGGTCGGCCAGGAAGGTGCGAACATGAGTGCCGTGTGTCGTGAGTACGGGATCAGCCGCAAGACAGGCTACAAGTGGTTGAGACGGTATGGGGCCTGTGCACCGCCAAGCAGCGCAGTGGCAGGCAGTGGGCGAAACGGGTGTGCTGACGATGGACACACTGCCGGCCCACGGCGCCCTGCGCACCGGATCGGCGAATGCCACGGTCACCGATTCCGCCGCCGCCGGCACAGCTCTGGCGACCGGCGTCAAAACCAACAATGGGGTGATCGCCCAGGATCCCCAGGGCAATGACCTGATCACGATCCTTGAGTTGGCCCAGATGAAAGCTATGTCCGTGGGACTGGTATCGACCACGCAGATGGCACACGCTACGCCCGCCAGCTTTGCTGCGCACGTGGACAGCCGCGCCAAGATGACGGAGATCGCGGCGCAGATGGCGGACGCCGGCATCAATGTGTTGTTGGGCGGCGGCGAGGATCAATTTCTGCCGGACTACGAGACCGGCTGCTTCAGCCACATCGGCGAGCGCCAGGATGGCAGGAATTTGATCACCGAGATGGTCAGCGCCGGCTATACCTATGTGTGCCAACCGGACGCGCTCACATCGGTCCCAACGACAACCACGCATCTGCTCGGGCTCTTCGGTGACGAAGGCATGGGTCGTCCGCATGCGCCATCGCTGGCGCAGATGACCCAGACAGCGATCGACGTGTTATCCCAGGATCCCGAGGGTTTCTTCCTGATGGTAGAGGGGGGACAGATCGACTGGGCCGCACACGCCAATGAGGCCACACTGGTCATCTCGGATGTGCTGGCCCTGGACGAAGCCGTGAGCGTGGCGCAAGCCTACGCCCAGCAAGCTGCAGTTGCGCCGCTGATCATCGTCACCGCTGACCACGAGACCGGGGGGATGGGGCTGCGCCTGACGCCGTCCGGGTCACTGACCGAGGACGGCCCGTTCACCATGCCCGATGCCACGCCGTTCTGGGTCACCTGGATGACGACCTCGCACACGGCACAGGACGTGCCCGTCACTGCCCGGGGGAACTTGGCCGATCGGCTGGTGGGCACCCACGAGAACACGCACGTGTTTGACGTGATGCGCCGGACCCTGTTCACCTATGCGACGTGGCTTCCCATGATCTGCGCCGAGTAGAACGCGGAGCCGCGCCGGCCCTGCTCACATATACGAGTGCATCCGATATGCAGCCCGTCGACGAAGTCGTCGCCGGGCACACTCTTCACAATGGCACAAAACCTGTGCCATCTCCCAACATCCAATATCCAGCATCCAGCGTCCAACATCCAACATCCAGCTTCTACCCTTCCCACACCGGCCCATCCACGCACGCCAGCCACCCATCCCTCTCACGCCCGTGGACCTCGCACTCACCGCAGAGCCCCATCCCACAGCGCATTCGCGCCTCCCAAGACAGTTGGTGTGGAATGCTGTGGTCACGACACATGGTCTCGACCGCCTCCAGCATCGGCACCGGGCCGCAGCCGTAGACAGCGACAGGGGCGCGCGTTCCTGTCACGGCCTCAACTGCCGCCGTCACCAGCCCCTGGCGGCCAAGCGAACCGTCCGCCGTCATCACGTGCACAGCCGCGCCCAAGCGCTCAAATGCATCCGCCAGCAGCACGTCATCAGCGCTCAGCGCCCCGATACAGACGTCGACCGTTAGCCCCGACGCAACGGCCCGCTGCGCCAGGAAGTACAAAGGTGCGACACCGTACCCGCCGCCGGCCAGCAAGATGTGCTTGCCCGCCCCCTGAGTGGGCAACCGGAAGCCCTGGCCCAGCGGGCCGCGGATCCACACACGATCACCCGGTTGCAGAGCGTGCAGAGCCTCGCTGAACGGGCCGACTGCCACCACCGTCATCGAGAAGGGATCATCCCCAGCGACACTGTAAGGTCTCTCATCGACAGTGGGAAGCCACGCCATGACAAACTGCCCCGGTTCCGACGGCAGTGCACGATCAAAAACCAGCGTCTTCGTGCGATAGTTTTCGTAATGAATGTCAGCAATGGCAAAGGTTTGGTGCATATGACCTCTCAACGACGGGCCAGCCCGCGGAATTCGTCCAACGTCCGGTGGCCCTGCGCAACCATGAACGCAGCCAGCTCAGTCCCAATCTGCCCCAGGGCCTCGGCGCCCCGGTACCAGACCGCTGACCCCACCCCGACCGCTGTGGCACCTGCCATCACCATCTCGGCGGCGTCCCGCCCTGTGGTGACGCCCCCGGTGCCGATAATGGGCACATCCACAGCGGATGCCACTTCGGCCACGCAGCGGAGCGCGATGGGTTTGAGCGCCGGACCGGAGATGCCACCCGTGCGGTTGGAGAGCACCGGGCGCCCCGCCTCAGCGTCGATGACCATCCCGGGCATCGTGTTGATGGCCGTGATGGCGTCGGCGCCGGCTGCGACCACAGCCTGCGCGATGCGGCCAATGTTGGGGACGTTGGGCGCCAGCTTCACGCTGATCGGCACACCCCCCACAGCGGCCTTAACCGCTGCGGTGACCGCCGCGGCGCTGTCGCAGCCGGCGGCAAAGGGCGTGCCGAAGTCATCGGCGACGTTGGGGCACGAGATATTCACCTCAATCAGATCAGGCTGCGCGGCCGCGATCATCCCGGCCACCTGGCCGTACTCCTCAACGCTCCCGCCAAAGATGCTGGCGATCAGCGGCACACCCAGCGCCGCCAGCAGCATCTTGGCCTCCGCCAGCAACACCACCTCTTCCTCGGCCCCCGGATTGCTGAGGCCAATCGCGTTGATGATGCCATGGCCCCAGTCAACAGCGACCGGGTTTGGATGGCCTGCACGCGGTACGGGACCGGCGCTCTTAGACGTGACGGCCCCGGCGCCGGCCTTGGCCGCCCGCACCAGCAGAGATGCACTGGTTCCCAGGATTCCCGAAGCCAGAACAATCGGGGTGCGTAGGCGCACCCCCGGCAGACAACACGTCAGATCACACGTGGTCACAGCTCGCTCCGCGACGAAGCCAGGTAGGTCTGGACTCGGTACAGCGTCGCATTATCGATCTGATGCTCCTCATACAGCGCCGCCAGGACATCCCCCAAGGTGAGCACCGCGTGCAGACGATAGCCGGCCTTCACCAACCTGTTCCGACCGCCTTGCTCCCGGTCGACCAGCACAACGACATCCCGCACCTCCAGCCCCACCGCCTCCATCGTGGCGATGGCTCTCAGCAAGCTCGCCCCGCTCGTGACCACATCCTCGATCGCCACAGCGGTCTGCCCAGGCTCGAACGCACCCTCAACCAGGTTGCCCATCCCGTGGCCCTTGGCCTCTTTGCGCGGGTAGACCATCGGGCGCTTCAGCCGCATGGCAATAGCTGCCGCCGCAGGAAGTGCCGCGTAGGGCACCGCCGCCAGCCGGTCAAAGACGAGGGGCTGTACCAACTCGGCGTAAGCCTCAACAACATGGTGGAAGAGGTCGGGATAGGAGATCACCCGCCGGAGGTCGATGTAGATCGGCGACTGCTTTCCCGAGGCCAGGGTGAACTCGCCGAAGCGGATGCACTCTGCCTCAAAGAGCCCCAAGATCAGATCGCGCTTGGGGTCGCCGACACCCCGATGCACATTGATGCGACGGCGCAGGGTCTGGGCCGCCGCCCGTGGGTCTGCTGCATAGATGACGCCGCGCGAGACCGCCACGATCATGCCGCTGTGGTTCTCATCCAGCCCGGCCGTCAGCGCCTCGGCCAAATTGCCGCCCTGCGCACCAATGCCGGGTGACAGGAACCAATGGTTCGGCGCCAGCCGACGGATAGCCTTCAGCGCCCCAACCTGTGTCGCACCCACGACAAAGCCCACCTGTGCGATGCTGCCCCAAGTCTGGCCCCGCCGGACCACGTGCTGGTACAGCTGCGGCGTGCCGTGACGCTGGATATCCGCGGCCGATGGGTTAGACGTGTGACATAGCAGAAAGACACTCTTCCCCTCGTAGGCCAAGAACGGGGTCACGCTATCGCGACCAAGGTAGGGACTCACGGTGATCGCGTCAACGCCCCAGACCTCGAACGCCGCACGCGCGTACGCTTTGGCCGTGTTCCCGATGTCGCCGCGCTTGGCATCCAGCAGCACAGGGATATCGTTGGGCACCGCAGCGACCACATCTCGCAGCGCAGCCATGCCCTCAGGACCGGCCTGCTCGAAGAAGGCAGCATTCGGCTTGTAGGCGCAGACGAGATCCGAGGTCTGCTCGATGATCTCCAAACAGAAGGCGCGGATCCGCGTAGCCTCGTCTGCATCCGGAAGGAAGTTGGCGGGAATGCGCGTGGGGTCCGGATCCAGACCCACGCACAGCAGGGAATCATTCGCACGAATCGCCGTTGCCAGTTTCTCAGCAAAACTCTTGGCCATAATCTCTCCTTGTCCCCTAGTGACGATCACGCCTTACCCAGAACCGCTGCCAGCAGCGCCATCCTTACATACATCCCGTTCTTGACCTGGCGGAAGTAGGCTGCGCGGGGATCGTCGTCCAGCGCAGGATCAATCTCACCCACACGGGGCAAAGGGTGCATCAACGCCGTGGTTGACTTGGCACGCTGCATAATCTCCGGCGTGAGCCTGTAGCAGTCCTTGACCTCCTCATACTGGGAGGGATCGCTGAACCGTTCCTTCTGAACACGGGTGACATAGAGCACATCCGCGTTCTCGATCACGTCAGCGACGTCG
>Ga0209121_10004940_pt1 | contig 12284 bp, 6 predicted proteins | sample Cruoilmetagenom3_FD_187292 | JGI IMG/M metagenome (GOLD analysis project Ga0209121, IMG submission 187292) | Oil polluted marine microbial communities from Coal Oil Point, Santa Barbara, California, USA - Sample 3 (SPAdes) (version 2) | ecosystem: Environmental > Aquatic > Marine > Oil seeps ... | reverse complement strand
TTTTAACCCTTGGTTTAACTAAATCTTTTGACATTTGGTAGTTTCCTCCTTTTTGGAGGAACTCTACCATTTATTTCCAAAGAACAGAAGACATAAAATTTATCTTACATTTTGTCTGATCACAGGTCCTTTTTGAACATCTGGACCTACCATTATTAGAGGAATGTAGATATCGCTTTGGTATCATAGCCATCGCAGCTCAGGCAATCAGCTCTTAGGGTATCAATAGCAATTGCCAGGATATTCATAAATAAATCCTTTCTGAAGATAAATTCTTCCAAATAGGTATAGTAAAAATATCACTATACTTCGGTAACTTCGAACTTCATTAATTTTCCCAGTTCTTTAAGTTTTTGGGTATAATCTCCATATACCATTACCAGATGAACACCAAAATCAGCCAGTTTATGAATTAGTTCTCTTACATCTGGAACTTCAATATCTGCCGCTAGGCTACAGCCAATCTTATTGAAATTTTCACATCCAACTATTTCTCCTTTTGCTACCAGAATTTTTGTAGCTAAAGGGTTAAATCGGGCCAGAGTAACTTTTTCTCCTTTATCTCGGGCGAAGTCATAGCGTACATTTGTTCCCCATCCCGAGGGAGTAAAGTTTCTTAACTCATAAGGTAAATCAGGTTTATTCAGACTATGCATTTTTAACCCCGGTACATCGTGCCATAATCTAATAGTGTTTTTATTTAAATCATAGGAAGAGTTGCCCATACAAGCTGATTTTTTTGAGATATACATCAGGAACATCATAGTCAATAATGAAGTTATATCATACTGACATGCCGATGGGATTCCCTCATCCTTTAAAAGAGTATGCGTCAAGCAAGGAACGATTTTTCTCTTTGTTGCCATTGTGTTAGGAATGGTGTCACAACAAGGTATAGTAAATGCATTACATCCATATTTTTCCATTAGATTTTTTGCAGCTATATAAAAGCTAATAGATTTAATAACATATCTTCTATCAATATGAACTTTCTGAGCATTTTTAATTAGTTTATCAGCTATATCCTCTGCTCTTTTCTGCTCATCTGTATCTTGAATAACTCTATCCATCTCATTGAAGAATTCAACAAGAGAAATAGATTGATAGTCCGCTCCAAATCTTGTTCTAATACCTTCCAAATCCCAGATATTATCAGATACATCTCTTGGCAATAATCCCTCCGAAACTATTAACATCTTTGTCTGATTAACTGCTTTTCTTACTTGTAATAAAGAGATAAGATAATTTAGCTCATTGCGATCCAGTGCTACATACCCTTCGAGATTTCTACTTCGTAGATTAGCTACAATCTCTGGGCTAGAGACTACTGGTTTCTTATATTTCTGACCTAATTGTACAGCAGTATATCCACCTCCCCAAGCACCGAAACTGTATGGCAGAAATAAATCTACATTTTGTAAATCGTTTTTTAACTCTTCATCTTCCTTCTTACTTATGCATTCTCCTCTTTCTATAAATACTGGTTTCAGCACAGTAGCCTCTTCAGGTAAATTATTCTTAAGGTCTTCCACGGATTTATCAAATCTTTTTTGAGCTTCCTCCGTACTAATCTCTTTCATAACTATACCTTCCCATGGGCTAATATGCCAGTTAGCGCAGACAGGCTTAATCCCTACTTTTACATCGATAGGTCTTTGCTGATTATTTATCATAATATTTTCTCCTACTCTTTTCATTCCTCAATAACTTCAAGGTCAAGTAACTTAGCTAAATCTTTAATCTCATTTATCCAATTACCATATACCAAAACCCTATGCAAACCAAAACAAGATACAGCTCCATTGGGCCAATTTTCCAACATTCTTTTTACATCATCTACCTTTAATTCTATCTTTGTTCGACAACCACGATTTACCTCAGGACTTCCTATAACCTCTCCAGTAGAGACAACAATTTTAGTTTTTCCATCAGCATCTAATATTAAGTTAGCTACAGTCATTGTAGATCCTAATTTCTCAAATTTTACCTCAAGAGAAACACTTTTGTTATCCTCAGCGTGACTTCTAATAATATAAGGGTACCTCTTTTCTCCATCAATTCTGGTAGGAGCTACGCAGTGAGCATGAATTACTATACTTTTAGAAGTATCTATAATTGGATCACTCATAAAGGAAGGAAGACCTGCTAAATGTTTAAAGATAAACATTGTAAAAAGAGAAAGAACATCACCTTCGCAGGCAGCGGGAACTCCCTTATCATTTAAACGAGAAAACCCGATACAAGGATATGCTGGCATTATCCCAAATAAGTTTAAACAATCTACGGTTATGCCATCTACCTTTTTCTCTGATATCAACTTTTCCATACCTAAATACATACGATAAGCATTAATAATTTTTTCATAAGTGGGTTCTATAATTCCAATAGATTCATCTATAAATTCTTTTGCTCCTTTCTCTGCTTCTTCTTTAGAGCTACTTTGGTAATACTTTATTAATTGTTCTGGCTTTATCAATTCTCCATTGAAATTAAATTTTTCAGCTAATATCTTTTTTCTCTCAAGTATATCCTTTCTGTTTTCTGTTGTTACAAGGATAAATTTGCTTTGGCTAATTTTCTTATAGGTATAAAGGATTCTAATCTTTTTAGCAAGCTCATTAATTTTACTTCCCATAAATAGCAATACATTTTTTTTTCTTAAGTCAATTATATTCCAGGTATGCCCTGCATACATTTTTTGATAGAAAATCATAGGCATATCTTTCTCAAGAAGAGTTTTTAACCCGGGAGTAGCAAAAGAAAGAGCACAGTAAACGACAGCATCTTCTCTATTCAGAGAAGAGACAAAATTGATTTCTTTAGAAGCATCCTGAAAAGAATAAATTTCAAGCTTTAAATCCTCTGGTAGATTCTCTTCTATTTTGGCTAAATCAACTTTAAATCTTTCTAATTCTTTTATCCTCTCTTCTTCTTTAAACAGATATCCCCAGGCTCTATTTGTAATTGATAAAATTACTTTGATCTTGATCATTTTTATATTCTCCTTTTAATAAATAATACTTTCAACTCCTAAAACATTATTGGCTCTCTTAAGACTTTCCCGGTGATCTCCATAAACCATTATCCAGTGTCTTCCTTGATAATTTTTTGCTATTTCTTTAACTTCATTATCTATCTTTATCTCTACCTGCGTGCGACAAGTAGAGAAATAAGTGTTTCTCTGGATTTCTCCTTTAATGATTAGCATCTTATTTAAGAAGTTATGCGAGATACCGGTAATAGTCACTGTCTCTGGATTTTTAAGAACCTGAGGAGCAAGCGCTAAGTTAGTAGGGTGATCAAAGTATGTATAGAGATCAAATTCATCTCTCTTCTTTTCTTTATAGGAGTGCAGAGTAGGAGAAGTGCAATGAGATAGTAAGATTCGATTATCAGATGGGAATAGGTAGGGGTTAGCCATAAATCCAGGAGATTCAGAGGTGTATACAGTAATAAGCATATCAAGTAATGTAGTAGTATCAGCCTCGCATGCAGATGGTATTCCTTCATCATTTAACTTACTTAAAGCATAACAAGGGGTTCTCTCTAACTTAGGTAAGATAATAGAGGCTAAACAGTTAATAGTAAAGGCATCAGCTTTGTTCTCCCTTATTATTGATTTAAGCGCTAAATACATTTTCTTTGCTTCAAGGAGTCTTTTTTCTTCAGAGATATAAATTCTATGAGCAGATTTCTTCATATCGTTAATATCAATATCCTTTCTCTCCTCCCATTTTCTCCAGTATTTTAAGAATTTTTCTGAACTCATATATTTCCATTTTAATCCAAATTTCTCCTGAACTACTCTTACCATCGAATAACCCCAGTCCCAAGAATGAAAAGGCTCATACATAGGTTCTCCAATACATAAAACTCGGGTATGATTTACTCTATGCTTTATATAAAGAGATCTTAGAATTAAGGATAAATCTTTTTCGTCCTTACTTAAGAAAACATTATGCGGTAAATTTAACATACTATCTATTTCACGGCTATCTCTAATAAAATAAGGATAAAATACATTCCCATAAGAAAACATTTTAGAAAAAGGTAGAGGTGAAATTATTATAGGCTTGTTATGAGAATAGAGAGCATGAAGCCAACGATCATGAAAAGATTGAAAAGGAAAAACTACATAAATATCGGCTGGAGGTAGATCTAAAATTTGATACTCTTTTTCTATTTGAGTAAATGTATGCTCTGCTCCTATTGGTAACGACCTCAAAAAGGTCTTTTCTATTTCCTCTCTCATTGAGGAAGATAATGGTGACACTTTCTCAAATAAAGTTTCTCTCTGCTCTAAATGATCCTTTTTAAGCATATCCTTGGTTAATGTTCCTGAATTTCCAAAAATTAATCCTGCGATTTTCATTTTTAGTCTCCCGAAAAAAATTTATTTACAACTATTAACATGGTTCATTTTTTCCTGAATGCTTCTAAAAAGAAATTTAATTATTTAATGCAACTTTTTGGCAGCATCTATGATTTATAAAATATTATCTTCTCATTCCTTTATTAGTTTATATCTCCCAGGGAAATTTATATTCTATTAGATCAGAAAATCCATAATAAAAAGGAGCAGAACTAGAGATAACAAAATGCACCTTCACTGGTTTATCTTTGCGTATAATTTTAATAAAGAATTGATTCCATCCTTTTTTAAGCTTTGCATCTACATAACTTCTTCCATCTCCAGCATAATTTGGCCTTAATATCCCTTCAGTCTGCACTTTGTGAATTACTCTTCCATTTAACCACATACAAAATGGACAATTTGAGGGAAGACCAACTCTAATATCTCTACCATCCGGGCTATAAATATAATGTCTAAGATAAATAATTCCGCTTTCGCCATGAAAGTTTCTCTCGATTTTAAGCTCATTATCAAAAAAGTCGATAACAGTCCACTTTTTATTTAACCCTGTAGAATTAGGATTGGTCTCCATAGACGACAAAGCTGTTATCTTTTCTTTTTTAAACACCCTGGAAATTAACCATCTATCAGGAGAGAGAAAAACCAAAGGAATTTTTTCTAATTTAGGTCTTCCACTAACCGATACATAAATATCAGCTCGATTAGATACATTAAGGTCCTTTATATTATTAACTTTTATGGAAAATTCACCTATAGATTCAGTCCCTGGTTTTATATTCATCTTCTTAATCTTTGGCTCTACATTCCACCCCATGGGAGTTTCTATAGAAACATCAACCTTAAGATTTACTAATCTTGTATTTTTAATAATTACCTTGAAAATTTTAGGTACTCCTGATTGAATAACAGGGGTATTCAGATAATCCACTGAGATTATAAGGGTATGTAAATTAAAATCCACCTTTGTAGGAGAAATATACCACAATTTTTTTATATTTTCATCCACTTTAAAATCTAAATCAAGATTTTCGGAAACAGTTTTTCTTTCTAAAGAAATTTCTTCTTTATAGAAAGAAAGAACTTTTTCTCCTATTCTGCAAACCCTTTTCGTCAAATCATCAAGGTTTTTAGGCTCCCTTACATTTTTAATTCCTCCCCATGAGGAATTAGTGGTAATTTTATCACTTAGTGGCTTTATCCATTTTTCAGGAAGACCTTCCTTACCTGAAATAATTCCCAATAGAGCTCCCAGAGTTGCCCCGGTGCAATCGGTGTCATATCCACAATTAACCGCTTTACATAAAGCATCTGCAAAATCTTTACCATAAAGTAAACCTATTGTTTGAAATCCAAGATTTACTGGAGAGTATTGTGCTATAGGGCTATAGGAATGGCGGAGGACAAAATTTCTTGCTTCTTTCCAACTCATCCCTTGTTTATAAGCTTTTATAGCATCCTTAATTGCCTTTGCTGTCTTAGAATCCTCTGGAATAAATGAAAGCCCTACTTCAAGGAGTTTTTCCTTATCATTAATTAAAAAAGCAACTGATTCTATAGCCGCATTAAACATCTCTCCATATATAGATTCTCCTCCGGCATGGTCCACTATAGCATCCTCATAAGCATAAGAAGCGGCAACATTAGGAAGGCCAGGAGCAATGCATGCCCATATCTCAGAGCGAATAGGACTTCCCATACAATCTTTAAACCAATTATTATAATATCCCGATATGGGAGGTAAAAGTCCCTTTTTAAGATTAGTCTTATGAAGCCCATATTCATCAAAGTTATATTGAACGCAATCAAGCCAATATTCAGCTAAGTCTCGGGCCTTAATATTTATCCCTTTATCCTCTAAAGCTTGAAGCCAGATTAACTGAAGCTCAAGGTCATCATTGGGTATTCCCCCTTCTTTTAATTCTGGGTACCACCAGACATCAAACATCTCCTCTTTTCCCCATCCACTTTCAAGAGGAGCTCCTAATGTCCCACCGCAATTTTTACCCAGCCAACAACCATAAACCTTATTATAATAGTCTTTTTCACTTAAACTTTTAAAAAGCATTTTTTCCTCCAAAATAATTAAACATACTCCATAATATTTTTAATTATTCACCATCCATCTCTATATGTACTAAACCACTTTTGTAAGATTCCGATAGCCTCACTGCCACCTCTGAGGATAAAGTCAAAAATATACCAGATTTTCTCTATATCTTATCAGTTACATTAATAAAAATAGTTTGCAATTTAGGTACTTTTAGTGTTAGGTGTTGACCTTTCGTTGCAGATATATGTCTTCCAATAACAATATGGAGCTCTGGGGTAATCTCAATCGTTAAGTTTTCATTGTTATCATAAAAGTTAGATATTACTAAATACTTTTGTCTATTAAGAGATTCAAAAATTATTCCTGCCCAGCCTTCAGGTAAATTTAAAACATCTATCTTATTGGATACTTCCCGAGTTTTCTTATGATTATAATTAACCAAAATCAAAGTTCCTCTACGGTTGATAATCTTATTTAGCCAAAAACTCCTATCTCGATTGGAATACGAACCAAACAAAAGATCTCGTTTAGCACCCCGTCTATTATATCCACCAGATGTCTGGTAAGCTATTCCTGAACTTCCCCAAACAATCATTCCCAACCTATTATCAATATTAATCCAATTGCCATTAAACTTATAGATTTCTGAAAATGAACGCTCTCCTAAAATACTAAATTTACCATCTGAAGTATATAATAATCGACACTCACCTGTTAATTCGTCATTCTCAATACCTATGGGGATTCCTCTCTCGCCTTTTATATTTATAGGACAAGGCCAATTTGCCTTTGTTTCGTCCATATATACTACAAACTCATCTCCTATAGAAGTAAAAGAGAGATAATGCTTAACTCGAGCATTATTTGAAAGTAAAAAACCAGTTGTAGAAAACCCATTGTTGACAATATTGTAAGAGCAATTTATTAATTTTTCTTTAGTTTTATTTAAAATTTCATAAGTTCCTACAAATCCCTTTGTATAAGGAGTAGTTATGTATGGATTATTTAAATAATTAGAACTGGAAGGTACTACATACCCCATAATTTTAAGTTTCCAAGAAAAAGAGACAAATTTCTTTTGTGTCCTGTGAATTATGAGATCTACATAATTATATTTTCGCACACCGTAAAGCCTTTTTTCATAATTTTTAAATGAAAGAATATTTTTGTCGGTAAATTTCCCCTGTAATTTATGGTGTAAATACGCATACACTATCCTTTTAGCTGCCACTGCTTCACGAAAAAAACCTCTATCTCCTACACTTTCACCTACAAAGCGGCCATCCCTATTGATTTTTTGACGCTGTGCAGAATATTGAACTAATCGGCTTTCTAATATTTTAGCTAAAGGATCCCTCCAATAGGTTGCTAACCAGGCAAGGTACGAAATATGCTCATAATCATGCAAAGACCAATCTAAACCATTAGGATATGCCCATTCCCCATCGGGTAATATAAAATGTTTTAAAGTTTCCCATCCATCTAATACATGGTGACCAATAGCTTCAGGCATTAGCTGTTTTGAAAAAGAATAGTAAATTGAGGAATCTCCCAAAGACATAGCACTCACCATAAGATATACGAGATGAAAGAATCCATGGTTTTCCAAAGTAAAATCTGGGTGTAGATTTATAGTGAAAACCCATTCTTTCACTGGTTTACCATCCACTATAGTATTATCACTAAAATCTTTTTTTACAGATAAAGTATTCATTATATACTCAATGCTCTTTTGACGCCATTCTTTAGCCCGGGGGTGAGTCGGAAACATATTAGCCGCTAGTGAAGTAATATTCGTATTCCAAGCATTCTCTTCAGCTTTTGTATCTAAGAATTCATTACCTATAGGCTTGCAATTAAGGAACCTATCTGCTTCACCAATAATAACCTTCTTAACTATTTGTTTAGTCTTTATATCCAATTGATCCCAAATTAACCATGCACTTAGCCCAAAATTTGATGCCCAAAGTGATGATTGCCAACTATATCCCCATTTCTTTCCATCGGTGGTAAAACAGGGACCAGTTTTATGAGTAAAAGCTATATATCTTATTGCTGCAATAGTGTGTTCTTTTATAATATCTCGGGGTATCCCTGAGAATTCCTTCTTATCAGTTTCTCTTAATAACAAAGCATAAGCAAGAGTTGTCCCTGAAGTTGCACGAATACCCTCATTCCCCTTACTAATACCATTTCCGAAATAACCGGCCGGAGGTCTTTTAGCCCAATTATGCCATAAAGTCTCAGCATACTTAACATATCCTTCTAACATATTTAAATATATTTGTTTAATCTCTGTCTCAGGCAGGGGAGAGGGAATTACTTGAAAAGGATTAGTTAATACCCGTTGATTTAAACATAAAAGAAGAAAAAAGAAGAAGAAAACCAGAAGTCTTTTTTGCAACTTGCTTATATATTTTTTAATCTTCATTTTAATACCAGCTTTCTTTAAAAGCTATTCGATATGCTAAATTTACTTTCTCTAAAGTTGTATCAGGTTGAATTGTGTGAGAAGAACAAAAAATAAAACCACCATTATGCTTCAAATTTAGCATTTTGGAGCTTACTGCTTCTTTGATCTCTTCTTCTATCCCTATAGGCAAGAGCTCTGTTATATTTACTCTGTAGCCTCGATATTAATAATAGAATTGTCTTGCATACTCTCCCATGTGAGTCGATTGCCTCTGACCTTTCTCTTATTGAGTGTAAGAGATTTCAATGAATCTCCATACCCCTTGATATAGATTATGAGTTCTCTACCCATAAGTCGGATAGTTACCTTTGTATCTGCGAGAGCTTTTGGCAAATGGGGAATAAAGGTAATCCCCTGAAAATCAGGACGTATCCCTAAAATACCTGTATATAATGCCCACAGAATAGCACCGCCATCAGAGAGATACGGTTCCGTACCAGCTCCAGTTGCTCCTTTACCATCAATCCATGTATAGGCATTTTTACCTGTGTACCTAAGACGTGGCGAGAAAATATGAGGGAATGGGCGACACCAGTCAAAAAGTGGCGTCCCTGCAAGGTTGTCTTTCTCCCATTGTTTCATAAGGTCGTAAAGCATTACCCAGGCGCCTTCACCACCTAAACCAACTGCTCGAGCAAAGAGTTCATATGCAGCAGAACCAAGCAGTACTCCTCCATTTAGCCAAAGTCCGAATTCCTTCTCCGAGAGATAATTTATACTTCCATCCTGGATTGGATCAAGATTAAGGCCTGCCGCAAAAATCCGATGATGATTCGGATGTGCTACAAAAGACTCCATAATACGGCGTGTCCGTTCTATCGATGGAATTCCTGCTGATATAGCAGGAAAGTTAGTATATGTGTACCAGCAATCATGAGATTTTCCTTCTATGTCAATCCAACCAACATAATGCCTTGTCTCTTCATTCCACAACTGATCATTATAGGCATCTGCAAGCCGTTTGGCCAATTCTCGATAAAGAACAGCGGTATCATTTTTCCCAATAGCTTCACATAGACTTGCAAACAAAAAATATGCTTCATAGACGACTGCATTGAGATAACCATCCTTATGGCCAATCCCCAACATATCATTATAGCCGGAAGCGGGACAGCCGGGTGTGCCTGGAATAGGATTCTCAAGCAATCCATCTGAGTCAGAATCAAGTTTACATAGAGCGTTGAGCAAGGCTTGAAGGTCCTTATAGATTTCTCTAGCAAATTCCATATCCCCGGTCTTAAGCAAATGATAGCAACAAGCGGTCACAAAGAGAGCATTAGGTGAATAAACTTCATATTTATGGTTAATCCTACCACACGCGTCTTGCCAAACTCCAGAATCCAATAAAGTAATAAGACGCTCTTTTGAGAACCGGCCCTCAGTTAAAGTCCTCCGTATATGATGACGCCATCGCTCCTCTATATCACCTTGAGTTTCGGACCAGGATCGACGGTCTGTCACTAAATATCCTTTTAGTATAAAATCAATCGCACCTGGTGCGTAGGCATGCCTATACGGGTTATTCCCGAACATTTCGTGATCACAGGCAATTGCGGAGAGCAGGTAGCTATCAAAAAATACGGGGACAAAATGGTTCGCTAACTTACTCTTTGAGCGAAATGTCACTGGTGCTACTATTCCCTGAGGTATAGATTTCAGTTCTAATATCCACGATTCCTCACCTATCGGTAACGTAATTGGCCCGGAACTAAAATCGCGAGAACTGATCCCAAAAAGAACATACCTACCATAATGTTGCTCAATGTGGTAGTATCCTGAATTCAACTTTATACTTAAGTCTGGGTATGAAGGAGAAGAATGTATAAAAAATTCAGGTAATTCTAAAATATTATGATAGCCAATAACTCGTCTTGCAGCTATTTCCTCCCTACTAGAATATTTGGTCCGGTATCCATCTGTAGGGTCGTGACCAAATCGTAGGGATGGATGGGACCAGAAGGCAAATTCACGTAGACATTGAAAACCAAAGGGAACATCCGTAACTAGCTCAATTTCCTGTAGTACCTTACGAGTTACTTCGATGCGTAAAATTTCTCCAAATTTTCCTGTTAACATAATCTTCCAATTGATAATAGCAAAATCTCCTAAACGGATATTGCGGAAATTCAAGCTTCGCCATCCATCCACAGAAATTTCATGCCCTACACTATGTCGTGAACGGAAAAGATTCTCCGCTGTTTCCGAAATACTTTCGCCTCCATAACCCGGTTCAAACATTTCCTGACAGTAGCTTCCAAGCCCATTGGCATCAGCATGTATACTAATAAAACGGGGATGTGCCGTATCAATTTCCACTCTCCAGTAGCCAGTTTGGAGAACTGCATAATCGTCAGTTAAATCACGAACCACTAAATATCACTCCTTTCTTAATAAACTCGTTAACTCCTATTTTGGCCTAATTTATTTTGTTAAAATTCTTTTTTGTGAAGTCATCTTCTCAATTCTTCAAATTTAAATCTTCATGCTCTTTATTTAAAACCTCGCAGCTTTATACCTTTCATTAGCTGTTCTCTAAAAATTACAAACATAATAAATACTGGTATAGATTCTATTATTGCAACTACCATAATGCCATTATATCCAATTCCTTGCGCCATTAGTCGTTGAGCCTGGGGATCACTGGCCTGGATACGCCAACGTTGCATTTCCCACTGAAATTGATATAGGAGGACCGAAATAGGCCACAACTTATTCGTCCGTAAAGTAATAAGCGGCCATATAAATTGATTCCAGGCACCAGCAAATGCAAAATAACTAATTACAGCAAAGACAGGCTTGGATAAAGGAAGAATTATTCTTCGAAAGATACCAAACTCCGAAGCCCCATCTAATCGAGCTGCATTTATTAGCTCGTTGGGAATTCCGTCAAAATACCCCTTAAATAACAATACACTAAAGGGTGCATACATTAAAGGAAGAATAACTGCCCAATAACTTTCCAAAAAACTATGGCTGGGAAAAGGATAATTAGTAAAAGGAATATTGGGAACTTTTTTAGTAAGAAAAGGAAAGTGTGATATCATTAAATACCTTGGTATTAAGGAAATCGTCCCCGGTACTAACATAGTTCCAATAAAAAACAAGAATAAAATTCTACTCCATCTTGCTGAGAAAAGTTTTGAAAGGCTGTAAGCAACCAGAGAGGTAATACAAACCTGAATTATAACTATACTTCCTGTCATAATAGCACTATTCTTAAAATAAACATAAAAAGGATATTGAACCGGTCCCCATCCTCCATAGGTAAGATAAAACATCATCTTATATATAGCAAATGTAGGAGTTTTTGGCCATAAGCTAGGAGGAAACATAAATACTTCTCTCTCTGGTTTTATAGAAGTAACAAACATCCACCAGACTGGAAA
>Ga0209121_10004937_pt1 | contig 12289 bp, 9 predicted proteins | sample Cruoilmetagenom3_FD_187292 | JGI IMG/M metagenome (GOLD analysis project Ga0209121, IMG submission 187292) | Oil polluted marine microbial communities from Coal Oil Point, Santa Barbara, California, USA - Sample 3 (SPAdes) (version 2) | ecosystem: Environmental > Aquatic > Marine > Oil seeps ... | reverse complement strand
TGTGATTCTGTGATTTTACCCCCATTTCCATCAACAACCTCGCTTGCGCCGTTGATGATCCGTGTCTGGATTGTACCAGGCGCGAAGGGGTTGTTTTTCAAATGCGGTGCGTCCAATATTCCGCCGGAAACTGCTCCTGCCAAACACTCTGGATCCGTAAAGGGATCGCGGTTGGTATTTTTTGAATAATTTTTGATCGCGGTGAGCGTGATGCGTGCTTCTCGTACAAGCTCTTCTTTTCGCTGTTGGATAGTAGGATCCTTCAGCATATCCGGCTGGCCTTTGAGTGCGTTCTCGATCGAGCGCCGTGCCATCCGGCAGGCGTCAATGATATCATCCGCAGTTGCGGCGTGGTGCGCTTCTGTGTGTGCGACCACATGCAGGATGTGCGGATGAAGTGCCATCTGCAGGTACACGCTGGCTGCCAGGTGCGCCCTCGCGGCATTTTGTTCTAGGGGATAGCTGAGCAAACCTGTGCGTGTCTGCCGCCAGATGTGGAATTTATCATTTTTCAATTCCCCGCTCAGAGTTAGCGCTGCGCTCATTTTAGCCAGGTCCATCGCATCGGATGTGCCGGGTGGGCTGTTGAACATCATCTGGGCGATATAATCCCGTACACCGAATGCGCGCGCGTTATAGGCGGATAGATACGCGGAAACCACGAACACCACATCCGGCGCATCCCGCATTCCCCAGTGGTGCGGTTCATTCACTTCCAGAGGAAAGCCGCGTTCTCCATAGAACGTCATCACTTTCTGGTGCTCGCGTATGCTGCCCGCTAAGTCCCACGGACCCCGCCCGTCCATCTGATTGAACCACAATAGCGGGATTGCTGGCCAGGCGATATGGATGGTATCAATGTACATTTGAGCTAATTCAAGGAAATCATCTGTTCCGGAATAGGTGCGCATTAATGGATAGTTTCCGCGCCGGCTGGCGTTGAATAAGTCCTGGTAGTCCTGAGCGCTACGCACCGGAACTCCCCCTGCTCCGGTCCGACGGACATCCTGCTTTTCCGGGTGGAAGAAGTATTCCTGGGCATCCTGGTCGATACCCAGTGAAACGATATCCAAGACTTTCTCGTTTGCAATCTTTTCGACTCCCTCGAGGGTGGCTTTCATCGTGGGCAGGCCGAAATGGTGCCGCAGAAGAGGGTATGGTGCTTTCCATTTGATGCGGTCAATGGTGGTTTGGGGATAATGGGTTTCTTGTGCGGTCTGCGCGGATTCTCCTTTGAGAAATGCCAGGATCTCCTCATAGGTTTGGGTTCCGTTGAAAACAGCATCAAAAAATCCTATTTTTTCTGCCCGCTCTGCCACCGGCTGTGTTCCGCCAAAAGCGAACTGCACGCCCTTTTCGCGCAGGTGGTCTGCGCTTTCAGCGAATTGTGCCAGCAGGCGCTCACCGGTTTCCGGCGTCAGGCGGTAAGAAACAGCCAGAAGATCTGCCTTCTCTTTTTCAGCGGCTTGGATCATCTCGCTGATCGGCACAGCTGGTCCCAGAAAAACAGTCCGCCACCCTGCTTGTTCTGCCATCTGCAGGAAGTGAATCACGCCGGCAACATGCACGCATTCCCCCAAAGCACCTGCCACTACCGTTTTCTTTTTTTTGCTGTCCATAAGTTTCTTTATTAATCATATAACATTTTTCGGTTAAAATGTGAAAAATCTTGGTAATTATTTATCAAGTTGAAAAATTGAGGTGAAAAATGGCCGGCACTGCTGGGATTCAATGAACTTCAACTCAAGCCATCTGCTCACTTGATCGCGCAAGTGGGTCAGAATCCTTTATTGGCAACCATGGAGGTGGAAAAAGGACGCTCCCTCATCTGGGCATCGGATATTGGTCCTCATTGGTGCCCGAAAGAGTTCGCCGAGTGGTCCGGGTATGCTAAATTATGGCTGAATGTTGTAAAATGGTTATCTGGAAAATGAGACAATTTATAAAATAAATTAAGAATCCGGTGAGCAACCGGATTCTATAAAGGAAAGATGAACAAATGTTCATTATTTAGTATAACATTTTTCAGGATGTGAGGGGAAGTTCATTTAAAAAAAGAAGCAAGAAAATACAGTATCCATTAAAATAGTAAAAATTAAGGAGATTTATGGTCGGGCAGAAAAAGGTACGTAATTTGGTAATTACAGGGTTGATGGGAGCGATAGCGGTGGTTTTGGGATGGACGCACTGGGGTTTCATTCCCTGGTTTGGTGGTGTAGCGCTGACCATTATGCATGTACCAGCGATCATCGCCGCAATCATCGTGGGACCAGTTTCGGGCTTGGTAGTTGGTTTGATCTTTGGCATTTTCAGTATGGTCCAGGCGGCAGTTGCGCCGACCGGTCCTGCGGATGTATGGTTTACAAATCCCTTGTTATCTGTATTGCCGCGCTTGTTCATTGGGCCTGCTGCCTGGTTAGTGTGGCGGGCAATGAAGCGCTGGGAGCCGCTTGCCCTTCTCGCTGCGGGGATAGTTGGCAGTCTCACCAACACAGGTCTCGTGCTTGGTATGATCGGTTTGCTCGGATATCTTCCATGGGCGCCTTTGGGAGGGATTGTTGTATTAAATGGGCTTCCAGAAGCATTGGTTTCTGCGCTCATCACTGCTGCAGTCGGAGCTGCTTACTGGCATATTCCTATAGGTAAAAAGCGGGGTGCGGATTTATCTGAATAGAAAAACCAGAGGGTAGCGCTTTGTTTAGAACAGGAACAGAATACCTGCTGCGGTAATTAATAGGAACATCAGGAATACCCCATCTCTTAATGTAAAACGATATATATGCATACTGGTGCGTGCTGTGCTGCCGGCAAATCCGCGTGCGAGCATGGCAGTGGATAAGTTTTCCGCTTGCCGCAAACTGTTAGTGAACAGGGGGATAACCAGCGGTACGATCTGTTGAACGCGACTGATTAAGTTTCCGTTTGGTGTGTCCCACTTTGCTCCGCGGGATGCTTGCGATTTGGCGATCTTTTCTGCGTTTAATGCCAGAAATGGGATGAACCGCAGTGTGAGCTGTACCAGGAGGGCAGCGTTTTCAGTGGGTACACCCATCTGCTGCAGAGGTTTGAGGAGCAGATTAAGCCCATTGATCATCTCGATGGTGGATAAACTTGAGGTTAAAGTAGTTAGGATCAATAATAATGATGCGAACCGTAGGAGCAGTCTCAGCGCTGCTAATATCCCCTCGCTATAAATTAAAATTCTCCAGACCCCGAACACTGCGGCCGATGCTTCCGCGTGTGGAGTGATCACTAACTGAAGGGTTGCGATGAGCACAAGAAAGGGTAGAGGAGGAAGTAATCCCCGAACCGCAAATGAGAATGGAATGCGGCTGGCTGCAATCAATAAAGTGGAAACCAACAGCGCCAATATCAGGCTGCAGAGGTTATTGGAAATACTGACCGCGAGGATCAAAAAACTGAAGCCGATGATTTTCGCGCGTGGGTCCAAACGGTGGATGGGTGAATCAAGCGGAAGATACTGTCCGATTGAAACATGCCGTAAATACTCAAATTGGCTCATGCTTGTGCCCTCTTTGTTATCTCCGCGACCATTTCGATTACCTTGCTGAGCTGTACTATCCCTGCAGGAACAGGCCAGCTGTTTTGTCTAAGCACTGCGCATAATTCAGCGGCAAATGGCGGCTTTAATCCACCGGGTAATTTTGAGTCCTTTGCGAAAAATATGCTGGTAGGTGCCCCATGAGCGATATCTTTCCCGGATTGGAGGACACTTACAGCGTCCATCTCGCCGATGATACCGTCAAACTGATGGGTGGAAAGGACCAGCGTTAGACCTGCATCATGCATGCTCTTAAAATACCCCATCACTTCCTTGCGGGATAATGGATCAAGACCTGCCAGTGGTTCATCCAGCAGCAGGATATCTGGTTTAGTTACCAGTGCTGATGCCAGGGCTGTTCTACGAAGTTCCCCGCCAGAAAGTGTGTATGTAAGCCGGTCTTTATAAGCAAGAAAATCCAATCCAACCGCTTCCATGGCTGACTTTACCGCGTTTACCAGGGTGCCGCTGTGCCCTAATTGCCGGGCGGCGTATGCAATTTCATCTCCAACATACTGGTTGAAGATCTGGTTCTCCGGCTGCTGGAAAGATAATCCCACCCGCCGGCGCAGTGATTGGGTATCAAGCTTACGATTGTTCAAATCCATCCCGAATACGGATAAAGTTCCGGATTGCGCGCGCAGCAGACCGTTGAAGTGCTGAAGCAGGGTTGATTTTCCTGATCCGGTGGCTCCGATTAGCCCATGCATATTTCCAGAACCGATGGATATGGAGAGATCATCAAGCGCTTGATGTTCCAGTGGGGTTCCAAGCATGTATGTGTATGATAGATTCTTGGCCGTGATAATTGGTTGGAAAGGCGTTGTTTGTTTTTGTGCAGGTGATGGCGCGCTTTGGTTCCCATCGTAGTAGGGGATGTGGTTAAATAAATCTTCTTTGGTCAGGATATCTTTGGGAAGGGACGGGATGAAAGGTCGTAGCATTTTTGAAGCAGCCAACGCAGTTGGCTTCTCTAATCCAATTTCCTCAATGTTCTGATTGAATACCTTGCGGGGGGAGCTGTCCATAACGATATTTCCATGATTTAGAACGATCACCCGTTCTGCCTGTGCGGCTTCTTCCATAAGGTGTGTAATGAATAGGATGGTCGTCCCCTGTCGATGCAGTGCCTTGGCCTGCTCCATCACCATTTCCCTGCCCGCAGGGTCGAGCATGGCAGTTGTCTCATCGAATATCAGGCACAGCGGCCGCATAGCAAGCACGCCGGCTAATGCTAAGCGTTGGGTCTCGCCTGCCGATAATAAATACGATGGCCTGCTTCGGTAGTCTGTCAGGCCGCTGGCTGATAGTGCGAATGCTACTCTATTGCGGATCTCATCCGCCGGCAGCCCCAAATTTCCAGGCCCAAAAGCCGTATCTTCCTCCACGATGGTTGCTGCGATCTGGTCTTGAGGTTTTTGAAAGATCATCCCGATTTGCGTGCGGATGGCAGCGTGGTTTCCTGGGTCACGCGTGTCCATTCTATGGATTTGAACAACTCCGCTGTCAGGGATGAGCAGCGCGTTTAGCAGTTTTCCTAATGTACTTTTTCCAGAACCGTTTGCACCGATGATCGCTATAAATTCACCGCTTTGGATAGTCAGGTTGATATTACTAAGCGCCCGAATTGGCTCAGCATGCTGTGGATGATATTGAAATGATGCATTAAGTATCTCAATCAGTGCTGCCATTAAATTTTATTTTTCATGAATACCCTGTAGCTTGCTGCAGTGATAGGAATTTTGAAGATTTTACCAGTTTATTAACACAAATCTTTTGGTTGTTAATCGTAAAGAAAAAATAGCCGGCAGCGCCGGCTATTTGTATTGATAAAAATGGTGTTTATTGTGTAAGGGGTTGCCTGTTATCCACCCAGATAGGCTTCAATGACCATCGAATTTCGCATCACTTCATCCGCGTTACCTTCGAGTACAACTTTTCCAGTTTCAAGCACATACGCTCGGTTAGCAATCGAAAGCGCCATTTGCGCGTTCTGTTCAACCAGCAGGATGCTCGTGCCCTGTCGGTTAATCTCTTCGATAATGTCAAAGATCTGCTCAACAAGAACTGGCGCTAAACCCATAGAGGGTTCATCCATCAGCATCAGTTTCGGCTCAGCCATTAAACCTCGTGCGATCGCAAGCATTTGCTGTTCGCCGCCGGATAAAGTACCTCCGAGCTGTTTTTTTCTCCCACTTATTAATGGGAATTTCTCGAGCATTTGGTCAATCCTGTCAGAAATATTAATGCGGGAATCAACGCTGTAGGCGCCCATTTCAAGATTTTCTGTTACGGTCATGGAGGGGAAAATCTTTCGGCCTTCAGGCACCTGGGTGATACCTTTTTTGACAATATTTTGAGGGGGTATGTTGGTAATTACCTCATCTAAATATTTTATTTCCCCATCCGTTGATTGAAGAATCCCGGATATTGTATTCAGTAATGTGGATTTTCCGGCGCCGTTCGAGCCGATCAGCGTAACAATTTCGCCTTCATTAAGATCAAAACTCACTCCCTTCAGAGCGTGGATTGCACCGTAATGGACATGTAGATTTTTTACACTAAGCATTTTTCCGCCTTCGCTCTTGATATTTCTTTGCCAATGCAGCACCGCCTGGCCCAAGGTATGCTTCGATTACCTTTGGGTTTGCCTGAATTTCTTTTGGCGCTCCCTCAGCAATTTTTATACCGTAATCCAAAACGCTGATCTGGTCGGAAATGTCCATTACAACCCGCATATCATGTTCAATGAGAATGATTGAAATTTCCAGTTCATCCCTGAGTTGCCTTATTAACTTAATCATCTCTTTAGTTTCATGAGGGTTCATTCCTGCTGTAGGTTCATCCAGCAGCAGCAATTGCGGTTTGTTAGCTAAAGCTCGGCCGATTTCAAGCCGGCGCTGCAAGCCGTATGGGAGATTGCAGGCGAGGAAATCCCCAAAACCAGACAGACCTACAAATTTAAGCATCCGGATTGCTTCATCTTGTGATTTCTTTTCCTCCCGAGAGAATTTAGCAGTGTGAAGGATCGCATCCAGCCAGCTTGATTTCAAATTTGTGTGCTGTCCCACCATGATGTTTTCAATTGCGGTTAAATTACTGAAAAGACGGATGTTCTGGTAAGTTCGTGAGACGCCCATGCTGGCGATGAAATCTGTGGCAGACCCTTGAATCGGCTGCCCGAAATATAGAATTTCACCTCGTTCGGGTTTGTAAAACCCTGAAATGCAGTTGAACAGCGTTGTTTTACCCGCTCCGTTGGGGCCGATGATACTATAGATAGAATGCTTGGGTATCTCAAGATTTACCTTGTTCACAGCGGTAAGACCCCCGAATAATTTGGACACTTCTTTCGTCTCAATAATGAGGTCAGGCATTCTTACCCCCTTCGTCGGTTTTGTTCTCTTCAATTTGGGAACAATCTCCTTTTTCAATTAGCGGTCTGGAAGAAGGCCAAAGTCCGTTCGGACGCCCCAGCATCATTATGATTAGTAATGCCCCGAATGCGAGCAGGCGGTAATTTTCTACTTCCCGCAAAATTTCAGGTAGTCCTTTCAATGCAAAGGCACCAAGGATGATGCCCAGAATGCTATTCAAACCGCCCACGACGATGATGCAGAGAAAATTTATGGATACCATCATGGTGTGGTCGTTAGGGCCGGTGAACTGGTTGCGTGCGGAGAAGATGCCGCCTGCCAATCCCGCGAATGCTGCACCAATACATAGAGCAAGAAGCTTATATTTCTGCAAATTTACACCGGTTGCCTGGGCGGCAATTGGGTCCTCTTTGATCGCCAACCATGCCCGTCCTGTGCGGGAATCCTGCAGGCGGTCATATAGAAAGATGCTTAGCGCAACACCTACAAAGATAAGATATACATAATCCACATCGCTTGTAAACGGTTTGCCAAAGAGCTTTGGCCCATGAATGTCATGAATGCCGTGTGGGCCTCCGGTGAAGTTTATCAGCAAATCGCTTTTCAGCATGATGCGGATGATCTCGCCAAACCCCAGTGTGACTATGGCTAAGTAGTCTCCGCGCAGCCGCATGATTGGCAGCCCAAGGACGACAGCTGAGGCAACAGCCACAATGATTCCAATCACTAATGCCGGCCAGAATCCCCACATTAAATGATGTGGATTAGGTGCATTGATTAATCCCACGCTGTAGGCGCCCATAGCGAAGAACGCAGCATACCCGAGAGATAGCTGGCCGGATAGTCCCACAATGATGTTTAAGCCAATTCCCGCGATGATATACAAACCGACCATACCGACGACATAATTCCAATATGACCCCCACTGGGCTGGAAGGATAAAAAGCACGGCCAGTACGATCAGGTAGAAGATATATTTTCCATATTTTCGAACAAATGGCGGTAGAGTTTCATTGATGCGTGTGATGAATGTGGAGATGTTGGATTTCAAATTCTGCCACCCGTGCTGCACCGCTTCAGACCGGATGAACACCGCCAGTGCGCTGCCGGCCAATCCGGTGGCTGTGTATATGCCCAGATGAACGATAGTCCCCATTTGTCCAAGATTCAGGAGGAAATAATCCATGTTTTCAAATGACAGGGCGGACAGATACCACCGGACATCGGTACCAGTTTGGATCAGATAGTTCATAATCAGGTCAAACAGGGCGATGAATGAACCAGCTGTAAGACCAGTAACCAATCCCTGGAAAATTCTGTTGGATGTTCTTCCTGTTCTACCGCTGGCTGACCACCCTGCCCAGATGCCGAACAGCACATGGATATACGTCATGAAGCGGATTTCCGGGATGGCGCCCCTGAGCACATTGGCTCCAAATAATTTACTAGCCAGCGTGGCTGCGATTACATGGAAACCGATCAACACCATGAATACCATGAGGATGCCAAACACCAGCCCCTTCTGGAAGCTTTTACGCAATGGGTGGTTGTTCATATTTTCTCCTCTGAAAGCACTTCTCCGAGAATTCCAGAGGGTTTGAAAATCAGGATGACGATCAGAATGACAAATGCAATCACGTCTTTGAGCTGGTAGCTGATGCCTAGCGCAGTGGGCCCGATGGATTCTACCAGACCAAGGAGCATACCTCCCAGCATGGCTCCCGGAATATTACCAACGCCGCCTAAAACCGCGGCGGTAAAAGCTTTGATACCCGGGAGAAATCCAACAAAGTAATAAACCAGGCCATTATGCAGCCCCCACATCACGCCGGCTGCTCCGGCAAGGGCGCCGCTGATAATGAAGGTGTTGCTTATTGTTTGGTCGACATCGATCCCCATCAATGCGGCTGTGTTTTTATCCATGGCAACCGCCCGCATTGCTTTTCCAAGGCGGGTTTTACGTACTAGGGTAAAAAGCCCAATCATAAGCAGGATGGAAAGGATAAAGGTAAACACGCCGGTATATGTTAGGGTCACCTGTGACCCGTTGATTAAAAATTTCCACCCATTTCCCCGGCTCATCACTTCCGGGTTCGCATAATCGCGCGTCTTCGGGCTGAAGAGCAGCTGTGCCGCGTTCTGAAGAAAAATGGATGCGCCGATCGCGCTGATCAACGGAATCAGGCGCGGAGCTTTACGAAGGGGCCTGTACGCGATCTTTTCTAGGAAATAACCGGATATGGCCGCGGCGGTCATGCCGACGATAAATGCGATTAGGATGGATAATGCCGGAAAGGCGTTTGCGAAAACCATTTCAGGATTTCCGGCTGACGGTACGTTGATGGACTTGGCTGCTTCGAACACAAAGTAGCCTGCAAAGGTACCGATCATCATCACTTCGCCGTGAGCAAAGTTAATCATCAGCAAAATACCGTAAACGAGGGTGTAACCGATGGCGATTAAGGAATAAACACCGCCTATGATCAGGCCGGATATGAGAAGGCGCGTCCAGGTTTCAGGGCCGTATTGATTTTGTACGATAAAAACAAGGTAAAGCCGCCAGATTAGAAATAATGCAACAAGGACCCCAAATATCGGGCGAATGATTTTGAATAAATTCCGTTGTTTAAGGAGTGGTTTGGATTTCTTTTCTGAATTCATAAATATACTCCAAGAGATTTTATTGCATAATTAATTTCAACATGAAAGGAAAGGTTTCCCTTTCCCTTCATGTTTTGTACTTTAGATTTCTTTGTTAATTAACAGGTACGAATTCTCCATCTGTAACTGTCACGAATTGCGGACCTTCAACATTGCATTCACCAACGTCATCACATGAGAAAGTGCCGCTGATGCCGACGTATTCGGTTAGTCCGCGGATACCATCTACCATGGCACCGCGCGGGACGTACAGCGCGCCGTCATCGCCAACCACAGCTACTTCCTTGGCCTTTTTGATCAAAGCGGTGGTGCAGTCGTAGCTGTTCCATGAGAACGGTGAAAGTTCGCCGGGGCCCATGCCGTAGGCAGCCAGGTAATCCGAATCGAATTTGGCTTTCTCATCGCTCTCGGGTGGTGTGCGCATCATAGCGTGGTAAGAACCTTCCGCATTATCACCAGCGCGGTCCAGAAAGTCGACACCATATGTGCCGTCGCAGCCGAAGAAAACCGCATCCTCTAAGCCGGTTGATTTCATCTGGTTGGTAAGTACAGCACCGTCCTGGGTGTATCCGCCGAAGTAAATAAGTTCTGGCGACTTGGCAGCTATCGTGGTTAGAATTGCGGTGTAGTCAGCTTCCTTGGATGTGATACCCTCGAAGACAACAACTTCTCCGCCAAGGGCTTCAAATGCAGCTTTGAGGAGGGTTGCGAGCCCTTTGCCGTAATCCTCACCGTCGTGCAGCACGGCGATTGTTCGGAATCCTAACGTGTTGTAAATGTAATCCGCTGCAGCATCGCTCTGTGTTGCATCGGTGAATGGTATCCGGTTGAAAACCGCAAATCCTAGTTTGGTCAGGTCAGGGTTCGTGGCTGATGGGGACAGCATCGGAATGCCTACTGCATCATAGATCGGTATTGCGGAAGCCGTAGCGCCTGAGAACAGGTGGCCGGCAACACCAACAACGGTTGGGTCAGCAGCCAATTTATTGGCAACCGCGGCACCGCCTTCTGGTACACCCTGATCGTCCTCAGCCATTAATTCAAAGCTCCAACCTTCAAAATCGCCAGCAGCAGCTACTGCGAGCAGGCCGCTGTTTTCGGCATCAATACCAAAACCTGAGTCGCCGCCGGTCATGGGAGAACCCATGCCGATCTTGACAGTCTGTCCGGCCTCGATTTTGGCGCAGCCATAAGCGTCTGAAGCGCAAACTTCTGGTTCACCAGAAACCGCAGCTTCTTCAGCAGGTGCTTCTTCTTCTACTGCAGGTGCTTCCTCTGCGGGGGCGGCTGCCGGCGCGCAGGAAGCGAAAACTACAGCAAACAATATAACAAATGATAATAGGTAATGTTTTTTCATCTTTTTCAACTCCTTTGACGTTGATTTTTGTTTTTTTTAGCGTTTTATTTCCTTCAGACCTGTTTTCCTAGTGCACCTCCTTTTAAAATATATTTTTATATTTATTGAGGCGTCCCCCTTTCTTTCGGAACCTGCCTCCCGGATGTTGACCTTGTTATCTGCGCAGCGGTGATCAAAAATTGATCATATTTTTAATCGGTCCTCCCGCCACTTTAGAGTATTAGAATTATATTAACAATTAATTTGAAGGATTATGCCATACATCTTTAGAATTGTCAACAAATGTCATAAAAAAAAATTGTCAAAAATCACTTTACTTACGTACCAGAAATTACGATTTGTCCCCAATATCCTGTGAATTCTTCCATTGTTCTTCACGGTTTTATAATCGGTTTTTAGAATTGTGACAAATATTTAATAAGGAGAATTATACGAGTGACAGCTGAAATCCAGGCTATGCGGGAAAAGATCTGTAAACTTGAACGTTTAATATATGAATGCAAACTGACCGATGCCGCCTCCGAAGCCTTCGAACGCATCGAAGGTGCTGTCTGCATTCTCCTTAAGAGCAGTGCTCTGTATGCCTTTGCGCCTGAAGCGCCTGGCTTGGTTGCACGGGCTGCCCTATTAACGGAAGAAACTACCAGATACGGGAAATTGAACGAATGATCCTGACCGTTACACCCAGCACAGCCATCGATTGGACAGTGTTCCTTCCTTATTTCAGTTGGGAAGGACCTCTCCACGCGGAGAAAGCGGTGTGGGGTATGGCGGGAAAACCGGCTGGCGCTGCCTGGGTCCTTGGTGAGCTGGGTGTGGATACCACCGCCATGGGATTTGCTGCAGGCATATCCGGCGAAAAGATGGTTGAACTCCTAGAAAAAAAGAATGTGGAGACCGATTTTATCTGGGTCAACGGCGAAACGCGCCTTAATGTGCATGTTATCGACCGGGAAACCGGCGGGCAGACCACCCTTGCCGTCGATACATTAAAGATCACCAATGCCCATGTAGAACGCTTTATGAAACGCTTCTATAAGAAACTCGGCCAGGCTAAAGCCCTCGTGACCGGCAGCAGCCTGCCCGCGTGCCTTAATCCTGATTTCTTCCGCGAGATCATCACAGCGGCAAAAGAGAAAGGCATTCCGGTCGCTTTAGATACTTCATCTCCGCACCTTGCCCACGCCCTTCTGGCGGGACCTGATGTGATCAAACCCAACCGTGCGGAGCTCTCCAGTGTGGTGGGGCAGGAGATTACCAGCATTGAAGATGCCTATCATGCCGCCCGCGCCATTCTCGATAAATACGGCACGCAGGTAGTTGTTACCCTCG
>Ga0209121_10004935_pt1 | contig 12294 bp, 14 predicted proteins | sample Cruoilmetagenom3_FD_187292 | JGI IMG/M metagenome (GOLD analysis project Ga0209121, IMG submission 187292) | Oil polluted marine microbial communities from Coal Oil Point, Santa Barbara, California, USA - Sample 3 (SPAdes) (version 2) | ecosystem: Environmental > Aquatic > Marine > Oil seeps ... | reverse complement strand
TGTGGAGACCACTAGTATTCCTTGTCCATTGTTAGCAAGATTCAAGTTTTGAACTGTTATGTTTGCGCAGTCTACGAGGGCTACGTATCCAGCATCGGATGGCACAGTCTTGTCGTGCTCATTAACCCAGTAATAGATTGGCTTTCCATCCACAGTGTTTGAATCATCGATATCGTTAGAAAACTTGCCTGTGACGTAGAAGTCGTAACTGTTATTTTCCATGCGATTGTTTCTAAGCATGTTGTTAGATGAGGAACCGATGTAAATGCCATAATCGTTGTTTGTCACGGTGTTACCAGAAAGGGTATTGCTCGCTGAGGTCCCACTCAAATATATCTCCGCAAAGAGCCTAATGCCATAGTGGAAGTCCCTGATTTTCATATTCCTCACTGTTACGCCGTTTCGGTTTTTAATGAAAAGTCCCGTAGAGTTTCCATTTCCTTGGAGAGTGTAGCCTCCCCCATCAAGTACAACGTTGTCACGTTCAACCGCAATGGTAAAACCAATAATGTTATCTGTAAAAGTGTAGACCTCTCCAACTCGTTGAATAGGCGCCGTTGAAGGATCAACGCTTCCATCACTTCTAATAACGAAAGCCGGCTGAGGAATTGGAATTGGAAAAAAATTTGCTTCTGCTAACCTAACGAACTGCACTCCAGCCAGTGCTGAAGACAAGAGCACCGCAATAAAAGTGGTGGTTAATATCTGTTTCTTATCCATTTCTAATCTCCATTCTTCTTACGACGGAAAGTTTTTGTTTTCGTCGTCGGAGACGTTTTAGTGACACGTATTCATCTATTGAAGATACGACTTCTGTTTCAGCAACTATTGATGCCGATTTTTCCAAGTTAAAGCCTCTAACAATTCATTTTATGACTAAGTATCCATAAAAGGATTTTTGTCAAGGTTTCTTGACCTATGAATGATGCATTTTAGTCAAGATTTCTTGACTAACAGTTGCCTTACGAGATTTCATCATAACCCGAAAAGGTAAGGTATGCTCCAAAGCACTTGAAGCGTTTTTTACCAGCTATTTCAGTTCAGCAGTTACCTGTATTGCATTTCGTTTTGATGTTTGCTTTCATTAAATAAAAAGAAGAGTTAGGGCAGTATTTGGTCTATTGGCTTTATTTCGGTTTTTAAATTAAGTCAAAAAAAGGACATAAAGCATGATAGAATTGACCGTGCGAGAAAAAGGCGAAACTATAATATTGGAAGCTAATGAATTAGTCAGCAAGAATAAAATGGTGCGCCTCTCATGTCTGCAGATTGTTTCGAATGTGAAGTCATGGACTGGAACCTGTTTTACAATTTAGCTAGGAAAGTGGCAAAGAAAATTAACGGTTCAGGCTACAAACCTGATCTGATAGTTGGTTTAGCTCGGGGAGGCTGGGTTTTAGCTCGGATTCTCTGCGACTTAATAGGTGTCAAAGACCTCGTAAGCCTAAAGGTTGAGCACTGGGGCGTAACAGCAACACCAGACGGAAAAGCTAAGCTAAAGTATCCTTTAAAGGTCGACTTGAATGGAAAAAACGTGCTAATTGTAGATGATATCACAGATACTGGTGAGAGCATGCGCGTAGCAGTTGAGTATATTCAATCTCTGAAACCATCCGAGATCAGAACTGCTGCCCTGAGACATATAACAAGTTCAAAGTTTATGCCAGACTACTTTGGCGAGGAGATAAGTTGGCGATGGGTAATATTCCCTTGGAACTTCACAGAGGACATGTGCAATATTGTTCCGAAGGTCTGCGCACGCCTATCAGTGAGTCCTGATGGTGACGTTGACGTTGCACAAATCAGGAATGAACTTAAGCAATTCTACACGATTGACACAACTGAAGAAACGGTAGATGATATCCTGCAAGAACTTAAACGGCGAAACCTCATTCAGGACAAATGATCTATAAGAACAAAATGGGCTCGGGTCAAAGCAGAATTATCTACAAACGTTAACCACCGAGCTAGATTAGAGCATCTTTCAGGGCTGAGCCGCATTCACAATCTCGTTCTTTGGGTATCTGTGGTATGGCCTCAAGAATTAACTTTTTGAAATTTTCGTTACTCTGCTGTATTGTTTCTACTACTTCTTTCGTAGACACAGGCTTTTCAGCCCACACATCATAGTCAGTAACCATCGATATGGGGACGTAACACAATTCCGCTTCCCTAGCCAAGACGCACTCAGGATATATGGTCATTCCTATGATATCCGCCTTCCACATCCGAAAAAGTCTGGACTCAGCCTTGGTAGAAAACCTTGGACCCTCAATACAAACGTAGGTCCCACTTGTCTTAACGTTTAATCCTAGCCGCTGAGCCAACTCGATGAAAAACAGTCGAAGCTGTTGACAGAAAGGATCAGCAAAAGAAATGTGACAGGTCTGTTCTCCTTCATAAAAAGTGTCTAACCTTTTCTTAGTTCGGTCAATAAGCTGATCTGGAATCACAAAATTTCCGGGCTCATAATCCTCCCGTAAACTCCCCACCGCTGAAGAAGCAATCACTCTTTTGACGCCTAACTGCTTTAGCGCCCACACGTTAGCGCGATAGTTGACTCTATGAGGAGGAATCGTGTGGTTTCTACCATGTCTAGGTATAAACGCCACCCTAACGTTCTTGTAAATGCCAACGGAAACCAGATCTGACGTTTCACCAAAAGAGGTGAAGACCTTGATTTCTTTTACATTCTCGAAATTCTCTTGATCATAGACGCCTGTTCCACCTATGATTCCTATCTCAGCAGTTTCTGTTATAGCCATACCAACACTTCCCATATTGTCTAAAGTAATAACATCAAGAAATCATTTAAAAATAATTCCGGCATACGGAACCTCTATTGTGCCTTATAGCACACGCAAAGGTTATCTTTCCTCAGTTACATTCACATTATTTGGGGGATTGAAACTTGACGAATATGCTTAACCTGCTTATCGTCTACTACAGCCAAACAGGTAACACCGAAAAGATGGCTATGGCGGTACAAGAGGGAGCAAAGTCAGTTGTGGGGATTAATGTAGAGCTGAAATATTTCGTTAGACCAGAGGAGTTGGCAGAAGCAGACGCCATAATTCTCGGGATGCCCACATACTACCATGATATAGGCATAGACATGAAGAACCTCCTAGAAAGGGTATCCAAGGAGAAAATAGACCTAAAGGGTAAGGTGGGAGCAGCCTTCGGATCCTACGGCTGGAGTGGAGAAGCTCCCAATATGCTGTTGGAGATCATGAAGAACCGATTTGAAATGGATGTCGTAGAACCCGCTCTGCGGATAAAGTACAATCCAGACAAAAAAGGTTTAGAAGAGTGCCGCAAACTGGGAAAAGCAGTTGCCAAAAAAATTGTAACGACAACTTTGAGTTCTAGCGGATGATGGCACCACTGATTTTGAGAGGTATAGACGGACTTGGCAGAGACGGTGACACGTTACTTTGTTCCTCTACAGATTCAGCAGTGGTTAAGTTGATATTTTGGCAAAATATATAGACTTAATGTTTAAAAGGTTTAGAGGAGGTGAAAAATGAATATGGAAAACGAAGAGAGATACCCGTTTAATCTTACATTTGGGTTACTTGGGTATGCTCTAATTATAATAGTAGTGTTGCTAGCGATTTTCGCAGCAGTCTTCTTCTTAACCATGTGGGTCAACGTTCCAGTAGGCAATGCAGTCGTATTGGTCGACCCAATGAGCGGCAAAATCAGCGAACCGATCCTAGGTCCAACTTGGGTAATCAAGGCTCCTTGGGTCAGACCCGTCCAGATCACAGTTGCGGTGGATACCTTGAAAATATGGGGTGACGGAACCGACCGCACAGCAGACTTTCCAACAGTGAAGAGTTTCTCAAAAGACCAGCTGGAGATGGAAATTGACCTCATGCTTAGGTGGAGGCTAGACGCTTCGAAGGTTAAGCAATTGTATGAGAATCTTCCCCAAAAGAACTGGAAAAATGATGTTATAGCATCTATTGCAAGAGAACAGGTCAGAATAGTTACGAAGGACTTTACCACAATTGAGACAATTGAGCAAAGAGAGGTTGTGGCTCAAGCCATACGAGACGCCATCTGGAACAAAATTAGTACCTCAGCTCCTCTTGCTGGAGCTTTAACGGACTTTGAATTTGAACTCAGAAACATAGGATACCCCGCAAAGTATACGTCAGCCATCGAGGACAAACTGGTTGCAGAACAGCAGAAGATCCAAGCAGAGTTCCAGAGACAAATAGTAGTCATTAATGCCACTGCGAATGCTGAAAAGATAACAATTGAGGCAGCAGCCAGAGCAAATGCCACAGTTATCGAGGCAACTGCAACAAGGGAAGCTATAGAGCTTGTTCTTGAGGCTGCAGGAGTAGATTCAAGTAACGAAACTAGAGTTGCTGAACTTTACCTTGTGGTGCAAACTCTCAAGCAGATAGCTCCGGACATTGACATGCTGATAATGGCTCCTGACGGAACACCTATACTGTTGCCATCACCAACATCATAAGAATAAGCCACAAAAAACCACCCCTTCTCTATTTTTCTAGAGAATAAATAATGCGGTTAGCTAAAACCTGCCACGCATTCAAAGGCTAATTAGCTTTTGCTGATTTTCTCATCATTTGACTCGCGAAGGACTTCAACTTCACGTAAGCCTCATCCGAGCTTCCAGAAGCGATAGCCAGTTTTTCGAAGGGGCACACATCATTTTTGCTGTGATTCAGAATGTTCGAAACTTTGTTTTTAAACAGATATGCAATATTGTTGTCTTCAAGCACCCTGATTCCCTCCTCGCTGATGGTCAAGGCAAACACAGAAGCCACTCCAGCGTAGACACAGAGCATGGCTGCTGCCACCCCAACAATCTTATCAGCTGCTGAGGCTGCGACCAAATTCTTATTCAGCTTATCAATGGCTTGCAGAAAACCGCTTATTCCTTGCTTTTTTGTTTCAAAAATAACCTTCCCCCCCTTCACGATCACTAGACTAAGGTTGTCCTCTATCAGCTTCAACTTGGCAAGCTCTAAGTCTTGGTTTTTCACATTCATCACTAAGTAAACAGTGAAAACCTCAGAAAAACGTTTACCCTCTACTTACCATGAAGAGCCTCTCTTCGGGTGTAAGGGCAACGAGCTGGACTAGTTCCCGAGGACACAAAAATTAGTCGTAGCTATTTTATGACCTGAATAATTTGTACCTTTGCAGTCGTGGCCAACCAGTTTTTGCATATTTCAACATATCAGGATTTTTCTTCAGCCAACGCATCATGTGAAAAAAGCTTTCTGCCCTTTTGTTTTCTCTTTCTTCAAGAGGTTCGTAACCTAAATTCCTTAGCTCATCAAGGTAAGCAATTTCTGTAAGGTCTTGTGGTTCTCCTGTAACTTTGACTCGACGAATTCGATCTTCACCATATTTCCGTTTTAGTTTCTCGATAACCTCATCAAAGATGTAACCTCTGCAAATGTGAATTTCTTCCTCTGACTTTGGTTTAATCTCAGCAAGTAGCTTAGACACAATCTTTGAGCATTGCTTAAGGTATGCTTTTCGTGAAAAAAATCTAGCTTTAAAATATTTTACGTCAATAACATCGTATCTGAATTCGCGGGTTGAATCACGGAATGCACTAATAACAACACCAAAAAGCAGGTCACCACTTCCTGCATCATCCATAATAACGGTCATTCAATAATCCCTTTTTTATTCAATGGATTAACTAAGGCTAAAATAAAAAGGGTCCGTTGATTTTTTTGTTTATAACAGCTCTTTGGACGATTATTCATGCCGAAAAACTGAAGTGCAGTTGAAACCACTTTGTTAGTGGAGGTGAATGCTATGTCTGTTGTGAAAATTATCGAGTTGATAGGTACTTCACCAGATGGCTGGAACGAGGCTGTTCAAAACGCTGTTACTGAGGCAGCGAAGACGGTCAAGAACATCAAAGGAGTTCATGTTAAGCGATGCACTGCCAAAGTAAAAGACAACAAGATTGTGGAATACAATGCCAATGTCAAAATCGCTTTCATTGTAGAAAGATGAAACGTAACGCGCGTACTAGGTTTGAGAAAAAAATCAATTGGGGGTTTGGGAGGAGAATCCCCCCAACAAGAACAGGCAGGGAATTGAGACAGAGAAAAAAAGTTTTATTTTCTTCTATCTCAAAAATCCATGTTTTCTTTCAGAAGGAGAGACACGCAAATCATAAATAGATACTTTTTCTTCAAAATAACAGCTAACCGGAGATAGAAAGCTGTGGGCTTCTTCAAAAGGTTCAGGAAACCAAAAACTACCGTTATATTTGAGATTCCAACAAGTTCCTTCTCTTTGGGAGCAAGCATAAGCGGAACAATCACTGTATCCTCCAAGGAAGAATTTGACTCCACTGAGGTAAGAGCGGAACTTCGATGTATCGAAAAGAGGAGACGAGAAAGATGGGTGTACAACGAGCGCCGTCGACGCAACATTCGGCACGTATACTGGGATTCAGCTACTCTTCTTTCAGAAGATTTGAAGGCAAGCGGTCCACTACATATTGTACCGGGATTCAAGAAGACCTTCCCAATCAAAGTGAACATTCCCGCAGGTGGACGTGAAACCTTAGACGGCATAGATGCAAACGTCTCCTGGTTCATCAAAGGAGTAGTGGGAGTAGATGACCGTCCTGACCCCACTAGCGAAACAATCGAACTTCAGATAATCAGGGCTGCAATGCCCACAACCAAAGAAGAAGTGGAGATGATACCCTGCGAGTACTGTAAAGCTCTAAATGCCTGCTAACTCAAGCTCATGCCCCATCTGTGGTGCACCCAGAAAAAGCTTATAGGCGAAAGTTTAGTCTGAAGCTGTGATGGAAAATGAAGCCGAAAGTCAGAAAACCCACTGAAAAAGAGTCACAGGAAGCAGAATCTTGGCCGATCTGGGAAAAAGAAGAATCAAAATTTCCTTGGGAATATTTTGAACAAGAAACCTGCCTAATATTAGAGGGAAAGGCTGTTGTGAAGACCCCCGAAGAAACTATCGAATTTGGAGCAGGCGACTACGTTGTGTTCCCCGAAGGCCTCAAGTGCACTTGGGAAATAAAACAGAAAATCAAAAAACACTACAAGTTTGGATGAAGAAACGTAGAGTGTTTAAACCAAGTTCACGGCGCTAAAAACGATATTTTCAGTGTTCTTGAAAGTAGGCAGTTCTTCGTAGGTTTAAGGCATCCTCGAATTGTCGAACTAGTTTTAGTTCCAGAAGTTCCTTCACCGGCTCGTATTCTCTAGTGCGCATTAAAATTACAGTGATATGTCAAAAAAAGAAGTTAACGGTTACAACCTACTGGAGAGATAAAGGTTTTATGATTAGTGAGCTAACGGTTTAGCTGGGAGAATAATAATGACTAAGATTGTTCGTGTTGGGGTCACTTTTCCTCCAGAGTTGCTTAGGGAGCTAGATGAAACCATTAACGAGATGAGTTACGATAGCAGATCGAAGGCTATTCAGGATGCAGTTACGTCTTTTATCACAGAGCAACGGTTACTTCGCAAGCAGAAGGGAAAAAAGGCGGGTGTTCTGGTGATGGTTTATGACCATGACGTCAAGGGTCTAGAAGACGATCTTATCGAAGCCCAGCATCACCACCGCCAAGTAATCTGTTCCGCTCTTCACGTTCACCTAAGCGATAAAGAATGTCTTGAGGCTGTTGCGGTTAAAGGCGACGCCGAAGACATAAGAGAACTGGCTCAAGAGTTAGCAACAAGGAAGGGAGTAAAACAGCTCAGGTCAATCATAATTACCCTATAAATGCCTGTACACTCCAAACTATCTCTCTAGTCTCCCAAGACTATTCCAGTAACGAAGTTGAGAACCGTTATATTTGTGCAGTCCATTAAGGATAAAAGATAAACTGGCGCATCAAAATGGTTGTTAAGAATGTCCAGATAACAGTTCTGATTGAAGACTCTAACAGCTCAGCTAAACCTCACCTCAAAGCCAAACATGGCCTCGCCTTCTTCATCAAAGCCAAAATTGACGACAACGAAGTGACAATTATGATGGACACAGGACCAACCCCAGAAGACCTTCTACACAACGTGGACACAATGGGCATAAATCTGCAAAATGTCGACGTGATTGCGCTTAGTCATGCTCACTACGACCACACAGGCGGCTTGATAGAAGCACTAAAACAAATGAAAAAACGTGTTCCAGTTATTGCGCATCCAACGGTTTTCGATCCAAAACTCAAGATAATTCCGCATCTAAAGTTTATCGGCGCACCTTTCAAGTCTTCTGAAGTTGAATCTGCTGGTGGCGTACCTCTTCTGGCTACTGATCCCGTAAAGATAGCTGACGGAATTACCACAACTGGAGAAGTTCCGAGAACAACAGCCTTCGAAAGGGTTAGAGGCTTCTGGACAGTCCACAACAGAAGGTTCTTAGAAGACATTATGCTTGACGATCAATCCCTAGTCATAGATGTCGAAAATAAGGGATTGGTTGTTGTATCGGGATGTGCCCATTCAGGGATAATCAACACAATCAAACACGCCCAAAAAATAACAAAAACCAAGAGGGTCCACGCGGTTCTGGGAGGCTTCCACCTCTGGAATGCGGAAAACAAGAAAATTCAGGCGACAGTAGACGAACTCAAGAAACTTGACCCCAAATTCATTGGACCGTGCCACTGCACAGGAAAAAAAGCGACCGAAAAAATCGCTGAAGCATTCGGAGACCGCTGCCATCCTCTTCACACTGGAGACATTGTCGAATTTTAAGCATGTAAAATTTTGGAGGCTATTTGTCGCCAGTCTTGCTGGGTGACTATTTTTCATTTTTTTCTTTTTCTTGGATGTACGTCTTGAGTTTTTCCACTATCTCCATGAAGGCTTTTGAGGCAAGTGAATCAGGATGTTCCATAATAAATGGGTGTCCTATATCTGAATCTTCACAGATTCTTGGATCAAGAGGTATGCTTCCCAAAAATGGGATAGAATAGTCTTGAGACACCTTTTCGCCTCCTCCAGTCTTGAAGATGTGAGTTTCGGTACCGCATGTGGGACAGACGAAACCGCTCATGTTTTCAATTATCCCGATCACCGGAACATTCAGTTGTCTGGAGAATGTGATGGCTTTTCCCACCACATTCTGGGAGACCTCCGAGGGAATAGTTACTATAACAACGCCATCCATCTCTGGAAGAAGCTGCATGACACTCAAGGGTTCATCTCCAGTTCCAGGAGGCAAATCTATAAGGAGAAAATCAAGCTCACCCCAAGCGATCTCAGACAAGAACTGTTGAATTGCCCTCATCTTCAAGGGTCCCCGCCATATAACAGGAACCTCCTTACCTTCAAGCAGAAACGCCATAGAAACAACCTTCACTCCAAGAGGACCCACAGCTGGAAAGGCTCCTATGGGTCCCACCCTAAGCTTTTTTCCTTCCATGCCAAGCATCTTCGGAACGCAGGGACCATGAATGTCAGCATCCAGAAGACCGACACGGTTTTCGTGACCTTGCATGGCAAAAGCTATGGCTAAGTTGACTGCAGTAACGGTTTTGCCGACTCCTCCCTTGCCGCTGATAACCGCTATCTTATGTTTAATCTTCTTCATTCTTGTTCTGAGAACTGTCTGCTCATCAAGGACACGCCTTTTTGTATCCACTGTTGCTTGCATAAAATCACCTCAAGAATCTTTCTTGTTATAATTGAGGTTTAGTGTTGCGGTTTAATAACCATTTCCTTGTTATAGAGCTTCTGGTTCCATTGGCTTCTTTAACATAAAAGAACTTAAGGTGCAAGCGCGTTCACTCAGAGAGTTAGGAAGTGTTTGAAAATGGATATAAAAGGATTCATCGATGTTAGTTTCGCGGATTGGGACGGCAAAATTTCCTCTGTTATTTTCCTTCCAAACTGTAACTTTCGTTGTCCCTTCTGTCACAACTTAAATCTTGTTCTTAATCCTGAAAAGATCGACACAATCCCCTTTGGGTATGTGGAAAATCAACTTGATAGACAGAGAGGCTGGACCGACGGAGTGTGCATCACAGGTGGGGAACCGACTCTTCATAGTAGCCTGCCAGAACTATTCCTCCGGTTAAAGAAAATGGGGTTCCTAGTTAAATTGGATACGAACGGGACCAACCCCACTATGCTGAAGGAACTTATGATGAATGGGCTCATCGATTACGTAGCCATGGACGTAAAGGCACCATTAACTGTGGAGAAATACTCCAAGGCAATTGGTGTCAAAGCAGAAAAATTGCTGGAAAATGTGAAGGAAAGCATTGAAACGTTGTTGGGGTCCAACATGGATTATGAATTCAGGACCACTGTTGTTCCCACGCTCCATGAAAAAGAGGACATAGAACAGATATGCCACAGCTTGAAGGGATGCAAGAAATATTTTTTGCAGAAGTTTGATGTCAGCCTCGGAAAAGAAACTATAAATCCAGAGTTTATAAAGTTGAAACCTTTCACAGACGAGGATATGCAAAAGTTTCTAGCTGTAGCACAGAAGTTTATTCCAAACGCGAAACTGAGATGAAATCTGCAATAGGTAGCAAACGGAGATAGCTAATAACAAGTTTTCAGACCTGATTTGTACCCGAGATGTGCTCTCACCATAGCCTGTACCACGCCACCCTTGAAAGGACAAATTTTGGATATCTCATTATGAGATGATACCGATATGGGATTTATGCGTGCAGAGCAGGTCTTCTTTTCGGTGAGAGCACAACATAATTATGACTGCCAAAAACTAAAGGTTTGAATACATGAAAGACTATATTCACGCGAAAATCAACCTCTAACTTTTACAAGGTTGGGTTTTTCTTCATACAGAATTTAATTGTTTAATAAAGCTCCAGATGTTATGGTGGGGATAGAAAATGGTAAAACGTGTTTAAAAGCCACTCTGTAAGGATTTTAGTACGTCACGTACAGCGAACGGGACGAAGTGGCTATATACAGGAAAAGAAAATGAGTAATGTTACTCAGGGCTCCGGTAGTATAGTCCGGTTAAGTATGGCGGCCTCTCGAGTCGCCGACCCGGGTTCGAATCCCGGCCGGAGCACCAAACATTATCTTTCTTGGTTTTTCTGAAAAAAGCTTGTTTTCAACAATGAAGTGTTATTAGGCATCAAATATGATTAGTGAGCGTGTCTTGCTGGAAACATTCTCTACGCTTTTCCATATAAATGAGTGTCAAAACATTTTATTTTAAAAAGAGCATTTAAAAATTTGTCGTCCATGTACGAGTGCATCTATATTTCAGATTCATATATCTTAAAAGCGTTTTTCCACATTTTTTAGCCTATACGCATATAGTGGTGTGCGGGATATGGCGCAAATCTTGGAGGTTCTGCTCGATTCTGGGGTATTAATACCTGCTATATGGTTGAGCCTAGGTTTTTTCACGGCATGGCTTTTGTTGTCGGCAAAACGTGTTGTTCCGTTGACTCGGGAAGAGGCTGAAACTCTCTGGAAATTTCATAGGCAAAAGACGAAGTGTAGAGCTGAGGGTTGGCAGGAGATAGTTCGCAGAAACAAGATAATAGGTTTTGAATGTGAATGCGGACATAAGCATGTTCAAAAGAAGCACATCATTACCATAAACGCGTAACGCAAAAATTGAGTATATTCAACGTTTCTGATGTTCCAGTTTCTTCCCGAAGATAGAGTGTTTTGCCTTTGAGGATAAATCTGGTGTGGACGCTCTTGCGTTAGCAGCTTCGGCTCGGTCAATTGAGATGTTAGCGATTTCGTGTGTGTGTTGCTGTATGTGTTCTAGGCCGTCGATGACTAAGCGGACATTTGCTAACGCCAAACTGGAGATTTCTGATTTCTCGTTTGCTTTTAAGCAAAGTCTCCACAGGTTTGCTAGATTAAAGGACGTGTCCAAGATACTGTTTGCAAGAGGAATATCTTTGGATAAAAGTGCTTGAATAGAACCGTTATACAGTTCCTTAATGCCTGTGCTTGTTTCGACTAGAGGTTTCATGATTGACTTTGGTAACGGGTCATCTATTAATGGATTAATATTCTTGGAGATTTTTTTTAGGTTTTCAGTTATTTCGGCGATTATGTGGAGAATCTGCAGGTAGTCGACACAATCGATCAAAGTTATTTCTTCTGTCTGGGATGGTTGTGGAAACAGGATGATGCTTCTGAGAAGGCGATTAGTGACCAAGAAAAGCCTTTTGCTGTCCTGAGTTCTTCTTGTTAGACCTTTGATCAGATCTACATTTTGTTTTTCTAGAGCGGAAATTGTCTCGTTGAACATTAACATGATTACGTTGTGAATCCGATTTATCGTCTTGTTGAC
>Ga0209121_10004934_pt1 | contig 12295 bp, 11 predicted proteins | sample Cruoilmetagenom3_FD_187292 | JGI IMG/M metagenome (GOLD analysis project Ga0209121, IMG submission 187292) | Oil polluted marine microbial communities from Coal Oil Point, Santa Barbara, California, USA - Sample 3 (SPAdes) (version 2) | ecosystem: Environmental > Aquatic > Marine > Oil seeps ... | reverse complement strand
GGATGGGACGGCGGCGGAATGTGGAACTACAACTTCAGCAATCCGACGCTGACCAACTGTTTGTTCATCGGGAACTCGCCGGACGTCGATGGCGGCGGGATGAACAACTGGTTGAACTGCAGCCCGACTCTGACCAATTGCACGTTCAGCGGGAACTCGGCTCGGAAGGGCGGCGGGATGGCCAACTGGGAGGACTGCAATCCGACGCTGATCAACTGCATCTTCTGGGGCAATACAGGATCACAGATACACAATGGTGGGGGGTGTTCGGCAACTGTTAGCTACAGCGATGTGCAGGGCGGCTGGCCGGGCGAAACCAATATTGATGCCGACCCATATTTCGCAGATCCGGATAATGGTGATTGTCACTTGAGGTCTGAGGCCGGTAGATGGGACCCAGTTAGCGAAGGCTGGGTTGTAGATGATGTCACCAGCCCCTGCATTGACTGCGCTGATCCGGATTCAGATTGGAGGGCCGAGCTATGGCCAAATGGTACACGTGCAAACATGGGGGCCTATGGCTGTACATTGCAGGCGAGTAGGTCGCTATTATATGCGGGTAACGTTGCTGATTTGAACAGAGATGGAATTGTCGACTCTGCCGACATGTGCATCATGGTTGACCACTGGCATACAGATGAACCATCTTGTGATATCGGCCCCCTACCTTGGGGTGATGGAATAGTAGATGTCCAGGACCTGATCGTCCTTGCAGAGCATTTGTTTGAGGAAATTCTGCCGGATGAATTGATTGCATACTGGATGCTGGACGAGACAGAAGGTGACATCGCTTATAACAGCACCAGCTACAATCATGGTATCCTCAGTGGCAATCCCACTTGGCAACCCAACAGCGGCCAGGTAGCCGGGGCATTAGAATTCGATGGGATTGATGACTATGTTGAGACGCCCTTTATCCTGGATCCGGCGAAGGGTTCGTTGAGTGTGTTTGCCTGGTTAAAAGGCGGTGCGCCCGGACAGGTGATTATATCTCAGACAGGAGATTTCGGCGGAACGTTGATTGGTATCAATCCCTCAGAGGGCAAACTCATGACCGGATTCAGCGATACATACTTCGGTGCATTGGAGTCAGATTCTGTAATCACCGATATGCAGTGGCATCATGTGGGTTTTGTGTATGATATGGATTCGTTGCATAGGCGATTATATGTGGATGGAGTTTTGGTTGCTGAAGATGCGACGGTCGTGTCCGGCATGCCTTCGGATGGCGGCCTGTACATAGGTGCCTCAAAAGACCTTAGCGCAGGCACTTTCTTCTCCGGCATGATCGACGATGTTCGCATCTACAACCGGGTAGTGATTCCATAGCAAATCGCGGTATTGGCGAATTAGAACGCTTCAATAGCATATTTTTACAGAAGTAATGTCGAATAAAAGGGCTGTGAGCATCCGCTTGCAGTCCTTTATTATATTCTCGGTGACGTACAGCAAACGGAATGGTCGGCAAAAAGCAACGGTCTTGCTGTAACGGAGAGGGCGGGATTCGAACCCGCGGTAGGGACAAGCCCTACACAGCCTTTCCAAGGCTGCTCGATAAGCCACTCCGACACCTCTCCGGATCAATTGACTATTGTCTATTTATTACTTACTATTTAGTTTATCGTTCCCTTTCAACATAGCTTTCAGCATGAATATAGCAGCATTGTGAGCAGTTTGCAACGATAAACCGCTAAAAGAAAGAGCCTGCTGACATAAAAAAGATTTTTCGGAAATAATGAACCGCAGGAAGCAGAAGTTAGACTAATATAGATAGAGTGAATAGGCTGGTCGAACGACTCGTTGATGAGATATTGGTAATGGATTGCCAGAGAGGCAGCGTCAGGGCGATGGAGTTACTGGTCTCGCGATGGCAGAAGCGGCTCTGGCGCTACGCCTGCAACCTGACAGGTGATTCAGAGGCGGCGTGGGACATAACGCAGGAAAGCTGGCTCGGCATAATAAAAGGTTTGAGAAAATTACAGGACCCGGCGAGATTCAGGGCCTGGGCATACAGAATAACAACGAACAAATCAATCGACTGGATAAGAAAAAACAGGACAGTAAAAAAGGTTGGGCTCGATGGAGTTCAGAGCCATCAGCACAATGATGAAAAAGACGCCGACGTCGAAGAGCTGCTGGAAAAATTAGATATGAAGAAAAGGGCGGTTCTCAACTTGTATTACTTCGAGCAGCTTAGCATCCCGGAGATTGGTATTGCCCTGAAGATTCCGAAGGGAACGGTCAAGTCGCGACTGCACAGTGCAAGAAAAGAGTTGAAGGAACTTTACCAAAAACATTACGAATAAAATTTGGAGACATGGAAATGGACGAATCAAAAGAAGATTCAATCTGGTCAATGGCAAGTGACTTCTACAGCAGAAAAATGCTTCCTGTTGTGATTCTTATATGGATTTGGGCCATCATTTTCATTGCCGGGGCTGTTTATTGCGGCGTCAAATTCTATAAAACGGACCAGACAAAATCCCAGATAATGTACGCCGCACTTTTTGTCTGCTGCTTTCAAGGGATTTGTCTGATGAAAATTTTAGGAGGGCAGATGATTCACAGACAGGGCATCAAACGTGCAATAAAGAAACTGAAAAAGTAATAGAAATGAAAATTTAAGGAATAAAAAATGAACGAAGAGCAAATCAAAAAAATAATCGAAGATACCTACGATGACTCGGAAGAAGATAACCTGTTGTCGATGGTAGGGCGGCTCTACAGCAGAGAAATGTTCTCCAGTTTTATTGCCCACGCAGCATACTCCTCGGTTTTTATAGCCCTGGCCGTCTTTTGTGGCGTCAAATTCTTCGACACCCAGGATATCCAATATCAAATTATGTACGCCGCTATTTTTGTCTGTTGTATTCAATTTGTTGTTCTCAGGAAAGAGATCTATTGGCAGATGCTCCACAAAAACAGTATCAGCAGGGAAATAAAAAGACTGGAGGTTCGCATCGCTGAGTTGAATGAGACTGTTAAAAAAAGATATTAATTGTCAACTGAGCAAATGATTGTGCGAAGGAGATAATGAAAATGGGACTTTTAGAAGACATGAATCAACAAGTAAAAAAGTTTGATATTGTGGATGTAAAACTGGCTCAAGTAACTGCAATGTTCTTTGCTCTGATCATAGTCAAGCTGATACCTGACATAATGGACGTTAGTATCTGGTGGTTTGTGGCTTTGTTGGTGGTATGTGCGATAAGACCATTTTATGTGTTTTGGTTTGTGGAATAGTTTTTGTCTTGACTTGAGTCCGTTTATATGAGGTTATTAAAACCTGAGAACTCGATCCGGCGAACTCTGATTCGCTGAGTGCTCGCCGGGATTGCTGATTTCGGATATTAGTAGAGAATTTGGGTTTTGCGGTTAAAGGAGAAAGCTATGAAAACACTTCGAACAATTGGCTCGCTGGCTTTTGTGCTGGGACTGTTCACTGTGGTTTTTGTCGGGGTGCCGTGGCACGTGATTGTCGAAGATGATCCGGTTGTGCCCTGGTGGCTCAGGATAGCAGTTTTCTGCCTTCTGGGCGGTATCCTGGTTGTTCTGCTTACATTGGCCCTCGAACAGAAGATTAGCAAAAAGCCGGCAGAGGAGCCGCTGCCGACCGAGCCTGATCGCTCGATTTTACTCTTGAACTCGACAGAAGTGCCCGGCTGCCAGCCGAGTGAGATTCTCGGTATGGTCCAGGGCCACACGGTATTTGCGATATGGCTCGGTAAAGATTTATCCGCTATCGCCAGACTTATCCTCGGCGGCGAACTGACTGAATACACCGAGATGATGGGAAAGGCCCGTGAAACAGCGACGAATAGGATGATTGCAAAAGCCGCCCAAATGCAGGCGGATGCAATCATCAATATTCGCTACATGACGACAAGTGTTGTTGGCAGTGCCGCGGAACTTTTAGTTTACGGTACGGCCGTTAAGCTCGGCGAGTAGATGATCCTCTGAGTTGCTCATGACTCGGTGATATGGCTTTCTTGTCACTGTTGATTGTTTTCGATTCTGCGGCGTCTAAAAAAATGCTGTAAAAGGCTGCTGCATTCTTCGGCTAAAACTCCGGAAGTCACATTTATCGTGTGATTGAGCCTTTCATCGGTTACGATATTGTACAGGCTCTTGACGGCACCGGTTTTGGGATCGTCGCAGCCATAGATGAGCCTGTCTATCCGGGCCAGAACCAGCGCCCCGGCACACATCGGACAAGGCTCTAACGTGACATACATAGTGCAGCCGTGTAATCGCCAGCTCTCGATAAATGCTGCCGCTTGCGTAAGGGCGATTATTTCAGCATGGGCGGTCGGATCCTGAAGCTGCTCTCGCTGATTGTATGCTTTGCCGATTATCTGGTTCTCATAGACGATGACCGCCCCGATGGGCACATCACCGTTTTCCTCGGCGATCTGGGCCTGCTCGATAGCTATCTTCATATATAGCTGGTCTTCTTTGCTATTATTCATAACTCAAACAGCACATTAGAAACAGTAAATCGAAAGTAATTAACCGGTGGAAAGACAAATCGCATTTGAGCAGTCGTTGTTTTTGCATCTACCACTCACCTGTCCGGCTGCTCAAATGCTCTTTTTTTTTGCCATAAGCAAAAAATACCCTCAAGGGGAGTTAAACTCCTTGGGGGAAAATCCGAAGTCCCTGTTGATAAAGAGCTTACGAAAAACGAAAATCCTGTCTTGTCCACCAGCTTGGACAATTTAGTGCAAATATACCCTGATTTGGTAGAGCTTGTCAAGGCTTGGCCGAGACTGCCGGAACAGGCCAAAGCCACAATCAAAAAACTAATTCAAACACACAAAGCGGAGTGTAAGTAGATGTTGAAAATAAAACAGACTAAGGCCCGAAAACTACAGAAGGCGAAACAATGAATATTGAGAGACGAATTCAAAAGGCCGAAGAAAAGTTGAATATCGGAAATCAGCAAACAAAACCGACGGTTCTGCGTTTGACTTTGTTTAAAGATCGGGAAGCATCGAGCCTGCTGCCAGAGAATGTTGAGGAGTGGATAACCTACAAAGAAACGCTTCGCGGCTACCCTAACACCAGCCTTGTAGTGATCTTTACTGAAAATGAATTGGCCGCAAGAGGACTGGTGGATGCTCCCCGGCCTGTCTCAACAACAGGACCGAAGGTTACAAAAGGTAACGTAAGGTGACAGAAAAACAGAAAAAAGCGATACCCGCGTTAATTACTGCTCCCACATATTCAACTGGTGCAAAGAAGGCCGGGATAAGCAGAAAGACGCTCTACAAATGGCTAAAGACGCCGGAGTTCAAACAGGAATTCGACCGGCAACGAGATGAGGTTGCCGCCGAAGCCTTGGGAATGCTATCACAGGGCCTAACCAAAGCCGTCGATACGCTTGTTGGTCTACTGGACCATAAGGACGATCGCTTGAGACGGCTGACAGCAAAAAACGTCATCGAGCATTTTCTAAAACACAAACAAAACGAGGAGCTGGAGAAACGCATAGCGGCAATAGAGCAGAAGCTTGTGTAAGTAAAGTTGTAAGACAAGGTTCAATTTGATTTATTTTCTTGGTTTTTTGCTTCTTCATTTCTGCTTTTTTAATATCGATTTTGGCCCGAAAATTCCGATTTTTTGTCAACGTATTCAATGGCCGCTGTCAATTAGTAAGTGACATTAGCTGTTATGTCGTGACATGTATGCCTCAAAGAAAAATTTTGTGGCAACAGGTAATTTAATATTTGACTTTGAGCTTTTCATAGGTGAACTATGCGCTTGGTCTCAAAATGAATCAACAATTAGTTTTGCTACCAAAAGAAAACTGGATATTCTTTTATGGTCGCCAGTGCTATCTTTGGCAATGATATTACCCTTTTCGCCTTGCTCCTATCAGAAAATGGTGATATTTTACAGGAGAATTTAACATTTGGAGATAGAGCAATGAGAAAAGCATTATCCGCCTTTTCGTGTCTGCTCATAGTAGCACCTTTTCTGAGCTTTTGCCTGTCAATAACTTGTTTGGGACTGTCAGCTAGGGAAGGAACTGAAACATCTGTTTCCCTGATGGCTGTTGAGAAAAAGGGGAATATCTTCTTCCCTGGAGAAGCTATCGAGCTAGCTTACAGTCTATCTGAAGTGGATAATCAAGAGCTATCTTTCGTATATACCATAAAAGACTTTCAAGGAAGGGAAGTGGAAAAGGGGAAGCGGGTAATCTCCTCTTTCGAGAAAGGTCAACCTCTAAATCAGCGAGTGAAAGCACCATATCTCAAGGGAATCTATTTCCTTTCTGTATCCCTTCTCAATAACAGCGGGCTTCTGACACAAAAAGAGTTTCGTGTTGGAGTAATACCTCAAAGTTCAGTAGAGCGGCACTATTCTTCCGGAGAGAGCGATTTTGGCATCAGTGTTATTTCCACTTATGAGAAGTTCCTTGCTCCGGACGATAACTATACCTTCGTTGATTTGGCGGGAATTAAATGGAATCGCCCATTGATCTTCTGGGACTTAGTCGAGCCAGAAAAGGGACAGTTTAATTGGGAGTTGTATGACGCCATTCTCAATGAACGGTATCAACATGGCTTGGCTTTGGTTCCAGTCATTGGAATTTTGAATCATGTGCCTCGTTGGGCTAGTTCTAGCCCAGAGAAGGATGATTTTAAAGGTTATCCACCTAAAGATGCTCTCGATGTAGCCAGCTTGGTAAGTCAGGTTGTCAAACGTTATGAGTGCATTGCCAAATATTGGGTCATTGACAACGAAGTCAATATCCAAGAGAAGCTGCCCGGTTGGAAAGATTTAGATACATATTTAGAATGTTTGAAAGTATCTTACAAAGCTGCCAAAGAAGCAGATCCGAAGTGCAAGATCATCTTAGCCGCTGTTACACTCAGTGATGCAGACTTCGTCAGACGATTCTATCAAAAAGGTGGTAAAGACTATTTTGATATCATGGCACTGCATCCTTACTGTACCCCTGCTCCCCCTGAGGATGAGAAAGGAAGCCTTTTTTTCAGACTAGCTTTGGGGAAGAAAAGAGCCGCTTTTCCAGACATCTTGGCGGTCAGAAAGATTATGGAAGAATACAGCAATGGGCAGAAGCCGATTTGGATCACTGAGATAGGATGGGTAGAAAAACATGAATACCCAAAAGAAAATCGGCCACCTTGGGCTGGCTTGATCGAGGTAGGCGAGCAAGAGCAAGCCGATTACTACGTAAGGGGGTACACCCTATCTAAAAGCTATGGCGTAGGAAAGTTCTTTTTTAATGTGATGATTGATTTTCCGGAAGGATTGGGAGCGCACAGTCTAAATCGCGGAATGCTTTCCGCAGATTTAAGCCCCAAGTTAGTGTTCATTGCATATTGCCAGATGACATCGCTTTTATCAGAAGCTCGCTTCGATAGGCGAATAGACTTGGATGACAAGGATCTTCATGCATATCTCTTCTCCAAAAAAGGTATAGGGATTATCGTCATGTGGAGAGCTAAAGGTGAGACCTCAGAAATCAGTTTACAGACAGGCGACATCCACCTTACACTTCTGGATATCTTTGGGAACCAAAAGGAGATAAAGCTCGAAAACGGTATATTGTCTGTGGAGTTGACGGGAAGTCCACAATATCTATTGGCAGAAAGCGAAAGTCTCTCTTCGTTACAGGTCCATACACAACAGCCAAGTGAGGAAAGGTGAGATGAGCATGCAAGGACGATACGCGAATTGTTCGACAGGTTGAGCAAAACCGGCTGACATATCGTAACAAGGATGCCTCAAACATTTTTGTGGCAATAGGGATTTGGAGCAGCCGGCAAGGCTGCAATCCAGCGGGTGAAAGTCCTACCGTGTCAGTTGCCCGATTTAGGCACGTATCGATGCCACATTTCGGAATAAGTAACCATCCGGGTGATGCGTGGTGTAAACGGCCCGGCTGCCCTGAGCTTATATATGCTCAGTGGTCGGTGCAACCGGAGGGCCTAGCAAGTATAGGAGCTTGCGGCACTTGTCTAGTGCTTGACTGAGCAACTATGATTTAATAAACTCTCAATATCATGCCCTTGATTTTCTTGCTGTCGAGGATTATTATCTGTCTGTTAGTGGAAATTAAAATGACTACCCGTTAATAGGCGAATAAGAGTAATTATGGAGAATAAAAGAGAGAAGAAAGAGAATCGTAATCGCGTTCACAACAATCGACGTGATTTCTTGAAGAAGAGTGCTGCCACCATTGGCGCAATCACTATTGTTCCTAGTCATGTGGTTTTCTCTAAACCGGAACAGAGAAGCAAAAACGGCAGCCTTGTCAGCAGGGCTACTGTAGCTCCAAGTGACAAAGTAGATTTAGCCTGCTGTGGGATTGGACACCGCGGTGGTGAAATAATGAGAGATTTTGAAAACACAGGCATGGCAAATTTTGTCGCTTTGTGTGACGTCGATATGGGCGGGAAGCATACCATTCCAAGATTAACAAAGCATCCAAAACTTCCGAGGTTTCAAGGTTTTAGAGAAATGTTTGACAAGATGGCGAACAAATTTGATGTTGTAAGTATTGGAACCCCTGATTTTTCGCACTTTCCCATAGCCATACTTGCCATGTCGATGGGTAAGCATGTCTATGTGGAGAAGCCACTAACAAGGACTTTTAACGAGTCCGAATTGTTGATCAAAGCAGCCAAAAAATTCAAAGTAGCTACTCAAATGGGCAACCAGGGGCATTGTCAGGACAACTATAATCAGTTTAAATCCTGGGTGGAGACCGGCATCATTAAAGAAGTCACAGAGATTACGGCTCATATGAATGGAAGACGCCGTTGGCATGGTTGGAATACCAGTATAACCACATTCCCTCCAGGGCAACCTGTTCCGGAAACCTTGGATTGGGACATATGGTTGATGACAGCTCAGCACCACGATTATCACAGAAATCTCGTAAACGGGCAGTGGCGTTGCTGGTACGATTTTGGCAATGGTGCACTGGGCGACTGGGGTGCACATATTATGGATACGTTTCATCAGTTCCTTAATCTCGGATTGCCCTATGAGATTGATCCGGTGAAAATTGAAGGACACAATCCTTTATTCTACCCACAGGCATCTACCCTTGCTTTCAAATTTCCGAAGCGGGGCAAAATGCCTCCGGTTACGGTCACCTGGTACGACGGGGTGAATAATAACCCTTTGGTACATGAAGGATACGGTAATCTGGAAGTTGATCCTGATATCCCTCCGGTAAACGGAAGAGTAATGCCCGCCAAAGAGTTGCCTGCAGGCAAAATTCTTTACGGCAAAGATCTGACTTTTAAAGGGGCATCACATGGCAGTACGCTAACGATTATACCTGAGGATAAGGCCAAAGACATGGCCTCGAAATTACCGGTGTATCACAAGAGCACGACAAATCATTTCTCCAATTTTTTGTTGGCTTGTAAAGGTGAGGAGAAATGCCTTTCTCCCTTCGAAGTATCGGGCCCGTTGAGTCAGGTCTTCACTCTGGGAACATTGGCACAAAAGCTAAACACCAAGTTGATTTTTGATCGTAAAACAAAACAGATCACTAACAATAAATTGGCCAATCAACTCCTGGTAGGTACACCACCACGCAAGGGTTGGGAAGAGTTTTATAAGCTGGTGTAGAATTCATAGTTGATTATAAAATTAGGAACATAGGAAATGAAAACGTATCACCTAACTATATTATTGCTGATTCTATGTGTCAATTTAACAGGTTTGGCTCAGGGATTTGGCGACAGGATCCTTTTAAACGAAAACTGGTCCTTTCATTTAGGTGATATTACTTATGGCGGAATAGAATACCTTGATCATTCAGACTGGAGAGTCCTAAGCCTTCCCCACGACTGGAGTGTAGAAGGGATTGCCTATAATCATTTTTCAAGTTGTACCGGTTTTTTACCTGGTGGTATAGCCTGGTATCGAAAAAGTATCGATGTACCTGCCGGGAAAATAGGGCAACAGGTATATATTTACTTTGGCGGTGTGTATAACAACAGTGAAGTGTTTATCAATGGCAAATGGGTTGGGAAAAGACCAAATGGTTATATTTCTTTCATGTACGACCTCACACCTTACATCAAGTTTGGCGAAAAAAACGTCATCGCCGTTAGAGTTGATCATAGCGACGATGCCGACTCAAGGTGGTACACCGGATCGGGAATTTATCGTGATGTGTATTGGATTTATGCGAATCCTATCCATATAGACTTGTGGGGAGTCTATTATACTACAGAGCTTAACAACAATGATGCAACCGTCCATATAGAGACAAACATAATAAACAAAAACAATATTGCTCATTCTGCCTCACCTATTTCCATAATTCAGGAACTGTTCGATGCCAGGGGCAAGAAAATCGCTTCCACGTCAGCGAAATCAGAAATTTCCGATAAAAAGAAAATAAATCAGACCATACATGTTTCAAATCCTAAATTATGGACTGTAAGGTCACCTTATCTCTACACATTAAAAACGAGCCTAAAGCGTAATAGGGACATCATTGACAAAACCATAATGACTGTAGGGATCAGAACGATTCGTTTCGACCCCAATAAAGGTTTTGCTTTAAACGGAGTGCCTACCAAACTCAAAGGTGTATGCATCCATCATGATGCAGGGTGTTTGGGGGCGGCCGTTCCCAAAGAAGTATGGCTACGCCGTCTTAAGATACTTAAAGACATCGGCTGTAATGCCATCAGGACAGCCCACAATCCACAGGCGACAGATTTGTATGAATTATGTGACGAACTGGGCTTTTTGGTTGTGGACGAAGCATATGACGAGTGGGAATACCCTAAAAAGAAATGGATATCAGGGTGGAATGTCGGATCGCCCGGTTTTCAAGGCAGTGCAAACTACTTTAGAGAATGGGGCCGGCGGGATTTAAGGGATTTGGTACGTCGTGACAGAAATCATCCTTCCATCATCATGTGGAGTATCGGCAACGAAACTGATTACCCCAACGATCCTTACTCGCATCCAATTTTGAACGAAAAAGGGATACGGCAAAAACATAGGGCCGGACATCTAACCTCACACCCCAGGGCCGAGAGGTTAGGGGAGATTGCCAAAGAATTAGTTGCTGTCATAAAAGAATATGACACGTCGCGTCCTGTGACGGCAGGCTTGGCCGCACCTGTCATGTCTAACGAGACCGATTACCCCAAAGTCCTTGATGTTGTTGGTTATAATTACACGGAAAGTAGATATGAACAAGACCATAAAGCCTATCCCCAGAGAGTGTTGTATGATAGCGAAAACGGCAGCAGTTTGAGATCATGGAAGGTCGTTACAGAAAATGACTTCATTCTCGGGCAGTTTTTGTGGACCGGATTTGACTTTCTCGGAGAATCCGGACGTTGGCCCAGCAGAGGTTCCACAGCAGGGCATATCGATTATGCCGGGAACATTAAACCGCATGGCTATTTCCGGAAAGCACTGTGGTACGATTCGCCTACGGTCTATATTGGGACTTACAAGTACCGAAATGAAAATCGCCCATCAATGTCAGCCCCGGCTTTGTGGAATTACCAAGAGGGAGAGAAAATTCGCGTGGTTTGTTACACGAATTGCGAAGAGGCCGAGCTTTTTCTTAATGGGCAACAAATAGGGGAACGCAAAGCCTACAACAAGTACACCGGAATTATATATTGGGATCTTAGTTTTGCTGCGGGTAAGCTTGAGGTGTTAGCTTATAGTAACGGAGTGCAAAGTGCAAAAAGCACGCTCGAAACGGTAGGTAAACCTTGTTTCATTGCTGCTGAGATTGACAAAAACAGGTTTCATAGAAGAGGAGAAGTGGTTCATGTCACGGTAAGCATAAAAGATAAAGTAGGCCATGTAGTATCATATGCGGACAATGAACTTATCTTCGATGTTTCAGATAACATCGTCTTGTTAGGGACTGAAAACAGTTCCGGTCGTCTTCCCGACAATTTTAGAGACAATGTTCAAAGATGCAAAAATGGAAAGGTTCTATTGTACATTCAGTCAATTGATCCTTCTAAACCGGCAACAATAAAGATATCATCACCCTTATTTGAGGACGTCGTTGTCACAATCGATTAGTGTTAAAGTGGCTTAGATTTGTACGGTGAAAAATGAAACACTTTGTTCTATTCCTGTATATTTTGTGACTGTAGCAACAATACAGAGTTTTTTTGGCGCATTTTGGTTCAAAAGGTCGATATTCCAACATAGAAATCTAAATCTATGTTGGAGGTTATCGAGATGTTTGGACCAGGAGAATATATAGCAGATAAAACACAAGGAATTACACGTGTTGAGGATTTGCCGAGAC
>Ga0209121_10004932_pt1 | contig 12296 bp, 10 predicted proteins | sample Cruoilmetagenom3_FD_187292 | JGI IMG/M metagenome (GOLD analysis project Ga0209121, IMG submission 187292) | Oil polluted marine microbial communities from Coal Oil Point, Santa Barbara, California, USA - Sample 3 (SPAdes) (version 2) | ecosystem: Environmental > Aquatic > Marine > Oil seeps ... | reverse complement strand
ATCCTTTATCTCTATATTTAAGTCATCTACGGCGGTTACATCTTTAAATTTTTTAGTAAATTTTTTTAAGATAACATTTGCCATTTGAATTCTCCTTCTTCTTATAATATATTAAATATTTGCAAGATATTTTTTAGATTGCGGTATATAAAAAGGTACAACTCTTTATCTATATAACTTACTAGAAATTATATTAATCATATTTAATTTTCCACATATTTCTTAATTCGTTTAACAGCTTCTATAAGATTTTCTTCAGAATTTGCATAAGATATTCTTAAATAACCTTCTCCGTGAGGACCAAAAGCTGAACCTGGTATAGTAATTACTTTTGCTTTTTCAAGAAATTCATTAGCTACAGTTTCGGAATTTTTACCAAGTTTTTTTATATTGGGGAATATATAAAAACTTCCTTTAGGTTTACAACAACTTATCCCCTTTATGCTATTTAAACCATCAACTATAATATTTCTTCTTTTTCTATATACTTCTATTATTTTATCTGTTTTATTAAAAATATCTAATGCCTTTATTGCAGCATATTGTGATGATGAATTCGCACAGGCTACTAGATTTTCCTGTAATCTTGTCATTTTTTCAATTATTTTTTTATTTCCTGCTGCAAATCCAATTCTCCACCCCGTCATTGCAAAGGATTTTGAAAAACTATTTATAATTATCGTTCTTTCTTGCATTCCATCAATAGAAGCAATAGAGAAATGTTTAACTTCATCATATACAAATGTGCTATAAACTTCATCTGATATAACTAAAAGATTATATTCTTTTGCTAACTTCGCTATATCTTTTAAATCATTATAATTTAAAACTGCTCCAGTAGGATTATTGGGTGAATTTAACATCAAAATTTTTGTCCTATTTGTTATTCTTTTTTTTATGCTTTCCCAAGATATTCTAAATTCATTTTCCTCATATACAGGCACTAAAATTGGTTTGCCACCACAAAACTTAATTTGAGAAAAATAATTAAGCCACTGGGGGTCCTGTAAGAGAACTTCATCTCCAGGAGTAATAGTAACCAAAAGACAAAGCGCTAATGCACCCATTCCACCAACAGTAACAATAATTTCACTTTCGTGATTAACAGACAAATCATATCTATTTAAGTGCTTTGCTATTTCAATCCTTAGCTCAATTATCCCTGCATTTGCAGTATAATGAGTTTTGCCTGAATGTAAGGCTTTACATCCCTCCTCTATTATTTCTATTGGGGTATTTAAATCGGGTTCACCAATGCCCAAATTAATGGAACCAGGAAAATTTTTTGCTTTATCAAACATAGCACGTATTGCACCTTTCTTTATTTCAAAAGCTCTTATATTTAAAAAATTTCTCATCCCAACTTCCCTTCCCTTATTTAATAGTTTGTGAACAATATCCTTCAGGTTTATCTGCTAGATTTGTAAAAAAAGCTTCTTTACCCTTTTTTTACCCCATAAATTACATTTTATTTTAAATATAAATTACAGTAGATTCCACGATTGCCAAAGATCTTGAAAACCCTTTACTATCAATTCCTCTTCTCCATTTGCAAGACAAACTGGATTTAATAAAATTACACCTTCACGCAAACTAAACTCCTGTACCCATATTGAAGGTTCACTACATTGAAGGCATTTGGCAATTTCATAAGCATTACGCTGAATTTTTCTTTCATTAAAAAGTAGTCGAGCTCTAGGGACGGGTCGGTCAACCTCATCAAATTCAGTTTTAGTTGCTTCTATGTTATTTAATTTATTTAATTTTGATACCAAGTAATGAATTTTCTTATCCCATTCTTGATGTTCTGCATCACGATCTCTTTTTAAATAGATTTCTAAAGCAGTAATTAGTCCGATAATTTCTTCTTTACCGATTTTTAAAGGTCTTCCGATACCATAACCAGGGCCGGCTTGCAAACGACAGGCTTCTACCAAATCCTTTTTTCCACAAAGAAAACCTGTGCCCGGAGGTCCAAATACATGTTTTCCTCCACTTGTTACCAACAAGTCAACACCCATTGCCACACAATCCTTTAATCTCTGAAATGGATAATTTATCAATGAACCATCGACAATAATCGGTATTTTATTCTTCTTTGCAATTCTTACAACATCTTTTAAAGGGACTTCTCCGTTTCGGTTAACTGTTTCTCCAAATGTAAACAATATTGCGGCAGTATTCTCATTTATCGCATTCTCTATTTGTTCCGGGTAGGTTTGGTAAGGAATACCAACTTCTATTAAGTTCACTCCGAAAGTTCTAACAGCTTGATCATATCCTGTCCGATGACCTTTTTGAATAATTATTTCTTTGCCCTTTGCTGCTTTTGGTAATTCCGAGATCAAAGCTATATTAGTACCCGTAATACATGCTGCAACCGATAGCAAAAGTCCACCTGCTGCGCCCGATGTTATCAATCCTGCCTCTGCACCGGTGATTTGGGCAATAAATTTCCCGCAACGTAAATGCAATTCATTCATATTAACATAAATTTTTGAAGCTTCGTTCATGGCATGAAGAACTTCTAGACTAAGTACTGAACTACCCAATCGTGAATTATTTCCTGATGAATTAATTACTTTTTTTATTCCTAAGCTTTCAAATGTAGCCAAAATAGTCTCCTTTTTGATTATTGACAGAAATCATAGATTCTTTCGTCTAAATTTTGTGAAAACCTCACGGGAGAACCCGTGGCATTCTGTCTTTTAAAATAATAAAATTATATTCCCAATCCTATTTAAAAAATACTTGTCAGTTAAAATCTACTATGGAAACAAAAATTGCTCCATTTAATAAAATAAATCTCCAAATAATTTTGATTAAATCTGATTTTTATCACATCTCAATATATTGTAATTTTCAAAAGTAGTTTATAAAACCTTTTTTCTTATGTATTAATTAAATTCATTTTGGTCTAAAAGACCACAACTCCTTTAATATAGCCCTCATGCCTATTTTTAATCAATCCACTGGAAAATGCATTAATAAGCTCTTTTAAATTGAATGTGTGCGTAATTAATGGCGCAGCATCAACTTTTTCATTGGAAAGTAAATCAATTGCTCCAGGATAACCATTATTATTGGAAGCATAACCATAAATAAAATATTCTTCGAGAACAACTTTTTGCATATCTACCATTATTGGTTTAATAGGATATACCCCGTACGCTAAAAATATTCCCCCTTTACGCAACACGTTAAAACCATCTGTTAATGATTTACTTGAGCCAGCAGCATCAATGACAATATCAACGCCTTTTCCGTTTGTATGTTTCATAATAATTTCTGATGCATTGTCATTATGAATATTAATGGAAACATCAGCACCATAATGTGATCCTAAACGAAGTCGCTCCTCACGTGTACCAACAAGGTAAACGCTAGATGCTCCACGCAATTTTGCTAATTTGCTAAAAAATAAACCTGCAGGGCCAGGACCAAATACAGCAACAGTTGAACCTATGGGAATATCGATAACTTCCATCATTCCATGAACAGGTCCCGCCAGTGTATCAACCAATGCAGCGACAGTCCACGACATTTTTTTAGGTAAAAGATAACAGTTTTCCTCAGGAGCAACAAAAAAATCAGCATACTCACCAGAAAAATCAATCATTCCAATGGTTTTGCTAGAGCTACATAAATTATATTTTCCTTGTTTGCATGCTTCACATTTTCCACAATGGATAATCGGAGACACAGCAACATGATCTCCTATCTTTAGACTTGAAATTTTATCTCCAATAGCACGAACAATTCCAGCACCTTCATGTCCAATAATTAAAGGAGGATTAATTTTTGGAAATTCCCCCTCAAAGATTCCAAGATCACTTCCACATACTCCAACTGCTTTAGTTTCTATAAGAACTTGGCAAGAAGATGGCTTGGGTTTTTCAATATTTGCATCAAGTTCCAAATGTTTTGGTCCTTTATATAAAACTGCTTTCATAAATAAACACTCCTTTTAATAAATATTTTCAAAAAATTTTTAAAACATAACTTTATAAGATTTATAGCACGACCTAATTCTACACTAAATTTTTATCTCTATTTCATATCTTAAGCAATATTTCTTTGATTAATTCTATTTCTTTTCTCTTATCATTTTAATTATCTTTGAAGAATCTTCAATTTCACTGATCGGTTTTATTTATTTAAAATCATATCCTGCAAGCAACACACCGTTATTACATTTACCTGAATATGCGCCAAACAAGTATTCTTTTTCACATTCACTACAATTTAATAATATATTTTATTATAATATATTAGAACTTTTACTTCTTTAACATTACTTAGAAATTACTATTTTAACACCTATCTGAAAAACATGACTCTTTCATTTTGCATATTTCGTAGTCAACAAATATTCTTATTATTTTACTGTGACTTTCTTTAAAATTCAAAGCTCTCCATGAGTATATTTATTTTTACTTTTACGTCTTTCTCGATTTCGCAATAATATCTTCTATTAAAACTGGTATATACTGGTTTCAATAGAGTATAGTTAATTATTTGTCCAGTACTGCTACTTTTATATTTTTTAGTCTGCAAAATTCTTCAAGGACATTGAGATACTTGCCAAAGCTAACATGCATATGATTTGATCGTAAATTTTGGATTAGAGCAGCTGTATTACATTCCAATTTAATAAAAGCATGAGGCCAATATTCTCTTGCCTCTTTAAATTTCTCCTTAGGCTGTTTAAAGGTAGTTCCCTCAAAGGCCACCATACCATATTCTCCATTTATTCTAAATAATCTCGCTCCTGTTACAGGAGAGTCTTTAATCGAAAAGACAGTTGTAGCTCCACCTGCCTTACCAATATATTCATACTGATTTGCCAAATCAACATCTTTTCTATTCTCTGCCATCAAAGATGGCATTGAACCACAATTCACAATTCTAAGTATTCTCTTTTGTTGATCAAGGTAATTTATATCACCAAAAAAAGCAATGCCTCCCGAAATTTCTCTAAGAATTTTCATGGTTAAGGCAGCATTAATATCTCCCTCACATGATATAGTAAATCCTTCATCGTTCAGTAGAGAATTAGCTAAGCAGAAAGATGCATAATTATTTATCATTTCATCCATGCATTTTACTGCAGCAATCTCATATCCATCACTAATAAGAATTTTCTTTAAAGCAAAATAAAGTCTAAAAGATCGATCAAGAACCTGACTGGGGACGTCAATTTTCCCAAATTGAGGGATTATTTCTTGCTTAATCTTTTCAATTTCTTCATTTTTCGCATTAATAGCTTCCAGATATACTCTTAAAGAATCAATATGAACAATTTCAACACCAAATATTTTCTTCACCTGAATAATATCTGCCATAGTTGTATACATGCCCGGAACACGCCCACCAATGACACATAATTTTTTGTTATCCAACTTGTTAATACACGAAGCAGCATTTATAAAAATAGATATTTCGCTCATTAAATCAGGTGAATCAGGAGAACCATAGAAAAAACGGTGATTCATTCCTAATTCATCCAATGAGCCATGGACAATGCCACCAGCAGTTAAAGAAAAAGAACCTGGATTATCTTCTGCCCAGATACCAAAGGGTATTTTTACCTCTCTTATTGTATCGACCACAACAGGTGTATCAACCCATGTACCCAACAGCAAAAGTATCGAGCTTGCTCCCTCTGCTTTCATTTTAGTGGCAGTCTCAATGCATGTATTAGTATCAAAAATTAAATCTTTATGCGAATCAACTTCAAAACCTTCTTTCTTTAAAGAAGCAACTGCACTGGTATGAAATCTTTCTGCCAAATCTGTCCTTTCGCGTGGCAGACTTAAAACAATAACTCCGACCTTATTTTTTTTCATTCTTAAATAACCTCCTAAACTTTAATTTTTGATATCTATGGCTCCTGTAATCATTGATACAACATCATTTCTTGTAACATCTTCCTTTTTACCCACTCCAACAATTTTCCCATGTCGAAGTACAATATATTTATCAATTACTTGAAAAGCATGCTCAATATTATGGGTAATTAAAATAATTGGTAAACCCTTTTTACTTACATCACGAATCAATTTAAGACTTTTTCCAGATTCTTTAACTCCTAAAGCAGCAAAAGGCTCGTCAAGAAGCGCAATTTTACCACCCCAGTGAAAAAATCTACTCAATATTATTGCCTGCCTCTGTCCTCCTGAAAGTAAACCCATTTCAACTTTTATAGACGGTATTGCAATTCCAGTATTTTCCAGCACTTTCAATGTTTCTTCTTGCATATTATTATTTTTTACATACTTTATTCCCAGAAAATTGCCTACTAATTCTCTTCCTATAAAGAAATTTTCAAAAACTGAAACATGATTACAAACTGGGCTATTTTGATAAACTGTCTCAATGCCAGATGCATAGGCTTCAGCAGGTGTATTAAATTTTACCTCTTTACCTTCCATAAATATTTTACCCTCATCTGGAGGAAAGTTTCCAGATATTATCTTTATTAAGGTAGATTTTCCAGCTCCATTATCACCAAGCAATCCAACTATCTCGCCTCTATTAATCTTAAAGCTTACATTATCTAAGGCTTGAACATGGCTAAATCTTTTACTAATATTTCTTACCTCTAAAACAGGTAAATTACTTTGACTTTGTAGTTCGCTTTCTAACATAATATCATACCCTCTTTATTTTAAAATTGATCTTTTACAGATTATAAGCTACAAATAAATCCTAGACAAATGCTCTGGAAGACCTTTTATTCCAAGGTCTAATCTAAAAAGAGAGCCCGCCTTTTCTTCTTTTCTTTGCGTTTTACTTTCCATTGCGCTGGTAACGTATAAGATTTGATAGTTTGATCCCGCAAAAGTCATACAAGTAATTTTTTTTGCTGGAAAAAATATTTTTAGATCCTCGTGGCCATCTGGTGTATATCTTTTAATGCATTGGCCATTCCACCGTGCAGACCAAACATATCCTTCCGCATCAACTGTTAATCCATCCGGTTCTATGTTCTCCTCCACAACTTTATGGAAAAGACGCTTATTCGATAAAGAACCATTCTCTTTGTCATAATCAAAAATATAGATTTCACCTTTTTTTGAATCCGTAAAATACATCTGTTTTTTGTCTGGGGTAAAACCCATACCGTTAGAAAGTCCCAATTCATCCAAGATTAAAGTTAAACTTCCATCTAAGTCCAAACGATAAAGATAAGCCTCTCCTTTTTTATCCGGCATCGTTCCACAAAAAACTCTGCCTGCTGGATCAGTAATTACATCATTAAATCTAGTATCCTTGAGTTCGGGAACTTTTTCTACTACAGTAACTAATTTATTATTTTTCCAAATCTTTATTGAGCCCTCTTCCATAAAAAAAAGTAGAGAACCATCTTCTTGAATCGTATATCCTCCAATTACATCACCCCGATATGCTTCATCAACCATACCACCCTTTGGATTATATCGGTAAACAACTCCTGATAAAATATCAATCCAATATAATTTCTTATCAAAAGAATTCCAAAGTGGACCTTCCCCAACTTCAGATTTAATATCATGTACGATTTCAGGTTTAATCATATTTTCCCCCTAATTCACCTAAATATTCAATGTTATACTTTCTGTAGTGATTATTAATCAAAAAGTACAACTCCTTTCATGTAGTTTTCTTTTCTTTTAGAAATAAATCCAGTTGAAAATAATCCAGGTAAATCTTCTATTTTAAATGTATGAGAAATTAAGCTTTTAACACTGATTTTACCACTACCAATCAATTCAATAGTCTCAGGATATTTAAAAGGTGCACCGTTCAAACCTTTTATAATTAATTCATTGATCTGAATAGGTTGAATATCCACAGGAACAGGTCCTCCTCCAAATACTCCGTAAATCAGTAATTCTCCACCCTTTTTCAAAATTTCTAAACCGCAGTTCAATGCCTGAGCAGAACCTGATGACTCAATTACAAGGTCTACTCCCCGGTCATCTGTATCTTTTAAAATATAACTTTCCACGTCATTATTATGCACATTGAGTGTTACATCTGCTCCATACTCTTTACCAAATTCAAGCCTTTCATCCCTTGTCCCCATAAGATACACCTTCTCGGCACCTTTCAATTTCGCCAATTTACAGAAAAAAAGCCCAGCCGGTCCAGGCCCAAAAATAGCAACCGAATCACCTAGTTGAATATTGGTTTTCTCTATACTGGCAACTGGTCCAGCTAAAGTGTCAATCAATCCTGCTTCTGCCCAGCTTATATTTTCCGGTAATTTATGAACATTATTCTCGGGGATTACAAAATATTCTGCATATTCACCATCATGACCAATCATACCCATGACTTTGTGGTTAAAACATAAATTATATCTGCCCTTCCTACAATTTTCACACTCTCCACAGAAAAGTAAGCATTCTGCAATTATCCGATCTCCTTCTTTAACCTTTTTGACACCCTGGCCAATTTCTTGAACTACTCCTCCTCCTTCATGACCAATAACTAATGGGGGGATAGTCTGCTTAAAGCGCCCATCAAATATTTCCAAGTCACTACCGCAAATACCTACCGCTTTTGTTTTAATTAAAACTTCCCCTCTTGACGGAATAGGTTTCTCAACATCTTTTAGTGAAAGCTTGAAAGGTCCATCCCAAACTACTGCTTTCATATATTCTTTTTTTTTATTCATGTAAAACACCTCTTCAAATTTTTCATTTTCACACCATCATATACATTAGCTTAATTTTAGAGATTTATCTGTTATCGGTTCTTTCAATTTGCAGAATTCATCGGTTACACCCTGATTTTCCATAATCAATATTTCCGATCTTTCTGTAAGAGATACTACTCCATGCCAAATTCCCCGATTCAAAACAATAGGTTTATTAAGCTTAAAAGCAATGATTTCTTCTTCAGGTTTAACAGATAATAATAAAATCGACTCTCCTTTTAAAGGAACGAACACCTCAGGTGTGGTTGGATGGCATTCCAATGCTTTTAAAACCTTTCCCATCTGTTCTAGATATCCAATCTGCCAGCCCTCAGCAAATTCTTTAAAAATAACATAAAAGTTAAAAATACCTTTTTCGGAAACTTCCGGGATTTCAGTTGGCAGATTTTCCAATATTCTACCAAAGGGCTGAAACAATTTTTGCATTAATTCTAAAGTTATAATTTTCATTGTTACACTCCTTTTTATATTCCTTTTATTAAAATGATATTATATAATTTTGGAACGAACTTGTCTGATAACTGCATCTAGCAGAACTGCAAATATTATTAATGATCCTCTAATAATATTTATATAGAAAGGATTTAAACCCACAATATTAATTACTGTTGATATACTGCTTAAAAGAATAGCCCCGGCAAAAACTCCCGTTAATTTTCCGACACCGCCCTGCAAACTAACACCACCAATAACCACTGCAGCCATTGCTTCAAATAGCATGCCCATTCCTAAGCTGGGTGAGCAACCGTTTATTCTCGCAGCCATTAACCAACCCGCAAAAGCAGATAGAACGCTGCTTAATACAAAAACCCCAAACAAGACCTTATCAATTCTGATACCTGCATTATAACTAGCTTCTCGATCATCACCAATAAAATAAATGTATCTACCAAATTTGGCTTTAGACAAAAATAGATGAAATATACCATAAACAGTTATAAGTATTATAACCAATAAAGGAAGTGGCCCAATACTTGTCCTAGCTACTGCTACAATATCTTTGCTAATACCAACAACTCCTCGGCCTCCCGATATTACAAGGCCAACAGCTCTAAACATCAGGTAACCCGCCAGCGTAATAATAAAAGAATTTATTTTCATTTTTATAATGAAAAATCCATTAAAAAGACCAATAAATACACCCATTGCCAATACTATTAATAAAGTAGTAGCACCATTTAAAAGTAGTCCGGATGCATCAGAACTTGTTCCAGCTAAATATGCCGTTACAACTGCTGATAAGGCCATTACTGATTCTGTAGACAAATCCATCTCTTTGCTAATAATGCATATTCCTCCAGCTATACCTAAAATACCAATAAAAACAGAATGTAAAAGTATATTTCTGTAAATACTCCACTGGTTAAATCCTGGAATAATTTGGCTAAAAATAATTATTAAAGCAAGCAAAATAAACCATACAATATTATCTAATGCCCATTTTAATAACTTTTTATTTTTTAAAATATTCATTCGCTCCTCTTTTATCCTCCCCATCTGTAACTCTAATATTTGGTAATTTCTATTTTCTCATAAAAATAAGATATTTTTTTGCGGATAAAACCAAATCTTCCATCCGGTTTTATCCGCAATTTTTTTAATATTTTACCTTATTTTACCTGATTACCCCAAAGTTGAGGATTATCTACATTTTCTAATTCAATTATAGAACCGGCAATTTTCAATTCAGGACCGTATGATTTTTCAGAAAGTTCAGCAGGAATTCCCATAACTTCGTATGGTCCTAATTTTAATGCTTTTTTATTCAGAACATCATCTAAGAACATGGTAATTCCTTCAGCTAAAGATTTTGGAGAATATTCTACGGTTGCATTCATCCATCCCTCACGAATAAGTTGTAATCCCATAGGCATACCAGCTGTTCCAATTAACAAAACATCACCTTTCTCATATCCTTTGGTTTGAAGAATAGAAGCAATGGCTGCAGCCATATGGTCAGCATGCGCAAAGATTAAATCTGTATCCGAATGAACCAATAAATAATCGTCAGCTATATTTGCTGCTGTTACTGCTTCCCAGCCATAAGCAATCTTTGTGTCAATTTCTACATTTGGATATTCTTTCATAGCTTCTTGAAATCCCTCTTCTATCATCGTTGTATAGGAATCACCCGGATCACCCATAATATCAAGCACAGTTCCTTTGACCTCTCCATATTTTTCCTTTAAAAGCTTTACAGTCTCTTGGGCAGCCATAAGACCCATAGTCTTACAACCAGCGATAGATGTAAATTCAACACTACACTCGCTTATTGTTCTGTCATAAGCAATAACTGCAATGCCTGCATCGTGAGCAGTACTAACTCCAGAACAAACTGCGGTTCCGTCAACAGCTGCTATAACGATAGCCTTGGGATTTTGGCTGATGGCATTCTCTATCTGGTTCATTTGTAGATTAACATCTTCATTACCGGCAGTCATAACTTTACAAGTATACCCTGCATCCTCCAAAGAACTCTTAACCATAGATGCTGCTGCTGTCTGCATCTCATCAAACTGATTAGGACATAGGTAATAAACTAGTCCCTTTTCACTTGCCATTACTGTTGTTGCCGAAAACACTAAAAGAAATACACTCACAATACTAATAATAATAAATAATTTTTTCATTTAATACTCTCCTTTATAAATTTATTTTTAACAAATTCAATCCAAAACAAATTCAATCCAAAAAATCACCTCCTTTTATGAAAAGCAAACGCAAGTTTTTTATCTATGGGGTTACATTGACTTTTCAGTTTTATTTTCCCCATCTTTTAGATTTTTTGACCATTTCTTTCTTTTTATATTTTCTTTATTATATTAAAAACTTTCTAACCTGCAACAACTTTTACTGAATTAAAAAATCTTTTTAACCTTCAAGGTAATTTTTTTAACCTTATCTAACCTCCTTAATTTTTCTAAAAACCTCTAATTAAATAATTTATGTTCATTATAAGTTGTTTTGATTTTGCTTAATTCTCTATATATTTTTTAATCCGTTTAACGGCTTCTTTAATATTTTCTTCAGAATTTGCATAAGATATCCTTAAATAACCTTCTCCATGAGGACCAAAGGCAGAACCTGGTATAGTGATTACATTTGCTTTTTCAAGAAGTTCATTAGCAATAGTTTCGGAATTTTTACCAAGTTTTTTTATATTTGGAAATACATAAAAGCTTCCTTTAGGTTTATAACAGTTTATACCCCTTATGCTATTTAGCCCATCAACAATAAGATCTCTTCTTTTTCTATATATTTCTATCATTTTACCTGTTTTATTAAAAATACTTAACGCCTTCATTGCTGCATATTGTGATGATGCATTTACACAAGCCACCAAGTTCTCCTGTAATCTTAGCATTTTTTCAATTATTTGCTTGTTCCCTGCTGCGAATCCAATTCTCCATCCCGTCATTGCAAAGGATTTTGAAAAGCTATTTATTACTACCGTTCTCTCTTGCATCCCATCTATAGAAGCAATGGAACAATGTTTAACTTCATCATATACGAATGCACTACAAACTTCATCTGATATAACTAGAAGATCATATTCTTTCGTTAACTTTGCTATTTCTTTCAAGTCATT
>Ga0209121_10004931_pt1 | contig 12296 bp, 9 predicted proteins | sample Cruoilmetagenom3_FD_187292 | JGI IMG/M metagenome (GOLD analysis project Ga0209121, IMG submission 187292) | Oil polluted marine microbial communities from Coal Oil Point, Santa Barbara, California, USA - Sample 3 (SPAdes) (version 2) | ecosystem: Environmental > Aquatic > Marine > Oil seeps ... | reverse complement strand
CTCAATTATGGTGATGGGGTGCGGCCAGCATAAATTCACTACATTGGATGTGTCGTTCTTACTCTTTTTAATTTTGCCGTTTAATTTCTCTAGGATACGGAGACTTGTCAAGAACCCTCACCTTAAATTTCCTGGTTAGATACTTTGCCAATGCGGATCTGATGTATCCAGAGCTACCCACAATTCCAATTATAGGTTCTTTCATGCACCAACAAATCCTTTGTTCATGATTTGTTTTTTCAGATAATTAAGGAGGTGAGGAACATCTGCAAAATCAAGTGTGCATCAGAGTTTTAGGAGATAGTTTTCTAAGTTTTCAGCAAGTTTTTCCCAACTATATCTCTTCTCTATTACCATTCTTCCGTAAGCTCCCCATTTTCTTAGCGTCTTCCTATTGTTGTATGCGCAGACTATCGCGTCAGCAATTTCTTTTGGATCCGTTGATGAAGCATAGATTCCGCATTTGCTCTCTCCTAAGACTTCTCGGTTTGCTGGGATGTCCGTTGCTATAACAACTTTTTTCATAGCAAGGTATTCAAGAAGGTTTAAAGGGCATTGATACAGCCAGATCGGCAAGTTAGGTAGAGGGACAATGCCTACGTCACACATTGAAATGTATCCCGGGACCTCAACATAGCTTACACTGTTGTGCACGATAACCATGTTTTGAACACCTAATTTTCGAATGATGCCCTTTGGCTTGAAGGAACCCACAGGTCTACCCAGCAAGAATAGGACAAGATTTGGACACGTACTTTTCAGCGTTTCAATGGCCTTCAAGGTCTCGATTATTCCTCTTTCACCACTAAAAAGTCCGTGGTAGAAAACGACAAATTTATCCCTAAGACCAAACCTTTTTCTCATCTCGTTTCCATCGTAATTCTCAGGGTTGAAAAGTATCGTTGAGACCCCGGATGTCCATACGCCGACAAATCTCGGATTGATATTGTAATTTTTGCAAACTTGTTTTTTCATTAATTCGGTTATGATTGTTATTCCTTGGAAGAACTTCTTCGCCGTCTGTAGGGCAATGTCGAAAAACGACGTTTTCAAATATCTATCGATCCCTAAGATAATCACTGGTGTAGTTCTGATGTCCAAGACTATTTTAGGTCTTTTGGATCTTGGAAATAAAAGCATCGGCACCAGACTCAAAATTGTAGCGTTTGGTTCGCCTATGACGAAATCAGGTTTCCAACGCAAGAAAAGGAATGGCAGATATAACAAAACCAGCAGAACATAAGCAGCTGTTGAGAAGAAGGGTACGTACCTCAAAGGAATTGAGACCACATGAACGTCCGTTAGTTCCGGTAGGCTTCTCTTCGAAGAATATGAAGCGACGAGGGAGACCTCGTGTCCGCGTTTAGCCAGTGCTCGCAGAATCTCTATTCTTGAGGTCTTGTGAAGGTCAACATCCAAGATCAAATTGCTTATCCATACTATTTTCTTCTTTTGCGGACTGACCTGGCTTTTCGGCATTTTAGTTCAAAACCACCCAAAGGTTTGAAAGAATGCAAGTCGCTTCGCGTCTAACTCGAAATTATCGACGTTTAATAAGCCCAGCGTGGACTCTCACGTCTCTTGTATGCGGGCGCGAATAATGGTTCTTATAGACTCTGCAGGATTTTCCAGTTCTCTTATGTCCAATAACTTTTCTAGTTTAGACATGTCTATTCGTACCTTCTCAGCGTCTCCGGAGGTATGAAGAATCGGCAGCTTCTTGTCGATTACTTCTACCTTTGGTCTTAATCTTCCCCTTGTAAGTTCTATTATTGCTTCTCGCACTATACATGCCAACTCAATTATGGTGATGGGGTGCGGCCAGCATAAATTCACTACATTGGATGTGTCGTTCTTACTCTTTTTAATTTTGCCGTTTAATATCCGTTCTGTATATGCTTCGAATGCTCTGCATACATCTTTAATATCCACATAAAGCATTGGTCGATGCATGGTGTGTTTATAGGGTGTTATCGATTCTCCTTTTAATCCTTCTGATATGAATATGTTTGCAGCTGTTTTTTTTGGCATTCCTTCACCCAGAACGGTTCCCAGTCGAATAATTCCGTAAATTTTACTTGACATCTTATCGTAGAATCTCACGATGATTTCTTGAGCTATTTTTGAGAGAGCATACAGATAGGCTCGCTCCTCTACCTTGTCCGGTCTAAAACCGAACTCTTCGTCAATCGTCCCCTCTAACTTCTTTTCACCAAATACATGCCAAGTCCCGGTGAGAATCATACCTTTTATAGAGGGAGCCTCACTGACAACTTTACAAACATTCTGAGTTCCCAAAGCGTTCACTTCATAGCCAAGTTTTTTTTGCTCGTTTATTAGAGGTATCTGCACTACAGCCGTGTGAATAACAACGTTGACGTCTGCAAGCCCTTGCCTAACTTCTTTATATCTGCGTATATCGCAAAATTGATGTTCAACACGTTTAGCTTTAATTTCTCTAGGATACGGAGACTTGTCAAGAACCCTCACCTTAAATCTTCTGCTCAGATCCTCTGTTAATGCGGATCCAATGTATCCGGAACCACCTATGATTCCAATCATAGTTTCTTTCATGAGTCACAATACCTTCGGTTTATACAAGACTGTTCTTGCAGCTGTATTTCTTATGTATGGAGTGCCTTCCAATAACCCGATTTCCGAACTAGTATAAACATATTCTTATTAAGGTTTCCTTTAACAGAACAGGAATGAATATATCCGATGACGTAAGATTTAATAGATTGTTCGCCTGTAGTATACAAGGTGAACACTTGAACACTTTGATATGCACCTACTGTGAAAGAAAGGACAAAACAATAGACATTTTCGACCTAATACTTTTAAGTTCGCATTTTGTTTTGAAAGGTAGCAGGTTATGTATATGAAACTTAAGAAGAAAACAGTTTTTGCTTTAGTTTTGACTAGCGTTACGATAGTGACTGCTCTTGTTGCAGCACAAAACTTATCTATACTACGAATCTCGAGCACTGGGCGCGTTGGAGGATATCCGTATCTACTTGGCAGAGTTCATGGATTAATGTGTTCGTATTTGGTTTTTAAGAATTCAACTTCCACTTACATGGTGAATGGAACAACGGGAGTTATAGACTGGTATGATAATGATGATGCTAAGGTGATTAATGCAGCCCTCGGCAATTTGACGACTGGTAGAACGTGGAAAGAAAAGGTTGTTCTCAAAGGATTTTTCAACGTTTCATCGGTAATTTATGTTCCAAGTTACACATTTCTTGACTTGAGAAGTACAGTTCTAAAACAAACCGTCACAGGTGCAGGATACATCATTCGGAACATCGACTTTGTTAATGGGGATACCCAAATAGAGATTGTTGGAGGAGAATTTAATGGAAACGATATGGGCACACATGATCATTCAGCCATTTGCTTTAAGAGAGTTACACATTCAAGAGTAAGAGATGTTTACGTTCACAATTTCAGTCAAACGGCGGGAAACAGCCGTGCTTTCGGCATCTTTTTCGTAGAATGTAAGTGGACGAATCTTGAATATTCCAGAATCGAACATTGCGACCATAATGGAGCAATATTTACAGACTGTATAGAATGTGACATAATAGGGTGTCGAGCTTACGATAATGCTGATGGCGGAGGAAACCCAAGCATGAAATCGGCACACTTTACCCTTTTTGGAAATCCGGGCAAGGGATGTTACAAGTGCAGCATCATCAACTGTCATGGAAATAAAACTAGTAATTTCGGCATTCAAATCTATAGATATTGTAACATGTGTACTGTTCAAGGATGCACGATAGAAAACTGGGTGAACGGAGGGATAAACGTTGGCGGAGGCACAGGCCCAAAGTGGGAATGCTATGATAACTCAGTGCTCAACAATCTCATAAAAGGTAAAGGTCAAATAGGCGTTGAAATCCGTGCTAATAGAACAGTTGTCAGTAACAACGTATTCAGAGAAGTGAACATCGGTATACACTCATGCTACCGAGGAAATAGCTCCGTTATAACGAATAATCAAATATACGGTTTTAGCATAAGAGGAATAGAGGTTTATTGCTCACATAATATTATAAGCGACAACTATATAGAGTCGTCTACAGCTAGCGGTCCAGGAATAGAAGTGGCAGAATATTACGTGTACACGATTCCAAAGAACAATACCGTAACGAATAACATTGTTTACGTAAAAAGTTATTCTGGGATCTCGCTTCGCAATACTGTTTACAACTATATCGCCGGAAACACAGTTGTTGCTGGTTCTGGTTCATATTCTATTGAGCTAAACTCTGGGTGTAATAACAATATTGTAGAGTTTAACAGTGTTGCCGATACTGTTCATGATAGTGGCTTTAATAACTTGATAAGATGGAACAGAGGCTATGTAACAGAAAACAGTGGAAGCACAACCGTCTCTAGTGGCGAAAACATAGCACACGGTTTGGTGGCAACCCCAGTATGGGCAACCGTAACTTGCTGCAACGCAACCTACGACGGCGTCCCAGTCGTTGTCAGCTTGGATTATTCAGCTTTCACTTCCAGCACCATTCAAGTGTCAGTTTATTGGACAAACGGAACGGAAATCAAAGATGACACGATCCTCGTCATGTGGGAAGCTAGAACCTGGAACTAAGGATAAATTCAATGAGACATAAAAAATTTCGGTTTCTTAATCATTCAGTGTTTAACTCTAGCGCTCTAATGCTTACATAGAAGGCGTCGTGCGCTGGTTCGCGTGCGTTGTTCTAAGTATAAGTTCACGTGTTTGCACAAAAAAATGCTTATGCAGATCTTCATATTATTTTTTCTTAACAACTCGTTTCATAAGTTTCAATGCTAACCTCATTATCGTTATGCCTATGCTCTGCCAGTAATGGATAAGTGCTCCCTTTAAGCCGAGCAATTTCACTGAAACATATTTTCTGTACTGAAACTCAAGCCTCTCTAGCTCTTTATCTTCCGTGCGTCCCGTTGCGCTACGCTTATGTATACACTTAGCATATGGAGTTATAAACAATCCCTTTGGATATTTCTTGAAAATTGAATAGGAAAATAAGTCATCCTCCATATACGCAATTTTTTTGAGCCTTTCATCAAATTTAAATTCGTTGAAAACTTCACGTTTAAAAGCCATGCATCCTCCGCATAATGAGTCGCAATTAATTATTTTCGTAAGAATAATAGGGTAGCTAGGAGGAAATAAGGAGCATCTATTTTTAGCAGGATGCCCTAAGTAAAAAAAGTAAGAAAAGATTTTCTCAAGACGCTCAAAGAAACGATAATGACTAACTTTTCTCGGTTGAAACCACCCCTGCACCCCTAAAGCGTTTGGATATTTCTCAAATGCTTCCAATATTTTTTCGATGTAATTTGGATAAAGAATCATGTCGTCATCAAAAAACATGATAACGTCCTCTTTGGCTATTTTTACACCAACGTTTCGAGAAATCGTCAATGATCGTTCTCTAGGGTTTCTAACGTAAACAAGTTTACTACCTACGCTTTCAAATCTGGGTTTATATTCGTGACACACGACCTTAATCGTATTGTTGGGGGTATTATCATCTATAATAATAACTTCGAAGGGTTTAGTTGTTTGTTCCAAGAGACTGTCAAGAAGCTCTGCTAAGTCTTTAGCACGATTATACGTTGGGATAATTACTGAAACGTTCATAACACTCTTGTCCACATGGATGTAACTAAAACCGCGCATGCACCTTCCAGCCACGAATAATCCCCAAAAATTCTGGTTATATAGAGTCCGAAAGAAAATGGCCCAACAACTTTGTGAGTTTCCTTGATTGAAGGGTTTTTTCATAATCGTGGAATTCTACAAGTTGTCCGCCCCATTTGGACTTGAATCTGTAGATATTCCGTGCCTTTTCGTCGCCTGCATCGATTTTGTATAATTCTACGCCTCTGAGATCGAAGTATTTGAAGCCCCTTTCGTGCGCCCATTTTATAATATGCCACTTTAGGATATCATTCGCGTAAATTCTATTGGATCGAGCGTAGTCAGAATCCGCCACTACATATTCGTGAATGGTCTTGTTGTGCATTAGGCAAATTAGTGCTCCTATTGGCTTATTTTTTAAGCGTGCAATAAAGCCGACAATTTTATTATGCGGCGCGAAGTGATTCCATAACGATGTGAAATAGGAGAATGGGTAAATCTTTACTTTTGCTCTTTGGCTTGATTCAACGTGCATATCATAAAATTCTTTCAGTTCCCCAAGCTTAGATACCCTGACAAATTCAACATTTTGCTCCATTTTTTTTATGTTTCGACGAGCATGCTTGTTTATTCTTTTCCATAAAACCTCGACGGGTTGATCAAGATTCACAAGTATGGTACCCATCTTCCTTGCTTGAAAACCGAGTGAGGTAAATATTCCATCATGATCATCAAAGAATGGAGGTCGGGCAAATTTTATCTCGTAACAGTCTCTTTTCTGGGCCTTTTCCACGATTTTTTTCACAAGTTTTTGGTACAATTTTTTGGGGAAAGAAGACTTTTTCCCTGGAGATTGGGAAAGAATTACTGGTCCATTTTCCCAAAAAATAAAGGGTAACATCTTTTGGAATAGCGGCGATATGGTGTGTTTGTATAACTTGCCAAAGAGTAGGCCGCGTGTACCTATTGAGGTGAGTGCAGGATGTTTGGCATAACAACTTTCTATTGCTAGCAACAAGCCTTGAATGTTGCCCTTTTTGCCCAGAGAAGCAACGTAGATGGGACGATCACCGTAAGTTTTCATCAGGTGTTCTGCCCAGTGGGTTGTCTGAAAAATTGTTCCGTTAATACCTGCTTCAACTAAGAAACTGTTCCAAGTTCTCTCGTTTACCTTGTCAAATTCAACTATAATGATAACTCATCCCCTTTGCATCGCGCGCGCATTTTTATGATTCTTTCCACCCATATCAGCGGAATGTTCACCAGCTTTGAAATTATTCCTAGACCGGAGAATATTGTTCTGAGGTTGTTGATGTCGCTTTGGTTGATTGCCCTGATGATAGGAGCAGCGAGGATGTAAGTTGCCACGAAAATTATTCCTCCTGTTGCTAGTTTTATCCAGTCAGCTACATTAAGGAAGTTTAGGGATAAGTATGTGATAATGGCTGCAATAGTGGATGCAATGAGTATTTTTGTAGATGATTTGAAATCTACTTTGGCTTCGTAGTTTTTCCATATCCAATAGAGACCATAAAACATGCTTGGCAATCCGGCGAAGAGGCTTCCAAGTATTACACCCACTATTCCCAGAGTAGGGATGAGGAGAAAAGCGAGAGGAAGACCAATAGACAGTGTTAATAACCTTAGTTTCATGAGCATTCTTGTTTCTCCGAGACCGGTTAAAAGGCTGTCCATGCTTAGGCTTCCGAAAACCGTGAACAGATTGCTTATGACATACAATGTTAGGAAGAGTGGAGCGTGAACCCATTTTTCGCCGAATAAAGTGCTAATCATGGGCTTTGACAGGATCATTACAGCCATGGTGGCAGGTATTAAGAACAAAGCAGTATATTTAACGGAAGACGTAAAAACGTTTTTTAACAGTTGTTGTTCGTTTTGGGGGCCAAGTTTTGAGAAGGCTGGAAACAACACAGTTGATATTGGAAATGTAAAGAAGGTTAGCATTACAGCGAATTTAGTTGCGACTTGATAATTGCCTATCATGATGTCGCTGCAGAAAAAGGCCATCATAAACCCGTTGAACTGCCAGTAGGCGCCTCCCAAAATAGAAGAGATTGAAAGTGGAACTCCATAGGTCAGCATCATCTTCAAAGTTTTGGATATCCCAAGTCTGTTCGTCCTGGTTCTTTTCAGATTCCTGAAGAGAACAAAGTAGAGCATCGCTAAGCCTATAACGCCTGCGGCCAAAAACGAGACGGTATGGCCAAGAACGGCTCCTAAGGCTCCGTATCCGAGAAAAACCAAGAGAGGAGCTATTAAGGTTTTCACGATGGATTGGGAAATCATTGTTAAGCTGGTGAACCCCATTTCTTCAAAGCCTCGAAAGCTTGACTGTGCTGCTGTTAGTAGTGCTCCTGAAAATATGGTGATGGAAGCTATCGATATTAAGGATGCTGACTCCGGTCTGTGAAAAACTGTTGATGCGATGACGTTTGCCAGTAATAAAGAAAGAAACGATAAGGTTAGCCCGGTTGTAATATTAAATGTTAGCCCTGCAGCAATTACGTCATGTATATCATCGTCCTTGTTTACGGCTCTAAGGTTGGCGATGTACTTTGTCATGGCAGCACCTACGCCCCAATCCCGGAACAGGCTTATCGTTAGCGATGGAATTAACGCGATTGAGTATAACCCATATTCCGCCTGTGACAGAAGCCTTGCCAAAATTATTGTTCCAACAGCCATTATCAAGGTTGATACTATCTGTCCTAAAAACAACTTGAAGCTTCCAGTTGCAGAGATCTTGCCCATTTTCAAAGCTTTATCCATGGTTTCCCACTCGTATTTAGTAGCGCGTGCCACGCAACTGTTATTATGGTAGAAAGGGCAGGAATCTGCAAAATGCTTGTACTCACGTCATGAACGTCGACATCGTACTACTTACATAAAAAAACTTTTGCTGGAAGTACTTTTCAACACGATCTGAATAATATGCCTTCGATACCAAGATTCGATTATTTAAAAATCTAGGCTCTTCTATCTTAATATACTTTGATTTCAACTGAGACATTCAATTTACCTCCATTCAAAATCGTTAACGGAAAGCGCTAGGTGCTTAGAAATCTCTGGGCTTGATGAGGTCGCTCGCGTGCGCGAAACGATCCAGTCTAAAAGTTTGTTGCGCGCACGCGAGCGCGGCATTTTTCTTATGCAACTGGCCATATAAATCCTCATCCTACCATTAAATTCATGCGGAATCCATTTTACGCCTAATTTGCCCAAACTGAACTCCCAAATCGCACGATTTTTATGGTAGGAATTTGCGAACAGTTCTACCTCTTTCCCAGCAATTGCCCCGAAAGTTGCAGAATGTACACGATTGGAAGTTATTTTGGAGGCCCATAGATGAAGTTTTAACCATTCCTCTCTTTTACTGTCTAGTGGGTCACAAACAATGTCAAAATCCTCTCTTTTTATTGCTTTAGGAAGTGGAACTGCTTCTGGATCTTGCCGTAATATAAGAAGTCTATGGTTGTTTTTTGTAGGCAACCCCATGCAGAATGATTTAAATTCAGCACAGTTTTTCGTTAAATGGAAAGCAGTATCGTGATCAACGTAAACCTTAGAATAGAACCTTTTCATAAATCTGTAAGTGATCAATTCTCGTGCAAAAAAAATGATTTCCTTATCTTTGGGAAGGAGTTGTCTTAAATATCTTGGTTCCAGTGTTGCCGAACTAGGTCCGACAATTATCAAATTCCTAGGAAACATTACGCGAAGCATTTTCAACAATTTGTGAGTCCACTTATACATGCTGTTGAAACCGCCACCTCCATGAAGATAAATAATATCAGATTGACTCACATCCATCTCTGCATTTATCCTATTCAAAAATAATGCTGGACTGGCGTGCGAGTGCATTTGGTAGCCAAAAGAGAAAGACCGGTATCCTATGCCTACTTCGTTGGCCAGTTTCTTTGCCCCAGCATATATAAGATAATCTCCATGATTACCGCCAGGTTCAACAAATATGAACCTTCTATCTCTGAAGTGTTCGAAGACATCTCTTAGTGACATTCAATTAACCTCTTGAAGCGTAATGCACGTGCATATTGTTGTTGATGAAAAATTGGAAATAATTGCTCCAAAAAAATTTGGAGCCCCAGGCAGGAATTGCACCTGCGACCTCCGGATTACGAATCCGATGCTCTTCTAACTAAGCTACTGGGGCACCTTCGGCGCGCGCGAGCAGAGAAATTTCGGCGTTCCTTGATTATCAAGTCTTCTGTTTTGGAGTCGTCACTGTCGTCGACGATGATAACCTCATCTGGTAACTTCGTGTGTGCTAAGAGTGAATGAAGCAACTTTTTCAGATGTTTCGGCCTGTTTAAGGTTGGAATGACTACAGAAACTGTTTGCATTCACTACTCACTTCAAAACGTATATAGAGTGGTGCGAGTGAACCTTAAGCAATGTCAAGGTGAAAAGTAAATGTCGCTGTTCCCATTCGAATATATCTTGTTGCAATCTCTCAAGAGAGGTAATATACCAGAGGTATTATGAGTCTCAGAGACTGTTGAAATCACACCTACTCCAACGTTTAAGTATTTCAAGTAAATGTATGCTCGAGACTCCAAGACAGTCTCATTACTAATTCCAAGTATTCGATCGTCAGGCACAAGTGTATAAGCTTTCAAAATCGTGCTTCTTGAATTCCACCCAGCGTACACTTTTGACTTTGGGTTCGCGTTTTCCAGCAACCATCTTGCGCTGAAAACTTCCTGATCCAGAAAGTACGTGCCATGTGTAGAAGCTCTTATGCTAAGATCACTTGATCGTTCTCGTCTATCAAGATCCAGCGAATAGGAATAAGGATAACCGCCAGTAACATGACTAACAAACCCCACTTGAAAAAGGAAAGTAGTGATTAACATGCAAGTAACCATGTACAATTCCAAATTCTTAACAGGAAACTTCCTCAATTTTGGCAAAAGTGAGGCAACAGACTTTCCAACAAAACGAAAGAGAAAGGTGCCGCCTAAAACAACGAATGGAGCTAAAAATGGAATTACAATTGCATAAAATCTTGTCATGTTGAGAGTAGCAGAGAAGTATGGAATGATTAATCCCATCGAGAAAAATACCATACTGATGAGTGCCACTAGTCGAAATTCCTGGTTCAAGCTGAACTCTTTTGGCTTAATTATCAGCACTATGATACCGATTCCAATAAAGAAGTGTTCAAGATAAATTAAGGCTTTATGGATCATGCCAATTAGGCTCGTAGGCACCATTGGAGACAAAGGATGCAGAGCCCCTTCACCGAAACCCCTTCCCCTAAAACTAAATAAATCTCTATGGATCGAGCTGGTGATACGGTCAATTGAATTGGACAGCTGATTCAGTGGGGAATTAGATACATAAATGTACCATAAGAAAGTGATTGCAATGAGTAAGAGCACAAGTCCCAGGCTTAAAACGTGTGTCGAAGCTTTTCGATATAAAAGAATGAGCACGCGAGAAATAACGAAAAGAAGTACGATGTAAAATAAGAAAATGTAGGCTACGGAATAAAAAGACACTATCAAAGCGGCACCAAAAATAATTAGGAGAACGCGTCTCTGGGCAAGGGCTAATCGCTTATCAGTGATGAGGTATATGCAGAGGATGAAGAATAAACATCCTGTAATTTGTCTCGCAAGACCTATCGGTTCGAGTCCGTAGAAAACAATAGAGACAGACATGTAATAAAATACAGATAAAAAGGCAACTTTTCTTCCTGTCTGCTGCTCATACATTTTGTAAAGTGCTATAGGCACAAGCGAAAACACAAAAGGATAGAAAAGCTTGAAAAAGATTTCCCCATCTATTGCCAGTACAGCGGTGTAAACTGTTGGCAGGACGGTTATGCTTAGTATCGAGTTTAAGGTATCAATTAGCGAATAATAGATAATAGGACCAGGAGAATGCCAATAGCCTTGGATTTGAGTTAGCTTAAACACATAAAACTCATTAAAACAGTCAGGTGAACCGATAAGGTGTTTTGATATTAGAGCGGTGTGAAATAGCAGAGCAACAGAAATTGACGCTATAGCCAAGGGGAGAATCTTTTCCGAAACCACCCGGTCTGAAAAGATGCTGATTGCACATAAAAAGGTGACTCCTAGAATCATAAAAAGCAAAAGTGAAGTGTTATGGTACAGTGCACCGACTATGCTGAGAACAGGAAGCACAGACAGCGAACATATTTGTAAAATAGTGATCACGTTTGCGTTTCCCAAGAAAAGAGGTTTGGCTTCTTTGTTTTTTTCCCTGTAGCTGAGCAGGAACAAGATTAGGGTTAGCCCGCTTACTGTAATCATTAAGGGAATAGTGTTTAGGGGCTTAGAGAGGTTAAAGGTTGGAAACATATGATTTAGGAACAGTCCTAGAAACATTAGGAATGCTATGCTTAAGCCTGCCGAGAATACAACTGTCTCTAAGTGATCTTTATCGCTTAACTTTAGTATTTTAAGAAAAAGGTATCCGGGAATGAATGACAAGTAAATGAATCCGAATATCTGTCGCATTAATGTAATGTTAAAGACAACAGAAATACATGTAAGAACGTACAGAAACATAACAAGTTTGAGAGAGTTGTCCATTCGTCAGCCTTCCTTTTTTGCAATGTGTG
>Ga0209121_10004930_pt1 | contig 12296 bp, 13 predicted proteins | sample Cruoilmetagenom3_FD_187292 | JGI IMG/M metagenome (GOLD analysis project Ga0209121, IMG submission 187292) | Oil polluted marine microbial communities from Coal Oil Point, Santa Barbara, California, USA - Sample 3 (SPAdes) (version 2) | ecosystem: Environmental > Aquatic > Marine > Oil seeps ... | reverse complement strand
GATGTCGATAAAATAATCGTTTTGGATAAGGGCAAGATAGTTGATTCGGGTAAGCATAGTGAACTTATAAAAGGATCTGATATATATAAGAAATTGTATCAAACGGAATCATAAATATGGGGAATAGACGCCAGACATCAGACGCCAGACTTCAGCCGAGAGGGGAAAAGGAATACAATCACCCTCACCTCGATCCTCTCCCATCAAGGGCGAGGAAGTAAACCATGGAAGAGAGAGAGATGGAGAAGAATAGTAAATAGTGAATAGATAATAGGAATCTGTCTCTAAAGTATGAAATTGTTGAATGTAGAGACGAGACCCCAATTGCTATCATTAGCATATCCATACTTATTTGTTTTGCAAATTTTGTTCTATTATTAAATATAATTTTGTGATATATATGATATATAAAAGAGGAAAGAGGAGTATTAGTGAAAACTATAGGTTTAGTTGGTGGCATGACATGGAAATCTACACTTGATTATTATAGAATTATAAATGAACATATTAATAGTAAATTGGGAAGATTTCATTCTGCCAGGATAATACTTCATAGTATTGATTTCGAATTAATCTACTCACTTCAGGAAAATAGGCAGTGGAAAGAAATTACGGAAATTATTGCAGAAGCTTCATTATCCCTTGAATCTCAGGGTGCAGATTTTATAGTATTATGTTCGAATACAATTCATAAGGTTGCAGATGATGTCGAAAAATCCCTGGATATACCGATTTTAAATATTGTAGATATAACGGCAAAGAAAATCAGTGAAAGAGGATTGAGAAATATAGGATTTTTAGGAACTAAATTTATAATTGAGGATGGATTCTTTGGGAATAAACTTAAAAATGAATATGGTATTAAGGTTATAATGCCGGAAATAAATGATATCAATTACATTAACAGTGTTATTTTTGGAGAACTTGCCAAGGGTATTGTTTATGATGAATCAAAGAAAAAAATCTTTGATATTATGGATAATCTAATTAAAAATGGTGCCGAGGGTATTGTTCTCGGTTGTACCGAAATTCCGCAACTTATTAAGCAAAGCGATACGATGATACCTTTATTCAATACACTTGATATTCATGCATCTTCTGCTGCGGATTTGGCACTTCATTCTGTATAATATGAAAGAGATGATTGCCTTTTGTGGTTTCGATTGTTTGGAATGTCCTGTCTACAAAGCCACTGTAAACGGTGATGATAAAAAGTTAAGGGAGATTTTATCAAAAGAATCGAATCCGGATATTAAAATCGAGGATATTCATTGCAACGGATGTAAATCTAAGAATGATAAATATTATTATTGCAAGGTATGTGAAATAAGAAAGTGCTGTATTGAAAAGAATTTGGAAAACTGTGCTTATTGTAGTATATTTCCCTGTAGTATGCTTAATGAAGCATTTAAAAAATATCCCGAAGCAAAGTTAAGATTGGAAAAAATAAGAAATGATTAAGAAATTATGTGTAGTTAAAAAATTCAATGTGAGATGTGTATGAAAATTATTACTATATTATTAGCTTTTGTAATGGCAACATTGTTATATGGTGGTCCAAGTAAAACGACAGTAACTCGATTAATATCACCGGATGATTATAAACTATTGGATTATATGGAATGGAGAGAAACATTAGAAGATCTCCCTTACTGTGGTATTGGCAAAATCGCTCAAATATCGGGAAGAGGCGATAAGGTTAATCTTATTGTTAATACCGATCTGTATTTTAAACTTTATGATTATCTTAATCCCGATAGCGGGCAATTTGTAGTAGATATTATAGCGGATGGATATTCTGTTTCCGTGGACACTATGAGTATGAGTTCGGATCCTTTCGCACCTGATTCATTAAGAAATTATCTTGCAAACGAAGGATGTATCGGCGCCATTTTGATAGGTGATTTGCCTATTCCGTGGTTTCAGATGATGGAGGTGTTTTACGGATGGACTCCTCAATATACGACATTCCCGATAGATCTTTTCTATATGGATATCGATGGTGTCTGGGAAGATAATTACACTTATGTAGGTGGTAATATGATAGCAGGATCAGATTCGATTTATGATACTCATTCGGGTTCTTTGGATCCTGATATTTTCATCGGTAGGTTAGCAGCCTCACCCGTGGGGAATGATAGTGCACTGCTCTCGGCATATTTTAATAGGAATCACGAATATAGAAACGGAGATCTGAATCTTTTCGGAGATACAGCTCTTTTATATGTAGATGATGACTGGGCAGGTTCGATAAATTACTGGAAATCGTCACTCAGTGCTATCTATGATTCAATATATAGCGTGAGTGATAATGAGACTACAATTGCATCGGATTATAAGAATAGAATTAAAATGAACTACGAGTGGATATCGTTATTCGCTCATTCATGGCCGGGGGGACATGCATTTAAGTATAATAACGGTAATAGTAATAGTTACTTTTATAGCTATGAAATCAACACAGTTAATCCACCTGCAAAATTTTATAATCTTTTTTGCTGTTCCAATGCAAGATATACGGAAAGTGACTACTGTGCAGGAATGTATGTATTTAATACATCGAAGGGATTGGATGCCATAGGATCTACTAAAACAGGTAGTATGCTTGAATTCCAATATTATTATGACAGATTGGCAATAGGAGAATGTTTTGGTGATGCTTTCAGATATTGGTTTGAAATTATGGCTGAAGCTTGGGGTGATACATCTCGATCATGGTTTTATGGTATGACATTGATAGGGGATCCTACACTTGTTATGAAGGATACATTAAGTGGAATTGTTAGTAAAAAAAGAGAGCAACCGGAAAAATTTCAAATTGTTGTTAAGCAAAAAACAAATCAGGGTATAACTTTTCACATAAGTGGTTCTTCAATTAACCATTCATCAATAAATATATATAATTTAGCAGGTAGAGAGATATACGGAATTAATTTTGAAGGTGAAACGGTTGAGTGGTGTTATAAAAATAGAAACGGAAGTGAGATTCCAAATGGCACATATCTCTATGAAGTTGTTTCCGGAAACCAAGTGGGAAGTGGAAAGTTTAATATAATAAGATGATTCATTTGATCAATATTGAAATATTGGTTAGTATATATTGCAAAAGGAGGTAATGATGAAATATAAGATAGCATATTGCGGACTTGATTGTTCCGGATGTCCTGCATATATTGCAAAAGTAAATAATGATAATGAGATGAGGAGAAAAACAGCAGAAGAATGGAGCAAAATGTTTGGTGCTGAAATAAAGCCCGAAGATATTAATTGTGACGGTTGTCATGCTGTTGATGGAGAATTGTTTATACACTGCTTTAAATGTCCGATAAGGAAATGTGCTTTGGAGAAGAATATTAAAAAGAACTGTGCATATTGTAAATCCTATTCTTGTAAGGAGACGGACGAATTTTTTAAATTTGTTCCGGAGGCAAAAGAAACACTTGATAATATAAAAAAGAATTTATAAAATAATAAAAATATTTAGTAAATATCAGGAGGTTGTTATTAATGAAAAAGAGATTTATGTACTTATTATTCCTTATATTCATTACATCAAATCTATTTGCAAATAATAGATTAGATATAAAAGATGTTATTGCAAATAGTAAAAGTATCACAAAAGCAGGATATATAAATGCACATGATGTGCTAATAGATAATTTGATTAATGTAGAATATGATACCACAGGTAAATATATATCATATGATGATACATATATTAAAATACTGGATGAAACAGGTAAAAACGATAATAGAATACTAAATTTCAGATATAGCAAGAGTTACGGGATGTATGATATTAAATTGATTGAAATAATAAAACCCGATGGTCATATTAAAACAGTTGATGTTAAAGCGAATATGGATGATCAGGTTGAACCAAGTCAAGCAAGCATAAACATATACGACCCGAATTGGAGGAAAATAACTGTTCAGATCCCGGATCTGGAGATTGGTGATATTCTCCACTATTATGTGATTTATAATAATAAAAAGGCAAGGATAGAGGGGGAATTTTCGGATTTTCAATTCGGGCAATATACAGCACCAATTGCTCATATGAAGTGTATATTAAAAGCACCGAAATCAAATCCTTTAAAGATGTTTGAAATAATCGATCCTGTTAAGGGGCATTACATCAAGAATGTAGAGGAAAAGAATGGTAAAATTATATATACATTTGAGGTTGATAATGCTCCGCAAATAATATCCGAACCTTCGATGCCTGCTTTAAGGCGAGTGGCAATGAGAATGTTGGTATCAACATTGGATGATTGGAGGTATGTATCCAGATGGTATTATAACCTTACCGAGAATCATATGGATATAAATTGGGAGATTATTGCTAAATCTAATGAATTAGTAAAAGATAAAAAGACAGAGATGGATACGATTGAAGCAATATTTTACTTTGTTTCCCGTAATATAAGATATATGGGTGTTACCACAGAAACAGATAGACCGGGGCTTGAACCTCATGATGTTTCCTATACATTCAGCACAAGAACAGGAGTCTGTAGAGATAAGGCTGCTCTAATCGTGGCAATGTTAAGGAGTGTAGGTGTCGATGCAAATATTGTACTTATTATGGTGGGTCCTAAACTTGATAAGGATGTCCCAATGACATTTTTCAATCATGCTATTGCAGGGGCTAAATTAGAAAACGGGAAAGATATACTAATGGACCCTACGGATGAAACCTCATCAGTATTATTCCCTGCATATGAAGCGAATATGAGTTATCTTATTGCTTCCTCAGAAGGTGATACATTAAAAACAAGTCCTCCTGTCTCTCCTGATATAAATAAAGTGGAAGTTAAAACAAATATTGATTATAAGGATGGTAAATTTTATTGTATATCCGATATAGATTTTTACGGTCTTAATAATAATGCTTATAGAGGTTATTTCCTTAGGTTAAATAAAAATAGGATCGAAGAATTCTTGAAAAGGATTTTAAAAGAGATTGCAGGTGACATAAGTTTGAAAAGTTATGAAATATCACCGGAGGATTTGTTGTCATCGAAAGAGAATCTCAGAATTAAAATCGAATATATGATAAACGATCCTATTATAGGGGAAGATGAATATAAAATGTTTAATCTTCCCGAACTAAGTAAGACATTTGGGGTTTATAATTGGGCATTGGGAAATGTTAATTTGAGCAAAAGAAAATATCCACTTAAAACGCTATATACCGCATCGGTGAATGAAAATATTAATTTGAATTATATCAATGGTGTAAAGAAACTAAATGTAGAGCTTATGCCTGATATTCTTAATATTGATAAAGATGGATATATATTCATGGCTGATTATAAAACGATTGGCAATAGAATAACATTTTCCAAATATGCCGCTTTAAATAAACTTGAATATTCTCCTTGTGAATATGATAATTTAAAAAAATATTTGAGATTAGTTGAAAATTATAACAAGAAATATATAATTATTAAGGAATAAAGGTGAAAACAATGAAAAGGAAAATGACAATAATTGTATTGCTGATATTTACTGTATTTATATCATTTGTAGATGCCAATGTTTCTAAGAGTGATAAAAATATCTATGATACAAAGATTGATAATATAAAATATCCAAATTCATCGGCTGCGATATTATTGGATTATACGAGAATTACGATTAATAGTGATTCTACATATACTAAAACAAAAAGGGTTGTTAAGAGGGTATTAAATTATAAAGGGAAAAAGGAAAATTCCGAATATAAAATTACTTTCGATAAACGATATGAGAATATTGAAATCAACAAAGTTGTAACTATAAAAGAAAAGAATAAAAAATATATTGAAATCCCTATCGATAAAAGTGCCATAAGAGAAATTGATTTACCCAGTGAATCGGGATTTATGGATTATGCCATACACAAAATGAAAATTTCCGCATTCTCATCTGTAGAGAGTAACGATATTGTAGATATTGAATATACTAAGAAAAACAACAAAAAGGATAAATTTACCGATATAATTATTTTTGGTTATAAGGAACCGATTTATAAAATTTATTATGAAATCATTATGCCTGAAAATATGAGTATAAAATTTAATAAATTGGAAGGTGTCACATTCAAAGAAAAGAAAATCGGAGATATGAAATTATATATATGGGAATCTGAAAAATTACCACAAATATTAAGAGAACAGGGACAGCCTGAATGGTCATATTTTACAAAAACACTCTTTATAACGGTGTATTCGGATTGGAATCAATTTAAAAATGATCTTTTAAAACAATATGATGATAAAATAAAGATAACAGAATCAATAAAAAATTTAACGGATATGATAATAAATAGAATAACGGATGATAGAAAAAAGGTGAATGTTATTTCAAAGTATATTGCAAAGAATATAGATTTGAAACCGGTTAATTCTCTGACCGATTTCAATTTAAGAAATACTAACGATATTATTAAGAGTGGTTATGCGGCATCGTTTGATAGAATCGCATTATTTCTTTCTATGATGAAATACATAGGCATTGAATCATATCCCGTTGCCGTTGGACCGAAAGTATATTATTGGGATAAAAGGAAAAATTGTTTGCAACCGAATGATTTTAAAACAATGATATGTAAAATAAAGATAGACAATAAGGAATACTATATAAATCCTGAAAGTGAATTTTACCCTCTGGGATATATAAATTATAGTAATCATATCGGGCTTTTGATTAAGGAAGATAATGTGAAATTCGAAACGATTATGTCCGATTCCTTAAATAGAAACAGGAAAGAGAATATAAAAACGATTAGAATAGATAGTAAAGGAAATGCAATTATAACGGATAAATCTTTGATATGGGGGGATGAAGCGGTAAAGAAGAGAGAATCATTTACTTATATTACACCTATCAAGAAAAAACAGGCATATGAGGAAATTATTAACACAATTTCACAGAATGCAGAACCTGTAAGTAAAGAGTTAAAAATTGTATTGGGCAATCCGGTACAAATTAGCTTCAAATACAGATATAATAATTTTACTACTATCGACAAAGGGTTCGTTTATTTTGATATACCAATAGATCAATTGCCTTTCAATCTAACTATTGAGTCTGATGATAGGAAATATCCTTATTTAAACGGCAATGAAAATGATGAGGTGTGGGATATAAGCGTTAAATATCCGAAGAGTTATAAAACGATATTAAAGCCTGAAAATATAAATGTTGAAGATAATACATTTACTCTGGAAAAATATATCGAATCTCACAGAGGATGTCTTAAAATAAAAAGCAATGTTAAAAGAAAGCCTTATATTGTTTCATTAGATGAGTATAATGAATTTTATAATAAAGTTATAAAACTTGCACATCCAAGATATTATAAAGTGCTTATGAAGAAATAAAGGGAATATACTATTCTAATGTAATCTTAACAGTTTCATCTTCATCATCAATATCAACAAGTGTATATTTTCCATGACTGCTTACATTGTCAACCAATTTTATAAGTTCATTACTTTCCATAATCTCGGATAAATTTATGCCATGTTCATCCATTTTATGTCGGGCATGTTCAGGTATTGCAAATGTAAACTTTCCACCTATCCTTAGTGCTGCTTTCATTATAAACAGTGGAATCTTTATATTAACATTTTCGTGTTTTTTACCACTCTTCGAATGTACAACTACCCTTAGCCAATGTGGTTTTTCTCCGGAATATATGTTGTGCTCGTCATTAATGCGTTCATTTATTGCTTTGATTAATCTCGTTCCATCATCAGTTGTTACTTTTCCTTGCTCTACAAGGTCTAATATTCGTTTTATCTCGTTTTTCATCGATTAAGTTCCTACTTCTTTAATTTTTCTTCCGCCTCATCGATATTGATATTTCCTTTTTCAAGATCATCGAGAATTCTTTTTACACTTGGTTTTGAAGTTTTTACCTTCCTTGTCCTTCTCGAGATAATATCGATAATTTCTGCAATACCAATTGCAATAAGAATTAATGGCCAATCTCTTGAAAAATTAAATGCTATGAAATTATAGTTCGATAATAATATAAATATTCCAACCAAAATGAATATAATTGCCCAATATATTTTTCTCATAATTAACTCCTTTGTAAATTTTTAATTATTTCATCAACCGAGATATTTCCCTCTTCCAAATCATCCAGCATTTCATCCAAATCCTTCTTTAACGGGGTAGCTTCAAGTCCTAATTCACTTATCAGACTTTCCAATCTGCTCTTTACAGTCGGATACGAAATATTCAATCTCTTTCCCACCTCTTTGATGTTTCCCCTTGAAGAAAGAAAAACCTTTAGGAATTTCATTCGTTCATCGGATAAAATCAGTAAATTAGGAATGTCGAATTTACCTTGAATTTTTACTTCGCAATTAGGGCATGAAAGCTCGGAGATTATCAGAGGTTCGTTACAAACAGGACATTTTCTTGGTAATTTATTTTCCATCATCACCTCCTATTATATCAATAATATTAATGTATAAATTAACATTTGTCAAGATAATTAAATATATCTTATAATATATCAATGTTTATATTAATAAAACAGGGGTATTGTCTCTACAATTTATAGTTTACAAACATTGGAAATGGGAGAATAGAGAAAAGGGAAGGGAGAGATTAGCCACGAATTCACAAATTTATAACGAATTTCAATAAGAGAAGAGAATATTTTTTTGCTTTGATTACATGAAAGAAATAAACAAGGAGAAGAGAGAAATATTAAACTATTATTTCACTAATTGGGACTAATTGCACGAAAGGAAATAAATCAAAAGAGAGGAAAGGATTTAATCCTTTACTCTCTTTTAAATTGGTAAGTATGTCTATACCTATACCAACACTCAAAAAAAATGCTTGACAAATCGTTTTTTTTTATATAATATAATGATGGCGATGATTAATTATCATAATTAATTGAAGATCATTGAAAAGGTTTGGAGTCAGTGTTATATTTTAAAAATGGAGGTATCAATGAGAAAGAATCGTATTACTACTAAAAAGGAGTTTAAACCTATAATAAAAGAGCAAAAGCTGGAAATGAATGCTTGTCCTGCTGGATTCGTATGTATGGTTCTTCCAGGAGCTGGTGTCGCTCTTACATTAGCATTGCTTGCTTGTTTGGCATAATTAATAGACATTAAAAATTATTATGGATTTAAATAACGAAAAACATTTGGCAGAAGGTTTAAACCTTCTGCCAAATACTTTTCCCATAATAAATGAAAAATGTAAAATATTTGCTTCACCTAAAAAAACTAGGTTAATGATAAATAAAAGAGCCTTTGAATTAAATGAAAATGGTGTCGAAATCTTAAAGCAATGCAATGGTAAAAACACATTGAATTCAATAATTAAAGAGATTATAAAGGATAAAGTTGATTCTGAAAAAACTAAAAAATCTGTTATCAATTATATTGAAAATCTTATAAAGTACGATATTATTAATTTAAAAAATAAAAAAGGTTTAAGTCCACAGTGGTTATCAAAAATTGAACCTTATGATACAAATAATAGAATATTCCCTTTGAAAATAGCTATAGAGCTTACAGATAAATGTAATCTTGCATGTAGTTATTGTTATAGAGATGCAAAAATAAAAGGGGGTTCTTTTCTTAAACATCCTATAGAACTTCTTCATAATATTTCTTTTGCTGGTATTCCATATGTGGAGATTACTGGGGGAGAACCTTTATTACATCCTGATATTGAAAATATTTTGTTATATTCACTTAAAAACTTTCAATATGTGGTATTATTAACTAACGGTATTCTATTGAATGATAAGATATTTGGCATTTTAAATGATAATAAAAATAAGATATTTTTACAAATTTCACTACCTTCTTTGGACAGGAGCAGATTTAAAAAAATAACTGGTTTTGATATGTTGAACATTGTAAAAGCAAATATAAAAAAAGCAGGAAGTTATGGTTTTTATTCTCGTGTGACATCAGTCTTAATTGATGAACATTCATTTTTAGAAGTTGAAGAGATAACTAATTTTGTATATACTTGTGGAATTAAAGAATATGGACCTTCATTGGAAGTTGATGTAGGGAGAGGTGAGATAACAAATGTCTCTGTTGAGACTATAAGTAGGCTTTCTAAAATAATAGAAAAGATAAATAATAAATATAACAATATTATTAAATTAACTGGGCATTCTGATAATACAGAATTAGTACTTGAAGAAAATAAAGAAGGTTTAAATTGTGGTGCAGGTTGGCGATCTTACACTCTTGACCCTTATGGGTATTCAAGGCCATGTTCTGTATTTCCCCTAGATTTTGGATCGTTCGCTATTAGCAATAAAGAAATTTCTCAAAGAATGTTTCAATTAGAAAAGCCCAATAAAAAAACTTGTGATGGATGTATTTATGAAAATCATTGTCGGGGGTGCATCCTAAAGGGATGGTTAATGTCGCAGAAAATGGGGTATGAATGCAGGTGGGTAAAAGAGAATAATGTGAATGAATTATTTGAAGATTGGAAAAATTGTAAAATATGAAATATTTCAGAGGATATTAAGTGAATGAGATTCTTTTAAAAGGTGTCAAAAAATGCTTTGGTAGTGGTTTTTGTCTTCAAGATGTAAATTTACAGATAAGTGGAGGAGAAATATTTGCATTTATAGGAGCGAATGGTTCCGGTAAAACAACCACAATAAGAAATATTCTTGGGTTAATGAGTCCGAATAGTGGGGAAGTTAAAATTACAGCAAAAAATAAAATGGTAACATATAAGGAGATAGGAATAGCATTGGAAAATGAGACACCATTTGAAGGACTTACTCCTGTTGAATATTTAGATTTTTTCTTATCATACTATAAATTTGATCAAAATAAGAGAAAAGATAAAATAGAAGTTATCCTTAAACAACTTTGTTTGGACAAAAGAAAGAATGACCGTATAAAAAACTTCTCAAAGGGAATGAAAAAACAGCTTGTTATAGCTAAAAGTTTACTACATGATCCTGATATACTGATAATGGATGAGCCATTTGATGGATTATCGCCAGAAATAAGGAAAATCATTAAGGATGTATTAAGGGAGTTTGTGGATAAGCAAAAGATAATATTTTTATCAACACATAATCTTAATGAAGCAGAAAATTTTTGTTCTTCCTTTGGTATTATGAAAGATGGGAAATGTCTTGGTAAATGGTATGTCAATGATATAGACACATCACTTGAAAAATTCTATTTCGCTAAAACCGAGGAGATATAGTAATGAATCCATTAATAAAAAGAGAGATAAAAGAATTTTATATTAGAGAACGACTAACAGCTATTGTAAGTTTTTCAATGACAATATACTTTTTTTATTTATTTATTCAAGGATTTTCAACAGAAAATGTAACATTTGTAAACTATTTTATGGTATATATAATTCCTATTGCTATTTTTTCGCTTTATTCCTCTGTTATGCTTGTAAAACCAATATATCAGGAAATAGTTGAAGGTAAAATTGAAGTTTTATTAGGTATAGGATTTTCTCCTTTTCAAGTATGGGCAACAAAAACAGCTGTTCTATGCGGAGTTATATATTTTTTTATGATTTCAGGTTATGTAAGTGCTAATTTAATCTGTTATTTCACTAATGGTGAAATGATGATTACATATTTAAATTTAATGCAAAACATAATATTGTTATTAGTAGCACCAATGTTGGGGATGAGTATTGTTTCAACTATGACATTCTTGATTTTTATTTTAAAAAACAATGCTATAGCAAGATATTTACCATTGATTTTATTTGGTATACTATTATTTATTTCTAAGAGATTAGATGGATTTTTAGGTGCATTGAATCTTGATATAAATTTTTATTATTTGTCAATAATTTTATCAATTATCCTTTCAATTATTTTTATTTTTATTCCATATATAATTATAAGGAATGCTAAGAAAGAGCAATTCATTAAATAAAAAAGATTATATTATATTAGATAAAGAGGCGCTGGTATTCAAATTCCTAATCAAGAGAGAAAGATCGGGGTCGGGTCAAGCACCTTTTTTTCCCAAACTTAACAAGAAAGAGAATAGGCAGACACAGGGGTCTGCCACTACAATTTACGATTAACGGTTTATGATTCTCTATTCGTTCCCGTTGGCATTGGCATTCCCGCAATGGTGAAACCATTGTCACCCTCACCTCAATCCTCTCCCCGCCTATGCTAAAGCTTTGGCTGACAGACCATCAAGGGCGAGGAAGTAAAACTGGGAATAATCACGAATTACATTAATAAAGAATGCTGTCATCCTGAATTTATTTCAGGATCTGGTATGAGATGCTGAACC
>Ga0209121_10004929_pt1 | contig 12302 bp, 8 predicted proteins | sample Cruoilmetagenom3_FD_187292 | JGI IMG/M metagenome (GOLD analysis project Ga0209121, IMG submission 187292) | Oil polluted marine microbial communities from Coal Oil Point, Santa Barbara, California, USA - Sample 3 (SPAdes) (version 2) | ecosystem: Environmental > Aquatic > Marine > Oil seeps ... | reverse complement strand
GCAGGATCCTGCTAAATTAAGGTTTAAGTCTCAATGTTTTAACAGATCATGAGTAAGATAAGCTGGACAGACATTCAATCCAAACGTTTGAAAGAGCTTAACGCCGATCCAAAAACAATGTCCACCTTGTTTGATACCAATGAACAACGTAATCATTCCTATCAAACATTGGAGCGAAAACTGGTTAAACTGGAGAAATCACGGCTGAATGAATTCCTGACCAATCAACTTCAGCCTAAAATTTATAAGCTCGAGTGCCGTTTGACTAAAATTCTAAATCAACAAGGATTTTCACGAGTTACTAACCCTACTATTATATCCAAAACTCAACTGGCCAGGATGACCATTGACCGGCAACATCCACTTTTCGACAAAGTGTTTTGGATTAACGCCAGGCAATGTTTACGACCAATGCTGGCTCCGAATTTATATCGCGTCATGTATGAATTAGCAAGGCTGGGCAAGAAGCCGATTCGTTTTTTCGAGATCGGTCCTTGTTTCCGAAAGGAATCGGATACCTCCCAGCACAATAATGAGTTTACTATGCTCAACCTGGTTGAAATGGGATTACCCCGGGAAAATCGTCACCAGCGCCTGATGGAATTAGGTCAATTAATCGCTGATGCAGCCGGACTAAAAGATTATGCCTTTGAGAAAAAAAGTTCCGCGGTTTACGGGGATACCATCGATATCGTCTGCGGCGACGACAAGCTGGAAATTGCTTCAGGCGCAATGGGCCCACACCCCCTGGATCACGCATGGAGAATAATCGACACATGGGTAGGATTAGGCTTTGGCCTGGAACGCATGGTAATGATAGCGGAGGGAAGCGAAAGTATTGGAAAATGGGGCAAGAGCCTGGCTTATTTAGATGGGATCCGATTGAATTTCTAATATAATCCTGAATCTCCCATGAAGTCATGCAGAAAAAGTGGAATTTTTCAGAATAGACCTGGCTGAGCTAAGACATACAATGACATATGCAAAAACCCAGATAAAGAAAGAAAAAATAAAAAATGAAGGAGAAAGAAATAGCGGACAGAAGAAACTTTCTTAAGGATTCCATGGCTGGTGCTGCGGGACTTGTTGTTGCATCAACAACGAGTATCGCGGGCAGTGCAGAGTCTGTAAAAAAACAGAAGTCTTCATTGGCAACGGATAGCAACGTCACGAATAAGGTGGATGTGCTTGTTGTAGGCGGCGGCGCCGCAGGCACAATTGCGGCGATTCAGGCCGGCCGGGCAGGCGCTAAGACCTTACTCCTGGAACGGAACAGCCAACTTGGAGGAACAACTACGACAGGTGGTGTATCCTTTCCGGGTCTATTTGATGCCTGGGGTAAACAGATAATTGCTGGTATCGGCTGGGAATTGGTCCGCGAGAGCGTGGAATTGGATGGCGGAAATTTACCTGATTTTTCCAAGGTGCCCCAACGTCATTGGATGAATCAGGTGCGGGTCAACCAGTTCCTCTATACCATACTTTCCGAGGAAAAGTGCGAAGATGTCGGCGTCCAGATCGCTTACTACGAATTTCCGCAAGCCATCACCTGTACTGCTACTGGCTGGCAAGTCGATCGCGTGGGTTTCGGTACTAAGCGTCGTGTTCTTTGCAAACAGATCATTGACTGTACGGGCGGCGCCGAGGTAGTCGGGATGCTGAACCTGCCGCGACTTCGCGAAGAAGAAATACAGCCCGGTTCTATGCTGTTCAAGCTGGATAAAGCAAATAATCCCGGACGCCCAAATGGCCCCGGATCTGGTTTGCTGGATAGTTTATACATCCATGGAGCCGATTCATCGAACTCCCGCACTGTCACAGCGGCAAACCTGACCGGCCGGAGGGCCGTTCTCAAAAAGGTCCGCGAAGCCAAGCAGCGATTGATGCATTTGCAGCCAGAATCCGCCTTCCGGGAAAGCTACCGTATTGTCGGCGAAACAATGATTATGGTTGACGACTACACCTCCGGTCGGCGCTTTGACGATGCCATTTGCAACGCCTTTTATCCAGTCGATCTTCATACCAAAAGCGGTGTGAAACCCAAACCGCTCAAACCCGGCACCGTGCCGACGATACCATTAGGAGCCCTTATACCTAAAGGAAGCCGCAATTTGATTGTCGCAGGCCGCTGTGTTTCCAGCGATCGGCTGGCAAACTCAGGATTGCGCGTCCAAGCGTCCTGCATGGCGATGGGGCAAGCCGCTAGTGTGGCGGCTGTGCTGGCAGCGGTTCATGGGACCACGCCTCTGGAAGTGCCGCTCAGCGAGATTCACAAGCTTCTCCGTGAGCACAGGGCGATCGTCCCCGCGTGAGGAAAGGTCAGGAGTGTTGGCATAGTGCAAAAGCTGTTAGAATATAATGAAAACCAACAACACGGAGTGAAGAATGAAGGCACGTTGGATTTAAAGTTTCATTCAAAGGGAAGTGGTTTTCGTTTCTTTAAGCTTACACCTTTAAACTGATACGTTGTGTTGGAATGATGAAATGATCACAGGAAGTAATGACGTGAAGATACGTATTAGAAAAGTACGGATTGCATTCTGTTGTGTGTTCTTTCTGATGACCTGCTCCGTTAACGCAGAGCATCTTTTAACAACACTTCCATTGAACGGGACCTGGAAATTTCGTCTTGACGCCGAGGACGTTGGCGTGGCGGAAAAGTGGTTTACCCAACAGTTTGACAACACCGTCCAATTGCCCGGTACGACTGACGAGAACCACAAAGGCGTCAAGAAGGACGAACAATGCGTCGATCGGCTCTCGCGGGTGTGGTATTGGAAGGGGCCGGCGTGGTATCAGCGTCGTGTGACCATTCCCGATGTCTGGGAAGGTAAGCGGATTACGCTGCTCCTGGAGCGAACCAAGAACACCCGGGTGTGGGTCGACAAGACCTTTTGCGGCTGGGAAGACACGCTCAGCACACCCCAGGTTTTCGATGTGACCGCGGCGACGACGCCGGGTAAACATACTATCACCGTCCTGGTCGATAATGCCAAGCTGCCACCGGTCGGTCCTGCCCATGCGGTCGATGAACGGACGCAGACCAACTGGAACGGCATCATCGGAAAGATGGAACTTCGCGCAACCGCCCCGGTCTGGCTCGATGACATACAGGTCTATCCGAACGCAAAGGAAAAGAAAGCCCGCGTTCGTGTGGCGGTCGGCAATATCACCGGCAAGGCGGCTTCGGGACAAATCACCGTTGGGTGCAAAAGTTACAATGTCGACAAATCCTCAACTTTCAAGACCCAATCGGTCAATGTCAAGGCTCCCGAGCGGGAGAATGTAGTCGAGTTCACCTATGAACCAAGCGATGATGTGCCGCTCTGGGACGAATTCAACCCGGCCATGCTCCGCTTGAGTCTCAATCTCGAAGCAGCGGCAGGCGGAGAGCCGTATTACGATCAGCGGTCCGTCAACTTCGGCATGCGCGATTTCACCAGGGAACGTAACCGGTTATTCATCAACGGCAATAGGGTTTTTCTGCGGGGCCGGACCGATTCCGCCAATTACCCGCTGACTGGTTATCCGCCGATGGACAAGGCCGGCTGGCGGCAGCTACTGTCGATCACCAAGTCGTGGGGCATAAATCACTACCGCTTCCATTCCTGGTGTCCGCCCGAGGCGGCCTTTGAGGCGGCCGACGAACTGGGGGTGTATTTCCAGGCGGAACTCCCGAACAAGCGCAGCGGTTTTCACGCTCCCGAGAACAAGGGAGCGGCGATTCACAACATCGACCGCCTCGACGTCGAAAGTTCCGAAACCAAGGTCTCGCTTTATGATTACGGCAAGCGCGAAGGGGAACTGATCCTCAAGGCCTTCGGCAACCACCCGTCGCTCGTCATGTTCACCCTCGGCAACGAGCTTGGCCGTACCAAGGGCATGTTCGACCTGGTCGCCCACTTCAGGAATACCGATCCACGTCATCTCTACGCTCAGGCGAGTAATGCCATGCACTGGAATCCCAGCCTCGCTGAAGGCGACGATTTCTGGGTTACTGGGAAAGTGAAGAAGGATGCGCTGCCGCTTCGCGGCTCCTTCTCGGTGCTCAATTTCTCGAACCCTCCTATCGAGACCTATCCTCCTTCGACGATGTTCGATTTCAGCGAGTCGATCGAAGGCATCCAGGTTCCCATGATCGGTCATGAAACCGGCCAGTTCCAGGTTTATCCGGACTACCGGGATATCCCCAGGTTCACAGGGGTAGTCAAGGGGCGAAACTACGAGCTATTCCGCGAGCGGCTCAAGGAAGCGGGCATGCTCGACCAGGCGCATGACTTTGTGCGGGCCTCAGGCGCCCTGTCGGCCATTTGTTACCGCGAGGACATCGAAATGGCCCTGAGGACACCGGGCATGGGCGGCATCCAGTTGCTCGACATCCAGGACTTCCCCGGCCAGGGTACGGCGCTGGTCGGCATGCTCAACGTGTTTATGGAATCCAAGGGGCTAATCACACCCCAGGCGTGGCGACGGTTCTGCTGCGAAACGGTCCCGCTGCTGCGCATGAAAAAGTACACCTGGACGACCGATGAGACGTTCATCGGCCGGGTGCAGATCGCCCACTACGGCCCCGCCGACCTGCCCGACGTCATGGTAACGTGGACCGTCATCGGCAGCGACGGGCGGAAGCTTACCGCCGGAGCGCTTGACCCGGTAATGATCGAGCAGGGCAAGGTCTTCAAGGTCGACATGTTCTCGCTACCGCTCGGCGCTGTTGCAGCTCCGCAAAAACTGACGATTATACTGGTTATCGAGGGGACGAAATATCGCAATGATTATAATATCTGGGTATATCCACCTAAGGTTGATACCAATGCTCCTGAGGGTGTGATGGTTACAGACAGCTTCCAGGCCGAGAAAACTCAGGCGCACCTTGCTACAGGCGGCAAGGTTCTGCTGCTTCCAAAGCTTGATAAGCTGCCCTACAGTGTTCCGGGCGGATTCCAGTGCGACTTCTGGTCGCCGATGTTTAGCGTGGCTGCTAAAAAGCGAGGCCTGCCGCTACCACCGGGCACTCTGGGCTTTCTTTGCAATCCGAAATCACCTGCTTTGGAGAGGTTCCCAACGGATTTTCACAGCAACTGGCAGTGGTGGCATCTTGTGAAAAATTCGCGGCCGATCCAGTTTGATGATACGCCGGACGATTACCGCCCGATGGTTCAGGTGATCGATAATTTTGTGCGTAACAGCAAGCTTGGCCTTATCGCTGAAACGAAGGTCGGTAAAGTCAGGATGTTGATCTGTGCAATCGATCTGCTCGGTCATCAGGACAAGCCTGAGGCTCGCCAGCTATTGAACAGCCTGTTGCAGTATACCGGTTCGCGGAAATTTGCCCCCAAGGCAGAGATAGACGCCGAACTGCTCAAAAAACTACTTCCGGGAAATACCCAATGAAACGACGCAAATTCCTCAAAATCGCCGGTGTTCTGCAAAAGAGCAGCAGGAGAAAAAATCCTGAAAGGTGAAAGCTTTACTGTCAAAACAAAACCCCGAGATCGCTTGCTGTTTATGCCGGTGCAACAGAAGTAATGTCACAATAGAGCTATAAAATACAATGTCCAACTTAGTCGCTATCGTAGGGGGAAATCTTCAAGGTGTGGAAGCCACCTACCTTGCCAAAAAAGCCGGTTGGCAGGTACTTCTAATCGATAAAAATCCCCAAGCGGCGGCGTCTTTAATGTGTGATTGTTTTCTGCCGCTGACGATTACGACAAACGATAATCCCAGGGAGATTCTTAAACAGGTTACGCTTATCATTCCAGCAATGGAAAACGATAAGGTCCTTCGTATCTTGGAGAAATGGTCACTGGAAACAGGCATTCCGCTGGCTTTTGATATGGCAGCCTACACTATCTCCTCCTCAAAAAAGAAATCGAACCAACTGTTTAAAGAGATCAATATTAACACTCCTAAATCCTGGCCGCAATGTACCTTTCCCATCGTGGTGAAACCCGATGGAGAAAGTGGTAGCCGGGGAGTGGAAGTAATCCGGAATGAAAAAGAATTGGCCTCGCTTTTCCCCGACAAAGCCTGCCTTAAGAAGATGGTGACGGAGAAATACCTGGAAGGACCATCATATTCTATTGAAGTAATAGGTTTTCCCGGTAATTACACACCGCTCCAGGTCACCCAATTACATATGGATAACAATTATGATTGCAAACGCATCTTGACGCCGTCCGGATTGGACTCGACGCGGGTGATTGAATTCGAACAAATGGCGATTCGAGTTGCAGAGCGTATCCAGTTGAAGGGCTTGATGGATCTGGAGGTTGTTTTACACGAGGGCCAATTAAAAATGCTGGAAATCGACGCCCGTCTTCCCAGTCAAACTCCCACTGCGGTCTTTCAATCCACGGGAATCAATATGGTAAAATTGTTAGGGGAGTTGTTTTTAACGGGGAAAATTAATGTCAATAATACCAACCGGCCCCAAACGGTTATTTATGAACATATCAAGGTGATAAAAGATAATATTGAGGTGAAGGGAGAGCATATTATGAGTGGTATCGGCTCCTTACTACTGTTTCAGGGACTATTTGGCGCCGATGAAGTGATCACTAATTCTCGCCCTGAGATAGACGAATGGGTTGCTACTCTAATATTTAAAGGGAAAAACATGGAAGAAGTTCTTGACAAGAAGCAAAAAACATATGAAAATATTCGCAACAAAGCAGGACAAATCGCTTATTGAATTACAGCCAAAAACGGTTGTCTGCCAGTTCATGAAAAAACAGACAATCGCTCAGGATACCTAATGACACGATTACGGACTGAAGATATTAAGCATGTCCCCAAGGAGTTAAAAGCATACGATCAACAATTATTGAAGAAGACGGGTAACACCTTAAAAGGAATCGCCTGTCACGCAGTTGATGTACTTGATTATGAGTTTGAGGAAATCGTCAAATCATTCAAAGTCTGCGTTATACCGTTGACTTGTGGCCGGGGAGTTATTAACTGTTTTTCCGCTACGGTCAGCGGAATAATCAGTCATCTGGGTTTTTATTCATTTGTGGCTCAAAATCCAGATGCAGCCGGAATAGCGGAAGCTTTTGAAAAAAAATCCGATATTATTTTTTTAGCGGATGATGATCGTTTTGTCGCCATCAATGTTCATACTCAGTACGTTTCTGATAACGATGAGATGACGGCCAAGGGTTTTGTGGCGGGACTTGATTTAATGGCCGGTGGTCTTAAGGGAAGAAACGTTCTGGTCATTGGCTGCGGGTCAGTCGGTCGTTACACCGCCAGAATACTTGTTATGATGGGTGTTTTGGTTTCCGTATGCGATATCCATCCTCAACGTACTTCGACTCTGCGAAAAGAGATTGCCGATGAACTGAAAACCATTATTGAAATCGATAATTCCTGGCATTCGCCACCTGGAAAATATCTGTATATGATTGATGCTACTCCCTCGGCCGACTTTATCGATGTGTCGGTGATCACGCCTGACAGCTATGTTGCTGTTCCCGGTGTCCCGTGTGGATTAAGTTCGGAGGCAAGAAAAAAAATATCCAATAGATACTTGTATGATCCTCTTCAGATTGGAGTGGCTGCCATGGTGATAAACGCATGCAAACGATAACCTATAAGAGATTCCAATGAATTCCGAAAAAAAAGACAAAACACCGGCAAAAAGGTACTATCGGAAGCGCGTTCATCTTCTTAATTTAATCGAAAAGATCAAACTATGGCCTTCCCGTAAAGGCATTCTGCATGGAATTCGCTCGATTGAAAGGTTAGGAGATCAGGCTCGAGTTACCACCCACTGTAATAAAGCTTTTTTAATCAATAATTCCAAGAACAGCAGGGCTGCCAGATGGCTGAGAAATAAGCTTTTTATTGGGGTATGCTCACAATGTGGTGTGCCTGAATGGAAATTGGAAAAATACAATTCAACCCGATTTAAACGCCATCAAGGCTCGCTTTTATTAAAGGACCAAAAAGAAGGAGCTGACTCAGAAAAATCATGATCAACTATTGCCAAATTCCGATGATGAAAAAAGTTATGTTAATTTGTGCCGTTTACCTAACTATGAGAGGATCTATAGCTCTTTCACAAAGTGAAGACGTGTCAGAGCGTATAGATAAACAGACTTTTAACACCGGATCCGTGCTCTGGTATGATACGCCTGCCAAAGAGTGGGAAGAGGCCCTGCCGGTTGGCAATGGACGATTGGGTGCTATGGTGTTTGGAAAACATGGCGAAGAAAGGATCCAGCTCAACGAAGAAACCTTATGGTCGGGTGGGCCCTATTCCACGGTGGTAAAGGGAGGCGCGAAAGTATTGCCAAAGATCCAGAAGCTCATTTTTGAAGGCAAACCGGTTGAGGCTCATAAACTTTTCGGCCGCCACTTGATGGGCAACCCGGTTGAACAGATGAAATACCAATGCATTGCCAACCTGTACCTCTTTTTCGAGGATGAAGAAAAGGTGACAGACTATAAACGATGGCTCGATCTTGAGACAGCCGCCACCTGTGTCGAATACAAAGCTCATGGGATCAAATACCGACGAGACATATTAGCCTCCGCCCCTGACCAGGTGATCATGATAAAATTGACGGCCAGTAAACCCGGACAAATTTCTTTCCTTGCTCAACTAAGAGGCGTTCGCAATACTGCCCATTCCAATTACGGCAATGATTATTTTCAGATGGATGGCGTTGGCGGTGATGGATTGATGATCAACGGTAAATCAGCTGATTATCTGGGCGTCGAGGGCAAACTTCGGTACCGCGCACAACTCAAGGCTGTTCCTGAAGGAGGCACCATGAAAGTTAAGGCAGATCAGTTGTTTGTCGATGGTGCTGATGCGGTGACCCTGTATTTCGCGGCGGCTACGAATTTTGTCAATTACAAAGATGTCAGCGCCGACCAGGTCGGGCGTGTTACCAAAACTTTCAACAGTATTAAGAACAAGTCCTACACTGAAATTCGCAATGCTGCTGTTAAAGATTATCAAAGCTACTTTGACAGGGTTTCACTCAAATTAGAAACAACAGAAAACTCCTTTCTTCCGACAGACAAGAGAATGGCCGGCTATGTAAAAGATGTGGCTTCCTCTGAATCACGAAGTCACAGGTTGCCGGATGGATCTATGAATCCCCTGAAATTTAATTCGCAAGACGCCAAGACGAAATCAACACGGGACTCTGACCGGACAGAGGGGGAACGGATATTAGATCCCAGTATGGCTTCTCTGTGTTATAACTTTGGCAGATACTTGTTGATATCATCATCACGTCCGGGCACTCAACCAGCCAATCTGCAGGGCATCTGGAATGAAGACCAAAATCCCAAGTGGGATTCCAAGTACACTACCAACATCAACACCGAAATGAATTACTGGCCCGCCGAATCCGGCAATTTATCCGATTGTGCCGAGCCCCTGATTACGATGATCAAAGAATTAACCGATCAGGGCAGCCAAGTCGCCCGTGAGCATTACGGAGCCGATGGCTGGGTGTTCCACCAGAATACGGATCTCTGGCGAGTCGCGGCGCCGATGGACGGACCCACCTGGGGTACGTTCACTGTCGGCGGCGCCTGGCTGACTATGCATTTGTGGGAACATTACCTCTACACCCTCGACAGGGATTATCTCAAGGAGGTATATCCGGTCATCAAAGGTTCGGTAGATTTCTTTATGGATTTTCTGGTAGAGCATCCCAATGGAAAATGGCTGGTGACCAACCCTTCCAATTCTCCCGAAAATCCGCCGAAAGGCCCCGGGTATGAGTACTTCTTTGACGAGGTAACCGCGGACTATTATTTTACGACCATTTGCTATGGATCCAGCATGGATATGCAGATCTTGACGGATTTGTTTGGCTATTATGCCCGGGCCTGCAAGATTCTTGGCCGTGATCAGGATTATGCGAAAAAGGTACTGGCCGCCCGGGCGCGGCTCGTACCGCCGCAAATAGGAAAAGACGACACCTTGCAGGAGTGGACTGAAAATTATGAGCAATTGGAAGACGAACACCGTCATTTTTCCCACATGTACGGCCTATATCCGGGCAATGTCATCTCCGTCAAACGCACCCCTGAATTAGTGGGTGCGTGCAAAGCCGTGCTGGAGCAGCGGGGAGATGGAGGCACCGGCTTCTCGCGTGGCTGGAAGATGGCCCTGTGGGCCCGGTTGTACGACGGTGAAAGGGCGCACAAGATATTCAAGGGCTATATCAAGGAGCAGACCTATCCGCAGCTTTTTGCCAAATGTTTCACACCCCTGCAGGTGGACGGCACCTTCGGCGTGACAGCCGGAATCACCGAGATGCTGATGCAATCGCATGAAGGAGTCATCGATTTGCTGCCTGCCCTGCCTAAAACCTGGAGCAATGGACATTTTGTCGGCCTTTGCGCCCGCGGGGCCTTTGAACTGGATATGCAATGGGATGCTGGTCAGATTAGGGCAGTAGAAGTTTTATCCAAAAAGGGTGGTAACTGCCGGATCAATACGAGAACGAATGTCAGGATTACCAAGGATGGTAAGGATGTTATGAGCAAAACCTTGAAAGATGGATCCATTGAATTCGACACCGATATAGGGGCCAAGTATCGGCTCATTCGGTCGGACTACTGATCAGTACATGAGTGATAATGTTCGGTTGGCCTATGACTTCAAAACAACGTCTGATCAGAAACAGGCGGGCTGGATTCTAAGCGTTGATTCAACCATGAATGATACTCTTGGCTGGACGCCGGTTCCAATCCACTTTTCTTCAGCACACTCTGAATACCGGCTGTCGTCCGTTTGCCATCCTCGATATCCAAATCGCATTGTGCTACTCCCGCCAATCCCTGGCTGGGGGGGATTAAGGAAGTCACCACATTGGCCCCGGCCGCCAGCTTACGATGAAGTTGGGCATGTCCACCTACATCAAGAGAAGCCGGAATCAAACATTCAGGAAAGACCAACCGCATTAAGGCAATGACAAGCAATTCCTTTAAAGAATTGGGAGGAGGAAAATGCTCCATTGGAGTCCCCTTTTGAGGCACAAAACTCATCACCCTAACCTGATCCGCTTTGAGTTCGTCCATAACGAAAATGGAATCGGTGATATCGTTAATCGATTCTCCTACTCCAACCAGTAATCCTTCCTCAATCAATAATCCCAGCTCTTTCGCTCTTCGCTTACTATTGATCCGAATATCATAATCCTGCCTTGTTCTTAATTTTTGATATAATGCTCGATTATGAGTTTCTTGATAACAGGCGTACCAGATGGCACCGGCCTCTGGAAGTTCACGAAGAACAGCCTCCGGAAGCACACCGGCGGATAGCATGAGAGGTAAATTTGTATTTTGCTTCACAGACCGGATCGTCTGCAACAAACGGTCAAACCCCTGTTCGCCAGCCTGGAAAATCTCAGGATCCTCTCCCATAGTCAGGTCGATTAGATGAATACCTGATTCAGACAAACATCGGGAAGACTCAATGATCTGAACTAGCGACTTGCGATATCGCACTGCGGCCGAGTTATTCTTTCGATACAAACAGAATTCACAACTGTTACCACAATAGGTACTAAAGTATAAGAAACCATAAAGAAAGACACGATTGTCAAAATATTTTTCTCGGAGTTTTCTCGCGGCTTTAAATAAGTCTTCTATCGTGTCAGGCTCGGAGAGATCCAAAATCCATTTCACATCAGATCTGGACAAGGGAACACGTTGTTTCGCTTTTTCTAATATTCTCCTTAATTTATGGCGTGTATCATCCAAGGAAAAAACATTTTGGCTCATGAGTGGGCTCTCGTTCGTCTCAATATGAATGCTATGTTAAAGCTCTACAATTGCAGAGGCAGCAACGAAAACAATATAAGGGGAGCCACGGAGTCGCACCGAGCTACGTGGATTTAGAGCCCACGCGATCACTTACGATCTACTCCCCTTTTAAGTGAATCACTTCAGGAAACTCTGAAAATTAATTTTACCTGGATTTCCCAGAAACAATCGTATATCTCAGTCCAGCTACGCCGCTGGGCCACTTTTCTAATAGATTATCAAACTTATCTCGAAAGCTCAAGCTTTCCATGCCGGAAAAGCCGCGAAAAAGTTAAGCACATACATCCAAAATCCGTATTTCCCCACGATTTTGGCGACTCAGTTGAATTTATGAGTCGAATCCGATCAACGAAAAAAAATTGACAGGATTTTTATACTTGTCTAAAGTGTATTCCTTATAAAAAGTGCCTCCTCAAAAGAATTTGTGGGTATCTGCTTAGGTTTATATTCCTTAACTCTTTGCTATTGAGCGGGTTATGTTTTGTTCTTGTGAAATATTTTTT